>Ga0208159_1000127_pt1 | contig 30622 bp, 31 predicted proteins | sample 9_EtaG_FD_184082 | JGI IMG/M metagenome (GOLD analysis project Ga0208159, IMG submission 184082) | Marine viral communities from the Subarctic Pacific Ocean - 9_ETSP_OMZ_AT15188 metaG (SPAdes) (version 2) | ecosystem: Environmental > Aquatic > Marine > Oceanic | place: Pacific Ocean | collected... | reverse complement strand
CAGTCGAACCTATGGGTAGAAAAGAAGATGCAGCTTGGGGTAAGACGGTTGTATTGCCAAATGCAGGTGTGTTTGAAGATTACTTTAAAACAACAGCATATGAAATAGCCACAATGAGAACGCTTGGTGATGACATTGCTTCTATGTCAGCTGTGCCAGAAGATTATGAAACAACAGTTCGTATTGGTGGTTTGGTAACAGAATTATTAATACCAATTGACCCAACAAAATATGTTCGTGCTGTAACAGCAGTTCCAAAACTTGCAGTAAAAGGAACAGGTGCCGCATTTAAATTAGGTGATAAAGCTATTGATATAGGACGTGCGCAACGTGGTAAAACACTTGCAACAGGCACAACACCATCAACTGCTGTTGGAAGGCAAGCACAGATTGATGAGCTAACCACCAGAATGGATAGTTTGGTTGGAGCACGTAATTCAAAAGCTGTAGGTAGTCCTGAATATAAAGCCATTGATACAGAAATTGACGCAATATTTACAAGAAAAAGAACATTAGAAAAACGAATGGCAGCTGTTGAAGCACGTGGTAAAAAGATAGATGATGTGCAAACAAGAGCAAGTCAGTTTATTGACAGTCCAATTAAAGAAAGTATTTACATTGCAAAGAGACGTGCAAACTTAGACAAACCAATTCGAGCAGCAGGTTTAGCAGAAGATATTGATGTTGATGTATTTTTACGTGTAAATGCAGATGAAGTGCTGGATGCAAACTCATATGCAATGCGCTATGCAGACAATGTTGGCCAGTTTTATGAGGACCTGATTGATACAGCTTTAGGGCTAAGCACAAGAGGTGCGACACGCCTTGCAGATTATGGCATAGATGCATCCAAAGCTGGTCGCCTTATAAATACCTTAGCACAACAGAAAGGTATCGCAGGACGTCTTGGCAAGACTGCACAAAAAGAAATAAAAGCATTCGAAGGTTATGCAAAAGGTGAAGCAACAGCAGAAAAATTAATGCAATTTAGAATGGAACGCGCACTTGGTGATGCACCAAATCCATATGTTAATGCAGTTAAAGAACAATTAGGCGATACGTTTTATGCAGACTATGTGCCACTTACAAGCAGACTTATAGTATCAAAGAAAGCTTTCAAAGAAATGTGGCCTAAATTATCTGAAGCTATAGCAAATGCAAGAAAACAATACTTGTTACCAAATCCTGATGATATTAATAAACCAATGATGCTTACTGAAGAAGGTTTGCAGTTTCTTAGACAACGCAATGCAAACTTCAGTGGTCCAGTTGGTGAATTATTACGTAACCACGTAGGTGACCTTGCACTTACAGAAAGACAAGGTATAATTGTTGCAGAAAAATTAGCAGAAGCAATAGCAACAGATATGATACCACGTGCAGATATAATAAGACCAGCTACAAGTGGTGTTGTAACAACACGTGCATTTGAGCCACAAGGTAGAAGACTATTTAGTGAAGGTATATTCGAAGGCACAATGATTGGTGCAAAAACAGTTGTTAAAGCAGCCAAAGAAAATGTATTGGTGCCAATTGCAAAAGGTTTTGTAGAAAAAGTAACAAGAAGAAAGTATCAAGGTTTTACCAATCCACCTACACAAATATGGGCAAACAGCACAGCAAGAGGTATTGAAGAAGGTATTGCTGCTTTAGATAATGGTTTCTTCAATGCAGTTAGTGGCTTACGTGCAGAACTAAAATCAAGAGGTGCTGCAAGAAATCTTACAGGTAGAAGTGACGAAGCAGGTGCAGAATTAGTATTTAGTTATATGTTCAGGCAAGCAGCACGTGGTGGTGACCCAATGGATTTTGCAAGAGATGCAGGTCGTTTGGTTGATGAGCTGGATGAATTAGCACAACCAGCAATAAGAAGTGAAATACCTGAAGCATCAAGAGCAGAATTAAGGGCACTAAAAGATAGACAGGTAGAATTACGTGAAGCTTTTGAAGCATCTGAATTAGAATTAAAATCTGCACAACTTACAGCTCCTGATGCAGCAGATACATTAGCGTTGGAAAACATTGCATTAAAGCAAGCAGAAGAGATGGAAGATATTGCAGGTAGAATAGCTGGTATAGAAGGTGCAAGAGTTGAAAGAGAAGTTTATGAGTTAGGCACAGAAAGTGGCAAGCTAAATATTGGTTTGTATGAAATGCTTAAATACTATATTGGACCAGGCATTAAAACAGATACAGACTTAATTGTATTTAATGAAAAATTTAGAGAAGCATTTGAAATACAAACAAGAATATCAGCTGAACGTATGAGAACATTGACAGGTGTAGAACGTAGCAGGTCTCTTGAAATGAACCCAATCAATATGCAAAGCCAGTTAGGACCACAAGATGCATTTAGCACAGCAAGAATAAATGCATTTATCGATAGCTTGCCACCTACAATGAGAGAAAGCGAAGTAATTAATCAGGCTTCTCTTGAAAGCGCAAGGTTCTTAGGTGCAGCACCAGCAGATGTAGAAACTGCAGTCATACAATATATTTTTGGTAAGTCAAGAGATAAAATTGTAGAACGTGTAATTGCTGATGAAATTAATCGTGGTGGCGTAGGTTTTATTACAAAGACAGATTTAGCACAAGAGGTGCAACTTACAGAAATAGCAAGAGTTCCGAAAGGACATCCTCTTGAAAACGCTGCAGCATTTGAAGAATTAGGTGATGTAGCACCACGCACATTGGAAAGCTTTGAACGTATAAGAAATCCTGCTGTTATAATCAATAGACAAGTTAATACTTACATTGCAACATCAGCAGGACAACAAGCACGTGCAGAACTTATAGCTGCAACAACACAAAACATAATGAAGTATGGTGACATTACACCTGATGAAGCATTATATAATGCCTTTGACAAATTTATGAATAGTGTAAAAGCAGGACCTGGTCGTAAGTTAATGGACGAAATACGTGATAATGCAGGCCGAACACAAAACATAAGAAGAAGTAGAGCAGGTGCCGGCGAAGCAGTTGTAGAATTAGACATACCACAATCACCATCAGAAATGTTTAGAGGTGTATTAGGTGATGGTGGTGAAGCAATGACACCTTACTTGTTTGATGATGCGTTACGTGAAATAGTTGGCTCATCACCATTTTCATATACGGCCGGCTTGCAAACAAGTGGTATTGCAGCAGGTTATATGAATGATGCAGAATTCTTGCAACAAATACAAGCAGTATTGTTACGTGTTGGTGAAAAAGAATTTGCAGTTACAGACAGATATACAAGAAACTTGTTAATGAGATTGCAAGCAGACTATGGTGCTTTGGCATTGAAGGATAACTACTCAGGTTTTAGTGCAAGCTTTTATGATGTAAGAAGACGTGACCCGACATTTATGGGTAAATTGCTTAGTGACTTAGGAATGATAACTCGTGGTTTAAGACGTAACATTGTATCTGGTCAGCTGGCTGGTAAATTTTTACCAAACGTGCCATATCAGGCAGAAAACATTATAACTGCACCTTTAATATCAAGTGTAACAGCACCTGATTATCTCAACACAGTTATGAGGCAACAAGGTAGAATTGGTGTTGGTGTTATGTCGCTTGGAACTGTTAAGATGACACCTGACCAATTGATTAGACAAGCAATAAGAACTGGTAAAGCTGATGATGTATTCTTTACAACCAGAACTGGTGAAGCAATAACATACAGAAGAGCACAAGACTTGTTGTTAGAAAACAATACAGGTCGCTCACAAAGTGCATTACAATTAGGTGAGACTTTGGTTAATGATATTAAAGCAGCTGCCAGAACTTACAGCTTAAACATCCCACAAGGTATGCCAAAAACAGGCCGTAACCTATATGTGCAAATGTTAGATGCTGTCACGACCGGTAGAACGCCATCGTATGCACATTGGGCAAATGGTGCAGACCAAGCAATGCGTGAAGCAGTATTCTTCAATGCAATTAAAGATGGTGTGCAGATAAATGAAGCAGCAGCACTGGCAAGAAATGTTGTATTGGACTATGGTAAGGTGCCAGTTTGGATGAGAAGGCAACTTGGTGGTATGTTCCTTTACACTTCGTTTATGTATCGAATGTCTGCTGAAGTTTTAAATTCAATGTTTAGAGGTGCAAAACAGGCACAACAGGTTTCACAAACACCATTACGTATGGGTTCAACATACAACCAGAAAATTGATGGTATTGTTAGAGGCTTATTTAATGGCACACCACAGCAAAACCTTGTAAGAGCTGCAGTATGGAAGAAGTATGTGCATAATAATAATGGTCAATGGTTCTTAGTAAATGATAGCACTAAATCAACAATGTGGTCTGATTATTTAGGTGAATACGATATGACAGATGCATATATGCAAGGTATGCGTGACCCGATAATTTCTCAGGTTATAATGTTTGGTAACTTTATGGACTACATTTATCAAGGCACAGGTGTTTTAGGTTTGACTGATGCGTATCAAGATAAACCATTTGGACAACGAACATTAGATGGTTTATTAGACACATTATATTCACCAACACTTGACTTATTAATGTCAATGAAAGAAGCAAGAAGTGGCCGACGTGTGCCAGCTAAGTTTGTGCAGATGTTTAGGTTTATGGATACAGCAATGCCAGGAACTTGGGGTAGCATACAACAATATTGTGACATTGAAGTAATTAGAGACCCAGAAAAGATGCGACCTGGTGAGCCAATATTTGCAGAACCAGGAACAAGAGGTGTGCAATATAAATTCAGAACACAAGAAGGTGTCCAAAACTTTATACAACTTAGTTATATGATGCAAATTACAGGCTCGCAAAGAATTGGTCAAGACATTACTGGTGCTTTAATGGCAATGGATGCCTTGCCTGATGGCAGCTACTTCTTTAGATATTCAGCAGATGCACCACTACCTGAAGGTGTGCAAGAAAGAGATAGTGATGGCAATAGTTTGTTAGATGGTGCTGCTTATATGATAATTAGAAATAGGCCTGTTCGTGTTCCAAAGGAATGGGAAGCATATGATAGAGTTATGAGAGCAAACAAAGCCAAACTTGAAATGAAAGGCAAACGAGGTAGATAATGGCAGCAAGAGTTAAAAAGAAAATGTTACCGTGCAACAAACCAAGACGAAGCACAAACCCGAAGAAGAAGAAGATGGTGAAGGCTTGTCAAGGTGGCAAAGAAAAATTAATACACTATGGTGCAAAAGGTTTTGGCCATAACATTAGTAAAACAGCACGTAAATCATTTAGAGCCAGGCACGGTTGTGATAAACCGGCAACAAAGAAAAATAAATTATCAGCACGTTATTGGGCTTGCAAGGACCTTTGGTCATCTGGTTCGCCAAAGAAAACTACAGGCACCAAAGGACGTGTAGCCAAAAAGAAGAGGAGAGGTTATGGCAAAAAGAAAAAATAAAATGCTTAAGAAAGTTGCAAAGCAGCTGAGGGGTGCCAGTAAAATGCACGCCGCACAAGCAGCCAGAATTGATAAAGCATTGAAGCAAGGGAAGAAACGTGCCAAGAAAAGTAAAAAGAAAAAGTAAGAAGGCATTACCAAAACAATATAAAGCGCCTAAAGGCAGCCGAAGGGCAGCTCTGTTGAAGAAGGCAGCAAAATTGTATAAGTCTGGTAACAAGCAAGCAGCATTTAAATTAAGAGAAAAAATGGAGGAACGGGAACGTGCCAAAAAAAGCAAAAAGAAAGCCGGCAAAAAAACGAAGCGTAATGGATACGCTAAGAAAAAAAGCCGCAAAAAGTAAGAAATTTACCGCATCACAACTTAAGAAAAGTTATGACAAAGGTTTGGCAGCATACGCGAGCAGTGGAAGTAGAAAGGGTATGTCATCACACCAATGGGCTATGGCTCGTGTCAATTCTGTTTTAAGAGGTGGTAAAGCCAGAAGTATTGACTTTCCATCGAAAGCCAAGAAGAAAACAGCAAAGAAAAAGACAACAACTCGGAGGAAAAAGAAATGAGTGAATGTAAATGTCAATGTGAGTGTTGTAAGGAAAGGTGCAAATGATTACCACCATACAAGACTTTTTAACAAAACATAAAATTAAGGTAGCAATTATAGCAGGTGCGCTTGTTATATCAACTCAATATGCTACTTGCACAGTAGAACCTGGAGGAAGCGATGCCGCAGAAGAAATACAGCAAGAAGCAGAAGAAGCTGGCTCGAATAGCTCCGCCTCGTAAGAAGATTACAAAAGCGGATTTTAAAAAACTTAAGAAGAAAAAGAAAACAACAAAAACAAAGAGGAAGAAATAATGCCTGGATATAAATCAATGCCCAAGAAAAAGAAACCAATGAAGAAGAAGCCGGTTAAAAGACCGACTAAGAAGAAAATAAAAAAGAAGAAAACAAAAATTAAACCACGCTATTGAACTAATCATTAGTGTAGTTTGCACCCAATAAATATACTTTCGCCTGGAGGAGAAGAAGATGGCAAAAACAGGAAGTTTTATTCACCGGGTGTTGAAGGAACCGTTAGTGGATTTTGGCACATCATTCGATGCAGCCAAAAAAATACTTATAAATCTTACAGCATCAGGAACATATACAACATCAAAATATAAGAACTTACCCACAACCCGCGCTTGGGGTGGTTCATTACAAATAATAAGAGTAAGCGGAACAGAAATAAGTGGAGCAGTCGGAACAGTGACTTTATCAGGTTATGCAGATGCAGCAGGAACAGAACTTCTTATTGAACCAACTCAAGCAGTTGCAATAGAAACTATGGACCATAGCTCAAGCAATCGAATATGCTCTGTCTTTTTAGTAGATGCTTACATAAATTTACCCAACGACGAGCTATACTTGTTTGTAAAAGTTGGGGCAAACACACTACGTGTTGATAAAATATACGTTAGCTGGGTGGAGTAGTTATGCCAAGAATTCAATATGCCCAAGCCTTTCAGGACCAACGCGTTAATATCATTACAGATAACCTGACAGCACAAATCGATGGAAGCACAAATTCTTTTACAACAACTCAAAACTTTTTTAGTGACAGGATATATGTATATTTGAATGGGGTGAGGCAACAATTAAATTATAACGTTACTGTAACAGGTGACAGGACATTTACATTGGAACAAACCCCATTAACAGGTGATACTCTCTTTGTAGATTATTCACCAATTTAGTGTAGTGAAGTATAGTTAATTAAGGTATAAAACTCCGGAGGTCAAAATGCCAAATATACAAATTAGAGGTGGTCAGATTAAATCGGCTGCCGTTGAAGCGAGCAATATTAATTTATCAGGCTCATTCGACTTTAGAGCTGCAAGTGGTTTGCAGTTTCTTACAAAACCTGAAGCGGATAAAACAACGTTTCCTGCTACCACACAATTCGTTCATACGATTGTTTCTGGTTCTACACAAGATGGTGTGCAAGGTGGTAATGGTATCGCGATTGATACTGGCACTTCACCTGATACTATTGCAGTAGATTTAGGAACCAATCCAGGATTACAGTTTGCTTCAAACAAACTCGTTCTTAAAGCAAAGTCTGAAACAGGTGGAACTATTACACTTGATGGTGATGGTATTTACATTGCTGATAGTGCTATTGGAAGTGCTAAACTTGCTGGTTCTATTGCCAATGCTAAGTTAGCAAATTCTACCATTTCTGGTAAAGCATTAGGAACAAACTTAGATAACCTTTCTGCTGGAAACGGTCTTGCTCTTGGCTCGGCATATAATGGTTCTGCAGCTCAAACAATGGATTTAAACCTTGATGGTTCAACCCTTGCAAAAGGTGGTTCAGGTGTTAAAGTTGCTGATGGTGGTATTGGTTCAACCCAAATCGCTAATGATGCAATTACAGCAGCAAAAATAGCTGATGATGCCGTTGGTAGTGCAGCTATTGCCGATGACGCAATTACTTCAGCTCTTATTGCAGATGATGCAGTTACAAGTGCCGCTATTGCCGATGATGCAGTAGGTAGCGCACAAATTGCTGATAATGCAGTTGATAATGCGCGTATTGCAAATGGTGCGGTTAGTATTGCTAAGTTAGCTTTCCAAGCACGACAAGATGTTTTTACTGCAAATGGTTCGACCTTAGCTTTTGCTTTGGCCAACCAGGTTGCTCCAGAATTTGAGAAATTTGTAATGGTATTTGTTAATGGTTTGATGCAATCATTGGTTGCTTCATCGCCATCTGGCCAATCCGAATACACTGTTTCAACTGCTGGCTCAACTACAACCGTTACGTTTGGTGCAAACCTTACAAATGGTGATGCTTTAGAAATCCGTTCTTTGGCGTAGTAATGGAAACGTTGATGATGGAACTCATACCTTTCCTGACTGGACCTGCAGCTGCGGTTATTGTCGCGCTGTATATGAACAGGCAATTCGTATTGTTTCAAAATTCTTCTATTGACCGTATTCTTTTGGATGCTGAAAAAGATAGGGAATTGTTTAAAGAAGCTATTACGAAACTTGACCAACGTTTGTATTTTCTGGAAGAGCAGATGAAAGAAATCAAGAGTGATATCAGAAATAAACGTTAGATTTACGACGTTGCTTCTGGAGACACTTAATGGTGTTACTTGATAAAACATATTGGGTAGCATCTTAAGTGTCTCCATTTGTATCTGGAGTAGGTGTAAAATATAAACCATCTCTACCTAACTGAAGGTTTATTTTAATTTCTACTTTACCATAACTCTTAGAAACTGTATGAGCTGAGATACCGTGTCGCTCAAGTGTCCGGATTGCGGACCTGAGAGCTTTGAGGTATTGTTTGCTCAGTAGTTCTCTATTAGTTTTTTCAATTATTGCTGCAACTTCTTCGTCTGAGGGGAAATTAGGTGCATTAGTTTCCTCTTTAGATTTAGTAATGTAGATAGCCATAATGTTTCCTGATAAAATAAAAATCTACTAAAGAAACTGAAATTTAGAATTTAATTTTTGAATAGAATAAAGAAGTCTGGGTATTAAATTATTAGTTATTTCAGTATTATATTCTTTAGTAGATATAGTAATTATAATTAGATATAATTAAATTTATAAATATATTTAATATTAATATATAATTAATAACTATTAGAGAGAGTATTATTATATAGATATATTATTATTATTATTTATTATTATATATATTATACTAATAACTATTCTACTGTAAATCAATTATCCAAAAAAAAATAAAATAAATTATTTATTATACAATTAAAAATTACTTAGTATTATAGATATTAATAATATAATTATATATATATATATTAAGAGAGAGGTATAGAGTATATGATAATATTTTTATTTGGTTTCTTAACTGGAACAATAACTACATTCTACATTATGGGAAGAAGATGAATACTAAACTAAAACAAGAACAGAAATTCTGTAATAAGTGTGAAACAACACTTCCCCTCAGTGCGTTTTACGCTGATAAGACTTCAGTTGATGGGAAACAAAGATATTGTAAGAGCTGTGTAAAGAATTATCAAAATAACTTTACTTCAAAATACTCTAAGAAAAATATAACACGTCTCCTCAGTGACCCGAAGGTGTCGATACAAAAATTAAGAAATTATTTTGGAGTTTATGTAGAGGAAGAAGAAGAATAAATCTAAAATTATAATAATTTTTTTTAATATTTACAAGTAAAAAGGAAAAATAACACATACTTATATCCTGAATAGGAAAAAAATCTGGCATTCTATGCACAAGGTTTTTCTGAAAAGGAGTAGGTATGAAAAAACAAGACAACAATTGGCAAGACAGTTTGGAAACTGGCACAAAAGGTGAAGAAGAAGTGGTAAATCATATGAACAAAATCAAACCAGAATGGAAGGTAACACATCAGGCAGGTGCAAATAAGCTTGATGCTACTTCAGTTATTGGTGGATGGGAAATAAAAACATATGATGACTGGTATAGAAATCCTCTAATTGAAGTAGCGTGTGTATCAGGTGTAGGTGACACGATGTGGAAGAAAGATGATAGAATTACAGTAATATGTCTTAATCACTTTGGCTGGCTTCATATGTATAACGCCAATAAAATGCGTGATGAATGGAAGAAGGGGACATTTGAAAAACACGCATATACAAAATGGGTAGAACAAGAAGCAGGTGGTAGAAAGAAAGAGATGCAATTCTTCTCCATCAAAGATTGCTCATCACTACCTCAACACTTTTGCAATTGGGATGACGACCCCAAGCGCTGGAATATGGCAGTTGAATTTGAAGGGAGAGCAAATGACAACCCATATATCACATCAATCCCTATGCAAAAACGTATTGCACCCCTACCTAAAACCATTAACTTAAAGCTGCTTAGAAGTGTCTTCAATGAACTACAAATTGGCAAAGGTTAAAACATATAGGAAACGTGATACAATAACACCACAAACAACGTCGTTCATTTCATAAAAAAACAGGAGAGGACATAATAAAATGGCAGAAGATAAGAACATTAACAACATACAAGAGTTGATAGACACACTGGAAGATATACTGGATGAATATACAGAACTATACCAGAGACGTGACATAATCAACATCATCAGGTTTTGTGAGAGACAAAGAGACGCAGGTAGAAAACTAAATGACATCATATTTTGGCTGAACAAATTAGGTAAAGACGCACAGGTAGATATCAATACATTAGTGGATGCATATGAGTAGAAGGTGGCTAAAGGTATGTCCCAAATGCGGCATAAACAAACCAATCTATTTATTTGGGATGCGTAAGATGAAGAAGACATTAAAGAAGTGCGGCACAATACGCACATATTATTACCCTCAGTCATATTGCTACGACTGCAGACATTAGGAAAGAAGATGAGCTACATAAACAAAGAGAAATTAATAACAAGACACGGTGACAGGTGGTGGGTGTCAAGAATGGAAGGCAGCACAATGAAGATATTTGTAGGTGAATACAAGACCTATGAAGAAGCGAAGATAGCACACGCTGTAGCAACCGAACACGCAGCTGCAAGAAAGCGCTGGCTGGATGCACACAACGCACGCCTCAAACAAGATATTGCAGACGTAATTGCGGCAAGCAAAGAGAAAAAAGACATTGATAAAATTTAAATGTAGTGGTTGCGGTGCCTGTTGCTATTGGGCAGCAAGACTAAAACAAATGCCTATGAACCCAGACACAGGTGCCTGCATACACTTAGATGTAACAACAAAAGAATGCGCCATATACGACACCAGACCTGACATATGCAAAGTCAATAGGATGTATGAGATAAACTCGGGCAGCATAGATAATATAAAATTTACAAGAAAAGAATATTACAAACTCAACACATTAGCGTGTCACACAATGATAGACCACGAAGGAATGGACGCGAAGTATAAGATAGACATAGGTGAATATGACAAAGATAATGGATGAACTACAAGGGTTGAACAAACAAGAATTACTACAGGTTATTGATTTACTACAGATACGCAACAGTAAAGCCGAAGCCGACCTGTATGACATACTCACGATGATACGTGCAAATAAAAGAGCAAGAGGTCGTGCTTAGCAGTCACGCCTTTTTCAGCGCATAGCCTCCGGCTTTTACGCTTATCTTCAGGCTACCCCAGTTGTAGTCTGTTTTTCTTTTGGAAGGGTCATCTACTTATCTTTATACAGAGCCAACGAGGATACACGAGAAAACACGATTTACACGAGGTCACCGGTTTTATCATCACGTATTACACAGTATCACCACATCTATCCTTGTTTGTTTAGCGTATGTTTATATCATACACCACCAGCCATAGATTTACAAGAGTTTATTAAAGTTCTACCAGTGGCAAGGGTGCAGGCCAGACTGCGTCAGTAAGTCGGTCAAACTGATAGCCAAAAGTTGGGGTAGAAAATAATAATTTTTTCATTGTAAATTCCAATATACAGTTAATTATACTATTTACAATAAAAAGATAAAATAAAAATAATTAATTTTTTATTATAAATTTAAATAAAACAGGTTATTATTAATCATAACCAAAGGAGGTATGAAATGAATTTTACGGCAAAGATTAATAAAGGTGATTTGATTGAAAGTGTTTATGAAGGAGGTGGGTTTGGCCTTATAACAAGGAAGGAATATATATGGGTGGATGAAGATACAATAGATAATTTTACAGGTGAAGGTGAATTCCTTTATGATTTAGATATAGGTGATTATGCCTTTGATTGTAAGGATGGTAAGTATAAGGTTTTACAATTTGATATTCTTTATCAAAACAACCTTTTCACCTTATATCATTTCCAGTTAGGTATGGATTGGTATGTTTGATATTTACAATAATAAATAAATTAATTAATATAATTTTATTTTGTAAAAAGTGGTGGTATGATGTATAATAGGATATATATACAATAAGGTCCTGTTATATGTTATACCGTGTTGTGTATTGTTGTCGTAATGTGGTATAATATATTGTAACAATAGGGTCCCAATATTGTAAATTTATAGTATGTAGTAGTAGCACAGAAAAATGCACCACTCAGAAAACGACAAAAAAATACCCGGGTAAAAAAATGAGCACTGGCAAGTTAAACAAAGCAGAACATAAGAAACGCAGTAAATCATATCAGGCACAATTAAAAGACGCTATATACAAAGGTGATATGGAAGGTATCCTACGTAGTGTTATGTTATTGGCTGTAAAGAATAATGATGCTGATGATTGGAAAGCATCACCACGCACGTTTATGGAACTGACACAGGTCTTGTTAAAGTATAGACAAGAATTTGGCGGTGAAGAAGATATGACTGATATCCTTCGTGTCATAAGCGGTGGCGATGAGTGAAAGTAAATAAAACAATATTAACAATGTTTAAGAAGGACCCCAGAGCCTTCTTTAAGTTTTTAAAAGTAATGGACAAGGCATCAGGCAAACTCGTGCCCTTTGTCCTTAATGACGAACAAGAGGAATTATTAGATGTCTTACTCAAAGAAAAAAGAGTTATTGTCCTCAAAGCCAGACAAATCGGATGCAGCACGCTGCTCCGAGCGTTTTACCTTTGGAAGCAATACTGCAGCAACGACCCGACAACCCACGCCATCATTAGCTACACACGTGATAGTGCCGACCACCTTCATTCAATGGACAGAGAATTCTACTTCAAGCTCCCTAAAGCATTACAACGAAAGCTTTCACGAAGCTCAAATAGAACCCTCCAGTTTGCTGATACAAAGTCAGTCCTTAGAAGCTTCACAGCCGGAGGAAAAGGTGGCGCAACCAGAAGTTTCACCTTCAACAGCGCACACATTAGCGAGTTCGCCTTTTTCGATGACCAAGAAGACCTCCTTGCTAATGTCATCGCCTCAGTTGGCGAAGGACAAGTCGTAATAGAAACTACACCTAACGTGCCAGGTGACAAGTATCACGACTTAATCTTAAACGCAGGAACCAACGGGTGGCATCTTTGTTTCTTCCCTTGGTATAAACACAAGAACTACGCCAAGAAGTCACGGTTTCATTTAGAGAGCGTGCCTGATATGTCTGAGGATGAATTAAAGATACAAGAAGCATATGGTCTTACCAAAGCACAAATGTATTGGCGACGAACAAAGATTAATTCTTTAGGTGTAGAGAAATTTAGGCGTGAGTTTCCATCTAATATAGATGAAGCCTTTCTCAGTTCTTCCAATCTTTTCTTTCCTACCGATGTTATTGACAACTTAGACTTAATTGACACCGGTAGAGGACCAGACCATTACTACACAGAAGCGCGTGGTGACGACCAATATGCTATGGGTGTAGATGTTTCCTCAGGTGCAGGTGGAGACTACAGCACAATTACTGTTGTTTCTCGCACCACAATGCAGCCGGTCTATCATTATCGCAGCAATACTATTTTACCACACAATTTTGCAGATGTAGTATGGGAAAAGTATTGGGAGTTTAATGAACCGCTTACAGTTGTGGAACAAAATGGCGTAGGTGAGGTTATTATCGCACGATTACGAGAATGGAAACTACGTAACATCTACAAAGATAAGAATGGTAAGTATTGGAGAACAAACAAACATAACAAGATAGCTATATATGACCACCTAAGGGATATGCTTTGTAATGAGCAGATAGGTTGTATTAGTAAATTATTATGGAGTGAGTTACGCACTGTTGAAATTTCAGACAATGGTGTGCCAAATGCTATGGCAAAAGGCACACACGATGATATAATTATTAGCACTGCACTGGCATTATGGCTATGTAAGCTTAAGCCAGCACCCAGTTTTTTTGCTGTAAGGCGTGATATGATAGAAGAATTTAAAGCGAAAACAAGAGCAAAACGAATAAAAGCAAAGGGTCCATTGCCGTGGTCACCAGCAGGAGGATATTGATATGGCAAGATATAACGTTACACCAGGTGTCTTATCTCAGGTAGTGCAAGCACACAAGAGATATTGGGACGACCAAAAACGTGATATGTATAAATACAAACGTGCCTATGAATGCCGTTTTTGGGATGACTTAGATACTAATGCAGGTATTACAGTTCAAACATCAGACGGATATGGCTACATAGAAAGCTTCATAAGCTCGTTATTCACCAAGAACCCTGGGGTTGTTGTTAAGAACGGCTTGAAAGGCACAGGTGATACAAAGAAAGCACAAGCATTAGCCAATGATTTTCTTACCAAACAGCGGCAACCAGTAGAAGATGCGTCACGTTTGGCATTAATTTATCCTAATGCTTACATCAAGATGTTTCCAAAGGATGACCCAAACCTCTACAATCGTGTTGATTTAACACCTGTAGCACCTTGGAATGTTATTGCAGATAGAGATGCACTACGTTGGGAAGATAGTCGTTATGTAGGTCACGTATATTATATGTCACTTCCTGCAGCAGAAGCACGTTTTGGTGCCAAGCAATATACAGGTGTAAGTTATGACCAATACTTCGACAATTATATGAATGAAGATGAAGGTGCATACGAACAATCAGATATTGATAGTGATGCTAAGATGTTTAAATACATTGAAGTTGTAGAATTTTATGACCTACAAAATGATATGTTGTATTTTTGGTCTGAACAATGGAGTGCAACTAAGTTCTTAGACAAATCACCCATACCTTTCAGAGATGCAGACAACAATCCAGTTGTTCCAATTATACCGCTCTTCTTCAACAGGCTGCCGGATAGACCAATGATTGGTTATGCAGCAATGTCCAGAATATATGACCAGTTATTTGAAATAAATATGATAAGAACCTTTCAGGCTAATGCAGTTCGTAAGGCTTCACGTCAATATATTGTAAAGAAGGGGATATTAGATGAGGAACAGATTGCACAAATTACAAGCGGCATTGATGGTTTATTTGTTGAAATTGACGATGATGACCTTGCTGGTGCTATTCGTCCTCTACCTCAAAATCCCACCCCACCAGAATTAGAAATTTATTACAGGCAGGTGCAAGATGATAAAGATAAAGGAAGCATATTGGCCCCATTTACCCGTGGGGAAAGCACTCGAGCCAGCGCAACTGAAATCGCTGCTTTGGCTGCATACACAAGCACAGAAATTGGTCGCCTTGCGAGAGAAAGAGACCAAACAATTGAGAAAATAGCTAAGTGTTATTTAGCAATGATTGCTTTATATCTTGATGAAGACAACATAAGAGACTTGGTGTTTGTTGATGCCAAGCCAGTTGTTATTACACCTGATGATTTAAACGAAAACTTTTACGTATTTGCAGTTGATGCTGCTTCTACACCTATTTCAGAAACAGTTCGTAAGCGTGAATTTATACAGTCTATCCCCTTATTACAAGGATTAGGCGTTCCGCAAACGACGTTGGTCAAGGAGTTAATCAACACACTTGGCCTACCGGATTATATAGTGGAAGAAACAATGACTGCTATCGAACAACAGCAAGCAATGCAGCAGGCTCAAATGGAACAGGCTCAAGCAGCTCAAATGGCTAACGTAACAGCGGCGGATGCAGGAGCCGTCGAAGTCGGGCAAGATGCTCGTGAAGCAATTCAGCAAACTGCGCAACAAGTGGCACCTATTGGGCCAGCTAATCTCGGATTACGAGGCAGGAGAAACGTATAATGGCAGCATACTCATTTAGTTGTAGTAACTGTGGTTACATAGAGGATGTCATAACACGCGTAAGTTATGATGTTCATATGCGAATGAAGTTATTTAACAAAGAATTAGCCTGGGACGACCCAGACGTAATAGATAATTTAAAACTTAGAAGTGATTATTACACTTCAGATGATTACTTTCAAAGTAGTATAGAAGAATGGTGGGACAACGGTTGTCCAGGATGTGGTAAAAAATGCAAGGTTGTAGGCAAAGTAAGTGTGCCAGCAAGACACAGCAGTTGGGAAAGCACAGGAAAATATGGTGTAAATGGCACATACAACAAGGGACTTGGTTGTGTGGTGTATTCGGATGCCGATATGAGAAAAAAGGCAAAAGCAAAAGGACTGGTGCCAGCAGATGAAGTAGCTGGTGGTAGTGCAGCTTGGTCAAATATGATTGATGATAGTTTCAATCAGCAAGTCAAGCAAGCAACCTTACACGAAGATGCTATGAAAAGAATGAAGGATAGTATTGACAAGCACGGTGATGATGGACGTGCAATTGCAGAAGCATTTTCTGTAGAACATATGAAAGAAACAGGAGCGTTAGATGATAAAGCTGCAGAGTGATTTATACATACCTATATATCATTGTCTCAGATGCAACTTTAAGTTTCAAGCAGATAAACCGGTTTGCCACCTTTGTGGTAAGTCAGATAAAATAAAAAAATTAACTAAATAATTTTTCATAATATATATTAATATTGGAGAACACAATGGCCGAAGAAAGAGATGGAATGACAATGGAGCTTATGGAACGTGAGCAACCATTAGAAAAACCAGAAAATATGGACGAAATGGCACAACAAGCCGACAAATTAGAAGGAATGATGTTTCAAGCAATTGCACCAGAAGGTGAATTTAGTGCAAGTGCAACAAATACATTTATCAAAGGACTAAACGAAGCACTTAAATTATTTCCAGGTGCCGAACCAGAAGAACAAGTTACTGAAAAAATAGATGGTGCTATGCCAGAAGCTATTAGTCGTAAGCTTGGTATGGTTCTGGCTGCTTATAGTGACTACTCAGGTGACGAACAAATGGCAATGAGTGAAATAAGTAGTGATAGAGATTTAAAAGAAATGGCAGGTAAGCTACTTGCATATTCAAAAGACAAGGCTTTTCGAGCCTTTCTTGCAAAACCAATGGGTGAAGATGATATGAGAATTGATGCCATAAAGGTAGAAGTCGAAACAGAAGCACCAACTCGTCAAGCACCAGAAGGTGAAGAAGACGATTTATTAATGTCACGTATGTCATAGGAGGCAATAATGAGTGATGAAATCAGCAACACGGCAACAGGAGCCACTGCTGATACAGTCGAAGCAACAGCGGAAAATGTATCAGGAGAAGAAAAGAATTATGACCTATCCAGTAATGGAATAAAGGACCGCATTGGAAGTGCGCTACAAAAAGCAGTTGATGCTCAGCCAGCAGTGGCTAAGCAAAAAGCGCAGCTTGTAGAAGAAGCAACCATTGATAGTCTTGAAGAGGTTAATTTACCAGAAGGCACACATAAAGGTATCAATTATAATAATGTAGTTGAAGCACTACCTGAAGATGCACAAAAACTTTTGGCTAATATGCGCAGTTCATATACAAAAAAGACACAAGAACTGGCTACACAAAGAAAAGAATTACAAATGCAAATGAAAGCCTTACAAGATAGTAAGGTATATGAAAACATAAGCGAGGTTGCACAACGTGACACACAACTGGACCCATATGATACAGAAACTTTTAATTCACGTATTGAAGAAGAAGTGGCAAGACGTATGCAACAGATGATGAAGCCTATGCAAGAAGAATATCAGCTACAACAACGCAAGCAAAAGCTTGACGCTTGGACTGCTGAGCATCCAGATTTTAAAGACTATAAAACAGATATCGTTGATTTGTTAAAAAACAACCGAGCTCTGGACCTACAATCAGCCTATTACATTGTGAAAGGTAAAAGTCAGACCGAGAGTTTAAAAGCTCAACAAGCGGAACTGAAACAATACAAAGACGCAGCACGTCAATATGGTTTGAAGGTAAGTGCAGGCAACAACGTTACATCAAAACGCCCGCCAAAAGGTATGAAAAGTTATGACCTTTACAAATGGGTTAAAGATAATAACACAAAAAGGTAAATAAATGATAAAGACGATATATATTTATATACAACAGGCCCTGAATAACAGCTCACCTCAGGATAACCTTTGGACCCGGCAACGGATAACCTTAGAGCAAATCGCAATAAATAACTTAAGCTGTTAATTGGAGGAAACAAATTATGGCTATATCGAATGACGTATTATCATCGACCCTTCGTATCCTCCTGGAAGAAGAAGTAGATAACCTTTTTAAGGCTACCCCACTTCTCGACCAGATGAAGAAAAAGGGCCAGATTGATTTTTATGATGGCGGACAAAAATTAGACGTCCCCTTAATTTTGGCTGAGCATAGCTCAATCACTCAACTTAGTTCCGGATATGAACCTGTAAATCTTGCTGTGCAAGACGTTCTACGTAACGCATCTTATAACTGGTGTGACTTTGTCGCTCCAATCGTAATCACTGAGAAAGAAGAACTTTCTAATAAAGGTGAGCGCGCTATTGTTTCAATCGCCGAAGCGCGTATGAAATCTGTTATGGGTATGCTTCAACGTGAATTTGAAAAGCAGGTAGTTCAAGGAACTTCTACAATCCTTTCAGAATTAAACACTTTGAATGGACAAACTCAAGCAGGTTTCTTAGAAGAAAATGCATTTGGTGCTCAAACCAATACTGTTGGTGGAATTGCTAAGTCATCTTTCCCTAATGATTACCAAAATCAACAAGTGGATTGTGGTGGTAGTTTTGATGCTGCAACTTCAACTGCTATTGAAAACTTGACTAATCTTTATATTGATTGTCAATTAAGAACCCCAGGTGGAAGGTCTCCAGACTTAATTCTTATCTCACCTGCTGGTTATGCTGCATATAAGAAAGCTTTGTTCGCTAATGAACGTTTCATTGACGAAGCACAGCTTGATGGTGGTAGATTATCACTTGCGTTCCACGGAGCTCAAATGATGGCTGACCCATTCTTGCCGCTAAGCGCTAATGCAAACTCTGTTTTTGCTTACGCTCTTAACACTGACTATATCAAGCTCGCTATGGATAGTGACGCTAACTTCCGTATGTCAGACTTCGAAATGATTTCTGGTTACTGCGCAAGAAGTGCTAAAATCTATACTCGAGTTCAACTTTACGCTGAACATCTTGCATCGCAAGGTGTGTTGCACAACATTTAAGGGGGTTTAAAATGGCTACATCTGATTTAATTCAAAAACTATACGCTTCAGACGAAACTGGCGTTGGTGAAGATGGCGTTACTCAAAGTAACAGACGACGTATTGAACGCTTCCGTGTAAGTGAGCAAATCACAGCTGGTGCTACTGTATCACTCGATGTCTCTCAAGCAAGCAATGGCCAAAAGGCTTTTATTGTTGCTGAAGCAGACGCAAGTGACTATATTCCTGTAGGAGTATTTGACAGTTCTACCGATAGTGAGGACCCTTCTTCTGCTGGAGACGTTTTTATTAATGTTGTTACTCGTGGTATCGTAGAAGAAGCACTTACAAAAGGTGATGTAACAAACATTTCAGCTGGTGACAGACTTACGTTTGGAACTGCTGGTAAGTTGGTTCAAGTCCAAACATTCCGCTCAGACCAAAAAGAAGGTTCTGGTGGTGGTGGGGCTGGTGCAGTTGCACAACCTGACTTGGTGGTTGCTATTGCACTTGAGGCAACTTCTGCTGACGCTACTTCAAGAGTTTATGTCCTACCTAACTGGGCGTAATTTAACAATTTTTCGGAGCCTTGTGTTCTGTTCTGCTACCTTGGGGTGTATAGGCTAACCCCTCTCCTGATAAAATCGCAGAGCCCCTGGCATATGGGTTAAAATATGCCACTTTTTTAGTGAGGGATGTATGAATTTAAAACAAATGAGAGATATGATAGGAAGCATAGTTGATTATGACCCTAACGTTACCTCTTACATCAACGAACTAAATCGTATGGTGAATGAAACATACTTAGAATTTATGATGCTTCGAACTTGGCCTTGGGCTGACACAGAAGTTGATGTATATACCGTTCCGGACTTAACAGTTACGGGACTTTCTACTACCAGTTCAACAGCTGGAAACAAAATAATTGCCATTACAGGTGCATCAAGAAGAATGCGAGGTTCTATTGTGCAAATCAGCGGTGCTGCTGATGAAAGAGATAATGGTGAATTTATTATTGATGATGTATTTGGTTCTGATTGTGCATTATCAAAAGTGGAGAAAACCACAACAACACCTTTTCTATGGCCTGGTTGGCATAGTGCAAACACAAGCACAATAACAGCTAAGATAATGCAAAGATATTTACCGCTACCTCAGGACTGTAATTATCCTATTAGTATTAATATTAGAAATCCAGTAGAGTTTGGTGACACAGGATATCGAAGCTTGTATCAACTTACACGTAGAAGAGATGATGAGTTAAATTTAAAATTAGACTTAGAAGGCACACCTACAGATTGGGTAGCATATGATGAACTACCAGAAAGAGTGCAAGGTGTGAGTGATATTCCATTGGACCCAGGTGACCTAAGCATTACAGAGTTTGGTGTTGGTTCAAACAACTGGCCAGTAGGAACATATGAATTTAAATATTGTTACAATTATCGTGGCATAAATGGACCAATGAGTGATGCAGTAGAATTTACTGTTTCTCTGGCCAATGCCAACTTACGCTTCGGCACACCAGATACAACGCTTTATGGTTTCAATGGTGTAAGTAAAAGACTTTTTGTAAGAATAAAAGACGTGACCGTAAGTGGTCGCCAATATAAAGAAGACATTTTTAGAGACTGTGCAAGTAAATACACAGGCTTAACAAACACATCATCTACCGGTGAAAAGTTTCTTGAAATAGCAGATGACGACGTAAGTTTTGACTGGCCAAACTCAAACATTGTGCCATCAATAGAAAACCTACGGTCACTCAAACGTTATCAAGATAATGAAGGTAGATGCTGGCAAATCAGACTTTATCCGCACCCATCAGGCGACAGAACAAACGAAGGTGATAAAGGCGTTCCAATACGTGTTAGATATAATCAACAGGCTCCAGCACTTACAGCAAATTTTGATACACCAAAAATGCCAAGTGACACACACCGGTATCTGGTGTATAGAACCTGTGAAGATATATTTAATAAATTTAATAATGCAACACAAGCATTATATTATCAAAAGAAGGCAGACAAAGAGCTGCAACGTATTGAAGCGAAACACCTTACAACACCTGCTGGTCCTTGGATAAAGTCAAGTTTTCGCGCTGGCCCTGTTACACGCAACAGAGTTAGAGTGAATTTGACGCATTTGCCATAGGAGACAGGATGAGAAGTAAGCAGAGAACAGAGCTCGCACAAATTACAGGTATGTTTCAAGGACGACCAGAACCTACAACTTCTGGTCAAATTATATCTAATATGATGTATGACGACAAAACAAAAGGTTGGACTACAAATTTTGGATATGAAAAGTATTTTACCGGTCAAACAAATATGTTTTTGCAAGGTGGTGTAGGACCTTTTAAAAAGAATGGTCCAGTGCATTCTATCTTTTGTTGGCCATCACACAATGGTGCAAGGCAGTTTCTACTGTTCGAACAAGAAAACGAGTTGTATGAAATCAATGGTAGTTCTGAACAAGCTGAACAAATAGTAGGCAACAGAGAAGCACCACAAAGTAGTGACCCATTAACTTGTTACGAAACAGTTGGTAACTATGTTATTATAGCCAACGCAAACAATGACATTATAAAATACAGGGGTGGTGACACAATTAGTAATGTTGGTTGGAAAGAACAAACAGCACCACCAATTGTAAGAGGACCAGCAGCAGACCCAAGTAATAGAGCAGGTGGTTACTTTTTGTTTTCAACAGAAGACTACAAAAAAGCTAAATCCTCAGGTCTGGTAAGTGTAACAAGTAAAAATTACCCAGGTGTAGGTAGTAATGAGAAAGACTTTGAAAACAAATATTTTTACAAATGCACATTTGTTAATGAAAATGGTAGTGAAAGTCCTATATCTCAGCTTAGTGATAGTGTAACTTGGAAGACTACAGAGTTTGCCAAAGATGGAACCAACGTGACCTCACGCACAGGTATCATTATGGAACTGCCAATAGGTCCCAGAGGCACTGTAGCACGAAAACTATATAGAACCAGGAACCAAGGTTCAGACCTATTTTTCTGTTTAACTGTGTATGACAATACTACAGAAATTATTATTGATAGTTTGGAAGATGACCAGCTTGGTGCATCAGCTCCAAATCCAAGTGATAGTATTACATTTCCTGCAATAAATCCAAGATATGCTTGTAGTTTCCACAACAGACTTTTTGTTGATGGTGGTAAATCTGAGAGCAGTAAAATATATTTTTCTAACGCTTTACAAATTGACAGCTTCGGTGCATCACAGTTTTTTGATGTTGGCGGGCGTGACGGTGGTGACATAACCGGTCTCTATAATTATTATAACAATTTATTTGTTTTTAGAGAACGCGCTGTTGATGTAATTAGACAAGACCAAAGTGGTAATTTTATTATAACTCCATTTGTAATGGGTGTTGGTTGTGTGTCGCACGCGACAATACAGGTGACACCAAACTTCGGTCTTGTCTTCTTAGCGGAAGATGGTGTATATAGTATCAAAGGTAACTTTGCAGGTTCTGAATTACAACTTATAAAGATGAGCAAAGGTGTTGATTTTATGGTAGAAGCTTTCAGTCGTAGTGGAACAAAGAAAGCTTTTGCAACATATTGGCCAGAGAAAAGAGAATACTGGTTAAATGCTGCTGACTATGGTGACAACCAAATAAATATTGGTTTAGTTATACACGAAAATGGTGGCATATCTGTAAGAGATAGGTGGCCAATGTCTTGTGGCACTATTGATTATGATGGCAACTTTATCTTTGGACACCAGTTTGGTAATGCAAGTCAGTTTAATTCTTTACCAGAAGGCACTGAAGTTGGTAATGGTTTGATGGCAATAAGTGCAACACGTCAGGCAGGTTACCAAACAATTGGTGCAGATAGAGCTATACAAGATAACCTACCACTTGAAAGCTTGTTTAGAAGTAGATGGCACGACTTTGGCTATGGTGCAATAAAGAAACAAATACATTATCTTTACTTGTATTGTTACACGACTGGACAACAAGATGTAAATATTACATATTATCGCGATGGTGACTGGCACGTAGAAGATAGTAAAATAAATACACAAAGTGCAACAGTTAAAATGGAAAGAGCAGACCACAAAGACCAACCAAACTATGCTGCATCATCAACATCTACCGGTGACTTTCTTGCAAAGTGGGACCAAGATTTTGCACAAGAACCAATTCTTACAGAAATAAGAATACCTGTTGCAATGAAGAATGTAAGTAGTTTTGGTTTTGAATTATCAACATCAGCCAAGCTACATTTTATTGGTTATAGTATTGAATACACTCCAGTATCAACACAAACTATTAAGGGGAAAAGCTAATGGCATATAGGTGGAACAAGCGAAGCATAGAAGCAAACAGTATTGTAAATGGTCGAGAACTGGACATTAGTATAAATGATTTTATCGATGTAATGAATAATGCCATTGATAGAGAAAACATACCTCTTGGCTATGTGTCAGGAAGTATGGTTCAGGACACAGAAATAGCAGAATATTATGAAGATAAGTCTGTTGCCATTGATGAAGGCTTTTGTGGTAAGGACCTTAATTTTAATTCAGCAACTGCAACACATCCAAAAGGCAATGAAATATTTGGCTTACGTTACACAAACTCTGTAAATTTACGACAAGGTGGTAGCTGGATACAAGCAAAGAACGCGTCACTAAACGGACAATTTAAAGAAGGTATGCTTACAGTTGATTGGCGTTGCAAATCATATATTCCAAAATACAGAACATTTAGAAAACAAACCGGTTCTACAGTTGTTGCACCAAAATTTGTGCAATGGCAAATAAGATATAATGGTAATGTTGTATATGAAAGTGGTGCAATGTTTGAGCAGTGGAATAATGTGCATTGCACAACAACATTTCCAGTAGCTACAGGACAAGGACAAGTTGATATATACTACCTCATACCAGAACTTATAGATGACGACCAAAACCAAGTTGTATTTTACTTCTTTGGTGGCCAACTAACAGCGATGAACAGGAAACGATAATGCCAAAAATAAGTAAAGTCAGCAATAACTGGCCAGAAAATCCAATAGTAGAAGCAGCAACTTACAATACAATATATTCAGAATTAGCAACAGTTAGTGCTGGTATTGGAGATGGTAACGTAAGGACTGAGGGTATTGATACAAGAAACATTATGGAAGACCCTTTAGTTGTATTCAGGGGAACGCAATATAATGGTTACGAAGGCTCTTTGGGCGCCTCACCTATACCTGCAGCAACTAACTACGGTAATTTTGCAGATGATGCAACAAAAGAAAGCGAAATCAATCACAATAGTGGTGGTTTTACATCAACAGTTCCAGGACAAGGCACAAAATTAATAATTGGTGATGGAACTGCAGGCATTACTTTGGCTGCTGGTGATATCGTAAGGTTAAGTTGGCAAGTGCAAGTATGGAAAGTGCGAAGCAATACAAATACTACAGGTAATGTTGCATCACTTAATATGCACGCTTCAGACTTGGTAACAGTTGCAGCAAGAAGCGACACTGCTACAGATGGTAGTGGTATTGGTGAATGGTGTTATTTGATTTATCCAAAGGTAAATACAACAAGTAATGCATTAACAGATAGCGACTTTGGCACAATTTCTGCAAAGAACTTATATTATGCAACAGTTGCTGACCCTGGTGGTGCAACAGTAGGTATGGGTAACGGCTTGTTAATGGCTGGTTCTTCATTTGACCATTGTTCTGTTGTTGATATGGCACTAATGACGCAAGGTGACAGCACAACAACCAGTGGTATGGTGTTTCAAGCAACTGGTGACAACAATGCATCATCAGGTGTAAGACGACCATATACAGTTACAGGTGGAATTACCTTAAAAGCAACACAAGCTATGACATTATTTGGTGTTCAGCTCTATACAAGTGGTGTTTGGCGTATGAATGTTGCAGGTAGTAATGCAAAATTATTCTTAGAAAACGTGGAATGCGACCCGGTAAATAACAGGTTTGGTGTTTCAATGACAGTTACATTAGCCAGCGCACAATTGGATGCAATGATAATGAGAGGAGTGACATCGTAATGCCAGTAGTTATACCAAATACATTTTCAGCAAACACAAACATAGAAGGACCAGAAGTCCAAGCAAATAATGATGCAATAAAAACTTGGTTGAATGGTGGCTTTCGTGCTGCACCTACAGATATGCTAACAAGTAAATGGATAAAAGCTTCTATGATTATGAATGGTTACTACAACGCCATAATTAATCAGTTTGAATTTACAACTGGTTTGGTGCAAGGTAATCCTGAGTTTCCTAAATTTAATCCAGGTGGTATGAGTGTAGCAATAGGTGATGCAAATGCAGATTTAACAGTTCCTACTTCTGGGTTTATACTTGTTCCACGCACTTCTTGCACATTTACATTAGAAGCAGACGCAAAAGTTCGCATATCAATTGTTTCAGAAATGTTTCCACTTGATGATGACACCGGTTCATATTCAGATGCAGGTAAATCAACAATGGTAGCATTATCAGTTGATGGAACAGTTCAAACTGCAACTAAGCATATCGCTCAGGCAATGATGGATGTTGGTGCGTCTGGAGGAACAGGCGATTTTATACCGGTATATGAAGGACAAAGACAGTTTCACAGCACAATTACGTTGGACCTTGCCAAAGGCGAACATACAATTGGACTGGCTGCTTGTAGCAATGAACAAATTACTTGGATAAGTAGATATTCATTATCACTTGAATGTTATTACTAATATATATATAAATAGGAGATAAATATGGAACCAATTACAATGCTGGCTATCGGAATGGGCGTAGGAGCTTTAGGTAAAGCTGCTTCAGCAGGTATTAGAGCCAGCCAAATATTTACAGAAGATGATGAAGAAAGGCTTGGAGAGTTAGAAAGACTACAAGATTTAAATGCATTAGGTTTAACAGAAGACGAAACAAAGGTTTTAACCGAGCAAATGCTTGACCCTGTTGCTGCAATGCAAGCACAAAGAAACTTACAAAGACGTGAAATAGCCTCTGCTGCAGACTTAGGTGCTGGTGCAGTTGCAAAGCAAATGATGCAAGAAGAAGAAATGGCTGCAAGGCAAGAAAGCGATGTAGCCAAAAATATATCTGCAATTAATCTTCAACAACAAAAACTACAAGAACAAGAGATACGCGACCTGAAGAAACGTAAAGAAATAGAAAACAAAGAAATGTTGGCTGCTGTTGTTGGTGGTTCTGCAGAGATTGCACAAATTGGTTTGACTGCAGGTGCAAAACAAAAGGAATTGAAAGAGCTTACCGGTCAAGCATCACAAATGTCAGCTGCACAACAAGCACAAATGAGACAACAAATGCAGCAGCAAAGATATATGCAACAATTCTACGGCGCACAAATGGACCCATTCTTTGGCTATTATCAATCTTATTACGGCCCACAATCAGGAACTCCTATTAATCCGTTCTTCCCAGGCTATGGATATCCACCAGGAGGAGCAAGATAATGGCTGAACCGACTTCACAATACTATATTTTTCAATATCAAGATACACATACGCAACGTTACAATATGATGTATCAACTGGCTTTGCAAGAATTACAAGCAGACTATACACAACGTGCTGCTATTAAAGAACAGCTCCAGAAAGAAAATGAAAAATTACTTGGCTACATTGGTAATCTTGAAAGAGACTTGACCGATTACATATCAGAAAAAGGTAAGCTTGGTAAAGCAGATGCTGATAAAGAACTTGCTTTGATGAGAATGTATGTTGATATTGAAAAGGCAAAAGCTACACAATCAGCACAAAAGCAAGCAAGAAAATTAGATGCACAAAGAATGGTGCAAGGCAAGTATGGTGTTCCAACAACTATGTCAAGAGCCATTGTAGGTGCTGATGATGCGATTGGAACAAGAGCAGCAGTTGCAACAAATGAAACACAACTTAGCACTTTAATTAAAGGTGAGGTTGGTAAAATTGTTGTTAGCAATCCTGGTAGTCCTTCAGCACTGGCAGCTGCACAAGAAACATACGCAAAAGTAAAAGATACAGCTGATAGAAAAGGTGTTGGTGGTTTCTTTAATGATGCAGAAATAAGAAGCTTTATATCAAGTCACTATGGTTTAGGTTCTTATACACCACCAAAATCAGGTAAGAAAGACAAGACAAAGCATCCAGACTTTCCTGTATTAGCTGACCCTCTTGATTACGACCTTGGACGTATTGAACAATATGAAGTAGATATAGAAGTTGGAAAACAATATGCTGCTACAGGTGGATTAACAGACCAAGCAAACCAAGTAAAAGGCAAGTTGGATGAAATACGTGGAACAGCAGAAGGTCAAGCATTATTGCAATCCACACTTGGCAGTCTTCGTGCAAGTGGTGACTATGGTATGCTTATCAGGTCACTTAGTGATGATGGCAAAGTAACAGAAGACGAGTATGCATTATTTACAGAAAGATTAACCGACAGCAAACAAACACCTGCTGCTGTTGTAGCGTATGATGCAATTAAAGATGGCTCAAGAATACAAGTTGATGGTAAAGAAGTTAAGCCTACAATTGATTTAAAATCTTTATCTATTGAAGAACAATTAATATTTGATGACCAATTCTTACGTAAGTTAGGAAACCTTGACAGTTCTGTTACAAGACAAGGTAAGGTGCAAAAGAAAATAGACACACCACTTGCAAGACCTACAGTAGAACAAGCAACACAACGTGCAAGAGAATTATATAATCCTATTAGAATGTCAGGCTCACCAGAAACTGGACAGACATTTACCCTAACTGACCCAAGAAGCGGTAAAGAATTTCAAGCAACTGCTGATGATATGATAAAAATGCAACAAGACTTTGAAAGAGTATTGGATGAAAATCCAGACTTTGAAAGAAACTTTTCAGTAATTGGTAGAGCACAAGAACTATCAGGTCGCATTAAGCCACCATCAAAAACTGCAGACCAAACAGGTGCTGAATATCTTGGTTACCAAATATATCAACAATACAAAGCAAATCCATCTGTATTTACACCAGCAGAAATAACTTCTTTGGCTTCACAACTTGGTGGTGACCAAACTAAAACAGATGCTATTCTTACAAATTTCCACGCATACAATATGCAAGCAGCAATGGCAGCAGAAGCACCACCAAGAGACACAACAGGTGCTGCTAACCAATTCTTAGAGCAAATGAGAAACTTAGAAGAAGCACAAAGAAAAGGTATTGAAGTTGAAAAAGAAGCTGTAAGGAAAAGAGCAGCAGCAATTGATGTTGAAGGCGCGCAAGCAGAGTTTGATGCAGCAAAAGCAGCAGAACGTGGTGGTTTCTTAGGACTACCAATCTTTAGAAGTGAAGAAGCAAAGGCAGCACAAGAAAAATTCTTGACAGAGAAAAGTGAGCTAAGTGCTGCTGAACAACAACGTCAAGATATATTAAATGAATTAAAACAAGACGCATTGCTTATTGAAAGATATCGACTTGCTCAACCTGAAATAGAACCAGTGGTTCCAAAACAACCTGCTCCCGATGTGCAACCAGCAGGTGAAAAGCCAGAAGCAAAAGCAGCATTAGTAGCACCTGAACCGTTTAGGCCAATTACAGATGGTGGAATGAAAAGTTGGGAGTTTAATCCTCAAGCAATGACAATTACGTATATCAAAGCAGATGGCACACTTGGTGATACAGTTTATGATGCAACTGGTGTATTACAAGGCACAGCAGGTAATAAAGCATCACAAGCTTGGGCTAAGGAAAATGCAACAACAATTACAGAATTAGCAAATCAGCAAGCATTATATAACGCTCAGGAGAAAGAATAAATGGACCCAAATCCTCAACCAGAATGGATGAGTGACGAGGACTACGCAGAATATATAATACAATTTAATTTTGATAGTGGTCTTGGTAGCTCTTACTTCAATAAGAAACAACAGGCAGCAGACTTTACGCTAAGAAACGCACCAAAGACTACACCTGCAGAACCTGTTGTTTTACCACCACCTGAACCAAAAGAACCAGAAACACTTGAAGAAACTTTACCTACAATTGGACCACAGTTTGGTGACCCAGGCTTTCAGGTTCTGTTGCCAGGTTTGACACAGTTTGGTGAAGGCACAGGTATATACAAACGTATAAGTAAAGAACAGCTTGATGAAGCACAAATTAAAGAATATAATGAATTAGTGCAAGACTTTATTACAGCTGGTGAAATGTCTGAACAAGAAGTATTGAATGAAGTAGATACAAGACTTAATGAAGCTGGATATAATCCGTTTGCTTTTGACCCGGACGAACAGCAAGAATATTTTGATGCAAGAAGGGTCGCACTGCAGGAATATGAATGGGCAGAGAAACTGGCCTATGAAACCATATATGACCCAAATCAATCACCCAGAAGACCACGTGCAGCTGCAGAATATGGCACACCGGCACCATCAATGCAAAGTGCAGGCTTAAGAGGTAAAACACCTGCTGAAATAGAAGAGATGGGCACATTAGAAGTAATGTATGATGCTGCCAAACCTCAGGTTCTTGAAACAGAACAACAAAGACAGAAAAGAAAAGTAAGAGAAGGTTACCTCAAAACATTAGAAGATATTGCAATACGTGATACAAATGCAGGTAAGTATGAAGATGTTGATATTGCACGTGGTCAAGTATATACAGACTTTTTTAATGACAAACAAGGACAAGCAAAAGCACAGGCAAGAAGTAATTACAGTAAATTTACAGGTAAGCCAATAGAATTAGCATCAGCTGAAGAAGTTGATATGTTGGCCAAAGCCATTTATATGCAGTTCCTACAAAACAATTTTCCTGATGAATATCGTGAAGAAGAAAAGCGACCAGCAGAAAGAGCAGCATTTGGTATTGAAGCAGACCAAGAAGGTATGTTCTTCAAGGTTTGGGGTGATGCATTACATCGTGGCTTTTTAACAAATCAAGTAGATGTAACTGGAATACGTGGTGCATTAGAATATGTTGGTGTATTGGAAGACCCTGATTTAATTACAGAAACTATGGCAGGTGCGCTGGTAAGAGATATTGGTGGTATTGTTCGTGTGCCAGTTAATGTTGTAAAAGAAGCTGTAACATATGATGTCAATCCCTACACAGGTGAAGCATTAGATGATAGTGATATTGGCTTTATTGCAGTCGAACCTATGGGTAGAAAAGAAGATGCAGCTTGGGGTAAGACGGTTGTATTGCCAAATGCAGGTGTATTTGAAGATTACTTTAAAACAACAGCATATGAAATAGCCACAATGAGAACGCTTGGTGATGATATTGCTTCTATGTCAGCTGTGCCAGAAGATTAT
>Ga0208159_1000125_pt1 | contig 30720 bp, 50 predicted proteins | sample 9_EtaG_FD_184082 | JGI IMG/M metagenome (GOLD analysis project Ga0208159, IMG submission 184082) | Marine viral communities from the Subarctic Pacific Ocean - 9_ETSP_OMZ_AT15188 metaG (SPAdes) (version 2) | ecosystem: Environmental > Aquatic > Marine > Oceanic | place: Pacific Ocean | collected... | reverse complement strand
CAATACAAGTGACAACCTACACACAATATCTTAACATTATCAGGATTAAACTGCATTTTAGGAAATTTACCTTTAGGATAAATATGAGATGCCTGAAGTGTGGTAGATTTACCACACCTCAAACAACACTTATCTCTAAGTAGACATAACTCCCTAACAAGCTTATTGAGTTTTACTTTTTCAGCTTTTTTCATTAATATGTACTGACATATCTTTCTTTTAACTGAGATAGTCTCTTATAAGCTCCTCCATTTGGAAGAATTTTACCTTGTGTCCATAAGTCTTCATAAAATTTTATGTAACCATTTAATGTTGACCTACGCTTCATACTTTTTCTTAATAGATTTTCATTTGATTTTGTTATTTTAGAACGGCGCATCATCATCATCCTCAACTATTTTAGGTGTTTCTGTTTCAGTAAGTGATTTCATTCCACAAGCAATCTCAAACATTTTTGGCATTATTTCTTCTATTGCTTTAACTTTATCTTCATATAACATTTTTGAATGAGTAAATAATCTAGTTGCATTATTAAAAGCCATTCCCCATTTTATTTCTAAAGACCTGTCATCATCTCTACTTTTAACAGAGTCATATCCATAAGGCTTTGATGCAACTCCTTCATCATAAACTGGTTTTTCCCATGTTTCAATAGAAGGATTTATCTTATAAGTTATTCCCTTATCTGTTGGACTCATTGTTATGTCAACTAATTCTGATTTTGAAAAGTCTGTAAGTTTACCATAAAGAGCAGATGAAACTTTTAAATTAAAGTGGTCACCTTTTTTAAATATAATAGGGTCTTTGTCTCCCCATTTTTCAGCAGAATAATTATCACCAATATTAGTGACTGGTAGTTCATATTCTAAGTTGTTGAATTTATTCATTACACCCTTAATGTTTATAGGGTCTTCTCTTAACTGCACACTCAAAGTTTTATTAATATGAGTGGACTTTTTTAATTGTAAAAACATTACTACTCCTTATCTTGTTATTAATTGAAAAAATAAATTTAACATAGTCATTCCTATTAAAATAAAGAACAATCCTTCACAAAAATCAAAAAATGACTCTAACTTTTTTTCATACTTATTCATAGTTTGAGACCTCCCTTATATAATTAAGTAATATTGATAAAAGCATAGCAAATCCAAACAGAGCAACAAACCATATTAATGCAGATATTCCTAAGATTAATAAATTTGCAATCCATTCAGCTATATTTAAGACTATCATTACTGACCACCAAATAAATTCATACCATCTGAATTATCTATTGAATATTCAGCAAAAGACTTCTGACCTTGCTTTACCATTGTTGTTTTAATATTAAGACCTTCTTCCCTTAAATTATGCACTATAGCGGCAAGTCTAAAACATCCAAACTTGTCAAGAGCTTCCAATGGTGTTAGTTTACCACCTGACTCTAGATAATGCCTAATTACTTTTAATTGACTACTCATATACTACTCCTATTTTATATCATTCGCTATTTGTTGAAACTGGTCAGAAACTTTTAAATCAGGATAGCTATTAGCCATGTGTTCTAAAGCTTCTATAATCAGTTTCTTTTCTTCTTTTGATGTTAGTATTCTAACTTCATAAGGGTCGCCTTCGGAGTCGGAAGATGCGGAGTTCCTTGAGATTGAATTACTCCGAAGGTCTTTTGTAAATTTTAAAAATCTTCTTAAACCTTCATTAAGTCTAATGGTCAAAGCATTAAAATGAATAATTTTTTGACTATCAGAATCAATATCTTTGTTTTCTGTTATAGTTAAAAGACTCTGTAAAAAATTAAAAAGGTTTAAATAATTAGTTTCTAATTCTAAATATTGTTTTTCAGTATGTTCTTCAAGTTTTTGATTAAATGGTACTGGCATTTTTACCTTCCTTTGTTATATGTTTTAATGCGTTCTTAACACTCTCATTTTCTGTGAAGAAAGTAGTATTGGCAAACAAATAAATATATTCATTATAGCTATCATTATATTCTGATTTACCTAAAATGGTTACTATCTTCGGACTTCTTTTTTCATACTTTGTACAAACTCTTAGAATATCTTCTTTTATTTGACCTATGGTGTTACCATTTGCATTTGTAAAATTAAAACAGTCTTCTGTTTCATATCTTATCTCAGCATGAAACTTAAAATCATAAGGAGGTTTAGTCATTACTTACCTCCTTGAGTTTTAGGTTTCCACTTTCTAAGCCATTTTCTGATGTCTTTAATTTCCTCACGACAACCTTTTTTAGCTTCTTCAGTTCCTTCTCTTAGGTCATCATTCCTTGCATGACCATGCTCATAGTAAGTTGCTAAAACATACTCAGCATCATCAATTAATTGTTGAGGTGTAGATTTTTCATAATCATAATAGTCAAAGCCTACTCCCTCCATAACACATATACAAGCATACTCTAACTCACCTATTAACCACATCTCATCTCTCATCTTATAGTAAGCAATCTTATCCATTACTTACCTCCTTTATATTCACAATGATTATAAACACCAAAACCAAAATCATCATATTCATTATCATAAAAAATATCAGTTAAAGATTCTGCTAATTTTTCACAATGTCCAAACTCTGCATAACCCCTTAATGCTGAAAGAATATCTCCATCAAAAGCAACACTACCATCATCACCATAACTTACCATTACACCAGCATCTGTAAGATTTTTATATGGTTTTAATAAACCTTTTAAGTCTTGGTCTTTATTTATTGATTTTACAATCCCTAAATTTTTAGCATCAAACCAGTTATTTATAGTTTCTTGTACTTGTAATTGAACTTTATCCATTACTTACCTCCTTTCACTTTACTTAAAAAAGAACGATAACATTTTATAATAGCATAATTTCCTAGAGCGTCTTCAGAATCACATGATATAACTTCATAAAGACCAAGACAATGTTCAGTATATTTAATAATACCTTTTTTATTATTAAACATATCTTCTATATTGTCAAAGTTGTGTGTGTCTTGACCAATTCCAGTTTGAAAATCATCTGTAATATTTTTTACAAAAGCTTTTGTCATTTTTATTTTATTCATTAAAAACTCCATATTGTTTATTTAATTCGCATACAATTCTAATAAAGCGTAATGAAACATACAAACACTTTCTAAAATTATTTTATAGGGTTATTTAAGGGTTAGGAGATGCTAGGGCTGGTAGTATATTTGCGAATAAGGATGTTTTGGAGCATTCACCCTCTACAACCCTAGCATTAGGGTAGAAGTTAATAAATAATTACCAAGATTCCTCTATATTTAATTTTACATCCCAAATATTATTAGCTGACTGATTTGCAGTAAATGATTTATCCTTTAATCTAAACATCCCATAGTCACCCTCAGTTGTAGAGTCTTTATCTATACTAAATAAAAATGGATGAAACTGTCCTACTATTTTATTGTAAAAAGAGTTGTGAACTGTTAATGTGTCAAACCATTCTGAGGGTAATGAAGAACTAGGATTATTAGACCAAACATCAGTATCAGTTAAGTAGCTAAAGTTCATTGAATGTCTAATCCTACCAGTTCTTTTACTAAATACATTATTGCTAATGTCTGCACTTGTTGAATTAGTCCATGATAGTGTTTTATCCCACTCAGGCTGACCTAAATTTGTGGAGGTTGCATAAGTGTTACCTCCTAAAGACTTTTGAGTTTTTACACCATCATAATCAATAGAAGTGTTTATTGACAAGTCAGGTGAATGAGGAAAGTCAAAGTATTCACCATACATAATTGAACCGATTATAACATCATCTGCAAAGTCTTGACTCGCTCCTCCAGTATCTTTAAATGTTATCCTTAAGTATTGGTTTTGAGTTGTTTGGGTTGTCCATTTAATTAATGTCCATCCATTTTCATCAGCTTCTATAAAAGTAGTATTCCCACTAATTGTACTTTGAGTAGCGTTTATTAATTTTGAATGGTTCACATTTTGTGAAATAGTAGTCACATTACTACTCATATTTACATCATCAGACAATTCAACTTTGAACATACATTCAGCAGATAAAAAATTATGATTTAATATTGCTAAATAATTAGACTCTGCTAATGAATTTGTAGTATGTCCAGTATCATATTGAATGTAAAAAGACTGATTTTCTTTAGCTATTGTAATAGAATTTGATGGTTTTAAATCATATAAATTTCTTTCTGTACCAGTAAATGTAACAGATGTTGAACCATCATTCTGTTTAAATGTTATATCGTTTAAATCTCTCCATCCATTTGTTAAACTTTGACTTATTACATCTGTATAAACTCTAGGTGTTTTTACTCTATTATAACCCATTTAAACTTCCCTTGCTTTAATTTTTAATTGTCCTCTTTTTCTAGAAACTGAAACTACAATAAAATTTTTACCTGACCAACTTCCTCCAAAAGGTTCAATGGTCATGTTGCTAAATGTTAAAAAATCACCCACATCAATCCCATATTTACTAGGATTTACAACGTTAAAACTGACTAAATGCTTAACTTCTCCAAGAATATTATTATAATAAGTATAAAAATCATCATTAACATTACCACTTGAAAGAGTAGTTGGTGATGTTGCTGGAGCAGATACTAAAGCATTTAATTTAATCTGTTTTTTATTTTCTTTAGAATCTACATTATAAGCTGAAATAGATGAAGAGTTACTAGAGTTTACTTCAGAAACATATCCACTCGTAGCTGGATGTTTTTCGTACTCTATATCCATACTAGTAATAACTTTATCAAAAGGTGTTAGTGATATGTCAATACTAGAAATATCTTCTTTGGTTAGGTTATAATTTGCAGTAATTGAATCAGGAATAAAAATATATTCGTAGTCTCCTTGTCCATTATATCTTCCTATAAAACCTCCATTATATTGAAGGTCTTCTAAAACTTTTTTTAATGATGTCGGTCTATTAATCCAATATCTTATCTTCCAATCTTTAATGCTATTTATATTAGTTCCTGAAATCCAATTTTTAGGATGAATTCCTAAAGTGTAATCTGAATTGCTTCTATTTGTAAAGTTTGTAAATCTTTGTAATAAATCTCTATGAGCTTCGTGAATTTCTGTTATTGCAGAACTGCTATTCCATCCATTATCAGTTAGTCCATTCGCACCACTATATACATATTCAATGTCATCTAGAGTTTGATAAGCTACTGTTTTACCAGTTTTTGTTGTTTCTGAAAAATCTAATTGAGTTCTAGTCTGTACTGCTATATCATATATTCTAACAAATCCTGTAACTTCTCCATCTAAATTTCCTGACTGTCTTATAAGTTTTAATTTTAATTTAACAGTTTCTCCCCAACCATTTCCTGATGCTAGGTATTCACTTGAATTATTGGTTGTATCACTTAAATATGAAACTCCAGCCGTGTTTAATGTACCAGCTCCAGTAACATTAAAAGTTGTTGTACTTGTTGCGCCTGTCAGAGACCAATATCCTTTAACATCAGAAGCTCCAAAGCTTTCATCTATTAGTTGTAATCTAATTTCCCCTGAAGTTGAACCTATGCTCCCTAAAGTAAAAGTAGCTTGAATAACTAAATTTGTAGTAATTAAAGAAGGATAACCAGTTAATTGAGGAAGTCCATATTCTATTGACGCACTATCATTTAAAACAAAACTTCCATCAAACGAACATTGAACATGACTACTTGTATTAATAAATTCACCATCAAAAGCGTTTTCTTCATTACTTCCCCAGTTAAGCCTTGTTCCTTGAGTTTTACTTACAAATTCTACAACTTTAAATAAACCATTTTTTAATAAATTTTGATGAAATCTTACTGCATAACCATCTCCATAAGATTCATTTTCTGAATCAACTGATGCTGGATTTGAACTATCATTAGCTAAGGGATGAAATGTATCTGTTGATTTTTCATAATAATTAGGAAAAGCATTTGCACCTGTGCTTCTTGTTCCTGTTAATGAAAAAATAGTGTCTCTTCTTCTTTCTTCTACTGGAATAGGATAAAGGGTTTTTCTTTTTCTGTAATCATCTGCATCTGAACCTGAACCAAAATTTAAACTAGCAGTGCTTGGTGTATAATCCCCATAGGCAATAGGAAAATAATTATCCTTACTTGTCTTTGTTTGTGGAATTTCTACACCATCTATAGGGTTTCTAGAGACAATAGAAAGCTTTATGGAATCATTGTCGTGGCTAATATCTTCAAGTCTACCACTATAGATTAGTAAACTATCAAATTTTAATGTAGCTTCATTTGGAACTATATAGATTAAACATTCTCTATTAATGTAAGTTCTAGTTCCTCCAAATAATTCTTTGCTGAAAGGACTTCCTTGATAATTAAAGTTGGGTACAGAAATAGAAACATTTCCAGTTTTTGATGTAGATTTTTCTAGATTAATTGATTCTCTTATACTAGGCTCAGAACTTATTACACCATCACTATATTCACCTTCAAATTTTGTATCTGCAAAAGATACGCATTTGAAATTATCGTGATAAACTATTTCTCCTGAATTCATTGAAGATGAAGGAGTTTTATTTATACCCCTAACAACTGTAAGTGTATTAGAACTAACTGAACTAACTTTCATTCTCTCAGTACGAATAAAAATAAAATCACCACTAGCAAATTTGCTTCCATCTGTCACATCTATTTCTGTCTCGGTAGTGTTTACAACCTCAGCAGTTGTTTCCCCTGAATCTGTAATTCCTTTATCGTAACCTAAAAGAACCACCCAATTTTCTATTATATTAGGTCTTTTAAATGATTCTGGCAGACTTAAACTCATGCTAAGTTTATTCCTCTTTGTATTTCAGGAATAAGTGTATCTCTTACAAATTCTTCTGTACCTAATACATTTCCTTGAATATTAACTGTTGTTCCCATATTTGATGCTAAATTTTGTTGTTGTGCTTGGTTTAAAATAACTTCGCCAGGCGTTAACATGGCTGGGACTGTATCACCTTGACCTCTATCTGTGCCAGGCACTATTCCACCATCTTGAAACTGTATTCTTTGAATTGCACTCCCCATCAATGAACCAAAAGCCGCCCCACCAGCTAAGGCTAATGGAGCAGATAAAATTGGAGGTAGTGGTGTACTAGCCATAAAATCCCTAATGTATGTTGCAACTGATTTCATTATCTCAGCAGTCACCACTTCTGTGGCAACTTTTTTAGCCGCTTGACCTGAGGCAAATAAAGCATCAGATGTACTTGTAATAGCCGCACCAGCTTGAACACTTGATGCAGTTGCGACATCTATATTTTTCTTAAAGTCTTTAAATGCAGAAGATGATTCAGTTGTTTCTACTTTTACTAAACCTAATTTTTTAGCTAGTTCAGGATATTGAACAATTAATCTACTTAAATTTCTAGCTTCTTCTTCTTGTTGTTCTAATTGTTGAAATTTAGAAGATACTAAAGCTTCATAACTTAAATTTAAATCAGGCAAAAGCTCAGACTCTGACTTTTTTATTTCTAAATTAGTATTAGCTAATTCAATACTATTTAGGTCTATTTCATTATTTTCTTTTTTTGTCTCAACAACTTCTTTTTCTGTTACATTTATAGAACTTATTAGCTCATTTAATTTTTCTCTTTTAGATATTAATTCACCTACTTGAGTTAATTCTTTTGATTCTTCTAAGGATAAATCAATTAAACTTTGTTTAAATCCAGCAGTTTTATCTTGACCCATAGCTATAGCTTTAGCTTGAGCCTTATATTGAAAAGTCAAATCTTCAGAAACTTTTTTTACTTTTTCTCCTACTTCAGCTATTGTTGTATTTTCCTGACCTAAAGACCTTAATTTATTATTAACCTCAATTAATTCAGATGTTAGTTTTAATTTTTGTATATCTGCAATTAAACTTACTTCAGCATTGACAGATTTTAAATTATCAATTATGTCATCAAAGTCAGGAGGTGACAATCTTTGGAAAAAAGTTCCTACTGCTTCAGAAGCGAATTTAATAGCTTTAGCAACACTTGTTACAACTGGTGATAGTAGACCTCCTAAAGCTTCAGCCGCATCACCTACTGCATTAGTCATCTGTTCTAGTCCACCAGCCATAGTTTCTGCTGATGCTCGTGCAAGTCCACCAAATTGAGTTTCTAACTCTCCTAAAATAACTTTTTGAGCAGATGCAACATCACCCATCTCAGTAAATTTTTTAATTTGTTCTTTTTGTGTTTCTGTTAATTGAACACCTACCCTAGATAATGCACCAATTCCAGCAATAGGGTCATTTAAAGCTTTACCTAACTGAACAGTAGAACTTTGTAGGTCTGTTCCCATAGCAGTAGACATATTAAGTATTGTCTCAGTTGCTTGAGGAAATACATCTTGACCTACTTTAGTAAATGTAAGTAATAGACTTTGAGCTTCTAAAATAGCTTCATCTCCAAAAGTAGTAACATCCTGAAGACTTTTAGCCATATTTTTTAATTCATTTGCAGTCAATCCAGCTACACCAGCCGTAGATTTTAAAACTGCATTTAATTGAGCTTCTGCTTTTTCTTGTTGTCCAGCTAGTCTTATAACAGAACTAAAACCTGAAATAATACCTTGAGCGGCAAAAAATGCACCTCCAACCTTTAAAGCAGAACTCCCTAGTTTACTTAAAGACCCATCAACACCTTTTATTTTTCTTTCAGCGTCCTTTGCATTTAGGACACCCATTCTTATAAATAAATCTTTAACTGCCATTCTTTCCTCTTTCGTGCTTTGAAATATTATCTATTTCATTTTCAATTATTGCAAAACAATCCAACATCCAAACATCTGCACTATCTAAGTCTTTTGAAATTGGGATATTATATTTTTTTACAGAAAAGTAATCAGAAACTATATCCCAACACCAGTCAGGTATTAACTTACTAGGGTCACAAAAGAAAGGAAGTTGATAGTATAGACTTTCCCCTATTTTGTAATCTCTATTGTTACTTTCTTGTATTATAATATCTACCTCATTAAGTATATCTTCTTCAGTCTTAAAAGAAATCTTCTTCAAAGATACTGGCGACCGAGTGTCATAGGGGAGGTCATATTCAACTTTTGGCAATCCATAATTAGAAAACCAAACAGTCATCCTCAATCGCCAGTAAGGTTTCCCAAATCTAGACCCATGTAACTACTTATAATAGAAGTTAAGACCTCATCCTCTTCTAATGCAGTTAATTTACCTAGTTGTTCTTCAACTTTCTTTTCATCTCCAAAGGCAAACAAAGCAAATTCATCACCTAAATCATGTAATTGTTCTAAGTCTCCACTAGCGAAAACCTTTTTAACCATTTTATACATTTCTCGTCTTTGCTTTCTTGTCATCTTCTTACAGTCGTATTCACCATGTTTTGTTGTTATTGTCATTTTGACCTCCCCTTATTTTTTACCAACTTGTGATAGCTTCGTTCTTAAATACTTCTAACTTAAATGCTTCATCATTACCATTCTTAACACATTCAAACTCAAGTGTGTGAAAAACACCATTCTCACTTAAATCCTGAGCTGGGTCACCAGTATACTGAATCTCAGCAGTAATTTCCATCTCACCTTCTGCGTCATTACCAGCTCCACAAATTAGATTTAATGTCATTGTGTCACCATCAAGAAAGTCTTGAATTACATTTGTACCAGCACTATAATCAAATAAGTCATCATATTTAATTGTCATGCTACCAGTAATAGTATACTCAGGAAGTGCATATAATTCAGCATTTCCATTTGTATCAAAACCTACTCTGTTTACACCATTAGCAATATTGAAAGTAAATGCCTTCATGATGAAAACTTGATTGGCGTTCCCTTCTACATCTAGTGTCCTAGTATCAAAATCTAAAACATTAAAATAAGTAGATTCAGGAGCAACCCAAGTTCCGTCAAATGTTTGCTCTAATACTGTAGATGTTGAAACTGGATTTGAAAATCCTGAAAAATAATTTCCACTTATAGAGACCATCCCGTTATTTGCCGCTACATCACCTGAAATTGTTAGGTCTGAACAAACTACACCACAAACCTTAATCCCTTCACCAGCGTTAGGATAATAAGCAAGATTAACACTATGAGGCAAACCACCTGAAATAGTACCTCCTATAGATGTTGAATTACTTGAACCATCAATCTCCATTTCATGTAATATTGAACCACTTTGACTATTTTCCTGACCCACTAGCAAAGCGTGTTGAGCTAAGTTTCTAGGTGTTGCCAACATCTCAAAAGGCATGGTGACAGTCCCACCTCTTGTATTTGTTACAGTATCAGCGGCATTTTTTACAGTACCTCTACCACTTAATAACCTAGATTCTCTCATTATGTTAAAAGTAGGCTTTTGGACTTGCACTACTCCTTGTGTTAAATACGCAATTGAATCTGCGCCATCGCTATCTAAACCAACCCCAAAAGATGTTTCTGCTTTTAAGCCATACTTAACACTACTTACAGGGAGGACTCTTGTATCAGCCATTATTTGACTCCTTTTTTACTTTTTTTGTTTTGTGCTTTCTCTATAACTCCCATGTTAAGAAGTTCATTAGCTACTTCCTCAGTCACATCTACAGACTCACCTGACCTGAGTTTATCAAGTGAACCCTTATCACATAGAACACCATTAGGGTTTATTCTGTGAATTTTATTAATCTTTGCTTTTATTTTCATGTTATAACCTCAATATTTTGACAGTTAAAAGTTGCAATTCCTCTTTGTAATGAAGAATCTTCCTCATCTCTTTCATATTCTATACTAGATAAATTAGCATCAAACCATTCTGCACCATTAGAATAAGATGAATTATTATGAATTAATCTCTTCAACCTTTCCATGATTTGACTTACTTGGTTTAAATTATTTTTAGTGTACTGACCACCTGACTTTAATTGATAACTGATTGAAACTTCATATTCTCTATGAGAACCAGTAGACATTTTAACTACCAAAGAATCTGACTGAGGTGTAAATAAAAAGGACTGATTCCCTTTATGTTCATCATAGTAAACTGGTATAGTAAACTCTCCATTTACTAGATTAGCAAGATTTTCCATAATCTCATCATAAATTATATTTGTATAATCTGTTGGCATTAATACCTCGAAGTTCTTATGCTTTTAATAGGTGTGAAAGATTGGTCTAGTTCACCACTTACTTCTAATTCCCACTCATCATTGGTTGTGTACAAGCCTGGCGAAAATCTAACATACATATCATGACCAACTAACTGCCAATAACAGTCTATAATTTCATCAGTTGCCATAGGTTCTAATTTCAATCCATTCTCATTTCCTATTAAGGAATCAAACTTAACAGTAGTGTTAGAACTTCCAGCAGTTATAGTTCCACCATTACTAATTTTAATCTTTATAATATCCCAAGGATAAGAAGACCTTCCTCTTACATCAACTATTGAACCAGTTGTGTTTGCATTTACTGAGACTGTTCTAAGGATACCTTTATGCTTCGACTCACTTTCACTTGAATAAAGTGTCATCTCACCTTTTCTGAGCATATCAATGAAACCAGTTCCCTCATCATTCATAGCCTGTGATTTAATTATGTCTGCTTTTTCTACATCATAAGGTCTTACAAGTGATTCAACCGCCATTATAGCAGTGCTTCTTACAATTATTTCAGGGTAATCATTACCAACTGCATCTTGAGTTCCTACACCTTTATTTGGATATATAGGAAAAGGTAATATTGACATTATAAATGAACTTGCTCTTTTTACTGCTTCAGTTTTTAATTCTACCCAATCTCTACTAGATTCAAACACACTACTATTTAAAGTATTTGCACTTCCTCCCGAACTGTAATATTCTAATAAATCTGTACTAGCAGTATATCTATATTCATCATTTGAATTAGGTTCATCAGTTACAGAAGTTAATTCTTTCCCATCCCTATAAACTTGACCACTACAATCACCAACATTATATAGGTAAAATAGGTGAGAAGTTCCTGAGGCTAGCCAACTACTAGGCAAAACCCTTTTGCCATCATATTCCGACAAATTTGCTTCAATAAATAGTAAATCTGATGTGATATTACAGTAACTTTCTTGATATGTACTCATGCTTCAGCCTCAAAGGTAAAATTTGGATGTATTTCTATTATTTCTAATTCTAAATCCCTTAATGATTCAATGACATTTATCAACATTTCTTTCTCATCTATGCAAGTAGAATCTAGAATAATATTAGATATATCTATTTGAGTGGCAAACTCTTTACATCTCATAATTACATCAAATGCACTTGAGTTTTTTTCTTTTGTAGTTATTTCTGTGACCTTTTCCATTTTAGATATTCTGCCGCCTCATAAGGGTTAAATATTGTTGTTATTTTTCTATTATCATCATCTGAATATTTAGGGTCTATTATTGTAACTGGACAATTAAAAATATTCTTATCATCTAGTCCTAATCTATTTGCATACTCATCCATTCTTTTAAAAGATGCAACTTGTAGGGCATGAGAAATTAACCCTGATGCTGGGTCTTTTAAAACTTGATAGCCAGAAACATGAGTGTGCCCAGCCGTTACTATGTGGTCTCTCCAACCCATTTGAATAGCTTTACTGACACCATGAGCAGAGTTCCACATTGAGTTGCCCTTAAAAGTATGTCTTGCATTTACCCTTACAGATGATTTATTTGGAAAGTTTAAATTTAGCCTCACTCCATGATTTGCATAAGTGGTTCTAGTGTTACCTCTCATTATAAATTCTATAGGGTCACCATCACCTGACCAAACATCATGATTTCCACCTACTAAATAAAGCCATGGTAGTTTGTTTAAAAAGTATTCTGTTAGTTTCCATGACTCTTTTGCAGTTGTACTCTGTTGACTATAAAGAGCGGCTAATCTACCAACCCAATTATTCTGAACATCACCTAAATTACCAGCAAACATTCCTTCTGTATTTTTAATGACATCACATATTCCAAATAATTCACCTAAATCAGTACCATCATCATCAACATGAGGGTCTCCAAAATGACATATTCCTATTACACCATCAATATTTATATTGACATGAGTGAGGTTGTAATATTCCTGAACATTGTTTTTAATTTTAAACTTCTTTACTCTGTATTTAATAATATCATCAACAGACATTTCAGGTTCAGGTTTTGCTGAAGGAACTTCAAAGGTGTTATCATCTTTTAATTCTCTTAATGTATGTGATACAACTCCACACTCTTTACATTTATACTTTTGCTTATCTTCTTTATTTACAAAAGATTGGACACCAGCCTTACTTAAATTAGGAGACAAACATTGAGGACAACCCATAAGAAAACCATGCTCATTTTTGTAAAATTTTGTGATATTATCTTTCTGAATCATTAACAATTTCCTTAAAATGTTCTACAGTCCCAGCACCTTTTTCTGTATTATACCATTTTTTCCAATATAGAGCCTGTTCATCTATTGTTTTAGGTAGTTTTTTAGGGACTCTCCAATAGTGCAACCTACAAAAAACTATCTGTGCAGTAATATTTGTTGTCAATATTTTCTTCCAATCTAATTCTGTTGGATTTATAAAATATTTCCAATCTAAATAACAAACTTCAGCAACTTTTTTCATTAAATCATCTCTGTATTGTAAGTAATCTTTACAAACAGAAACTGCAACCCATGGCTCACATTGAAAAAACCCTCTAGCTATGTTATTGCCTCCCTTTTGCATAAGGTATTTATATTTAGATTCAACTAACCCTGTATTATACACCAACATCATAGCTTCATGTGAATAATACTTATGACCCATGTCCTCCAATGTATCCTTAATTAAAGAAAACATTTGCAATTGATATATCATCTAGACCTCCTGACTTTTGTAGCCGTTTTCCTTGAATATTTAGCTCTCTGCTTACCTTTAGCAGTAGCTTTTCTTTTCTTTCTATTCTCATAAGCTTTTTGACTAGGTGTCAATTTCTTTCTAACTGATTCAGGTAAATACCTTCCTCTTTTAGCTCTTGGTTTCTTAACATCACTTTTTGTAATATAACCCCATTTCTGTTTTGACCATTTAGATAAAGAGTTCTTACTAGACTTTTTACCTCTATACCCACCACCAGCCTTCTTATATCTCTGAACTGCTAATTGACTCTTGCGAGCAGACCATTGTCCTTTTCTTCCTCCCTTATTACCAGCCTTAACAGAAGAGACAATTCTTTTCCATAATTTAGGTTTAGTTTTAACTGCAGTAGCCACTACCTTCCTACTTTCTTTTGAGCTATTGTATGAGATTGAGTAAATGTCTTTCCTTTTTTCATAGCTCTTACCATTGATTTCAAATGCTTAGCCGTATGATGTTTAGAATGTCTTCTCATAGCTGAAACTTGTCTTTTAGTCAATCCACTTAAATCAACACCTTTTATTTTCATAGATTACCCTTTTTTCCATTTCATAGATTTAGATTTAGTCTTACTAGGACTCCATTTAACACGATTTGACCAATAAGCCGCACTGCTCTTACCCTTTGCAATTGACTTAGCATGGCGAGATTTAAATGCTCTTCTTTGACCTACTGTCTGATTAGTCCTTACATTCTGTTGACCAAATCTAATTAATTTAGTCTTCATCCTACCTGACTGTTTAAATTTAGCCAAAACAACATGACTTTTAGTCTTATGTCTAGGTGTTCTTTTGGGTTTATTATATCCCTTTAACCCAAATCTTTTTAATCTAGGGTCTTTAATATTTAGACTCCTAATTTAGTGAGCAAAACTTTTTTAATAATTTTCCAAAGTGCTTCTAATATAGCTTTTTCAGTTTTTTCACTAATTATAGGTATGTCAATAGACTTATTTAATTCTGCAATTAATTCATCTTTTGTTTCATTACCTAATAATTCATCTGCTATCATTTTTTTTAACATTATATTAACCCCATTATTGTGTTTACGATTATTGGAAATGTTACTAATGCAACACCTCCCCAAACTTGCATCTTAGCAATACTTACTTCATGTCTTCCCACAGAACCATTTAACTTAGCTAAGTGTTTCTCTATTCTGTTTAAAGTAGAATAAATATTTTTTAATTTTTCATCATGTCTTGCATAGACTGTTCTATATTCTTTGTTTTCCATTATGGTCTGCTATTCCCATTTATTCTTCCTGAGATGTATGAAATTTTATCACTCACATCATCAAACTCTTTCAGTAGACTTTGATGTGACTGCATAAGACTCTCATGTCTTCTATTTCTCTCATCAGATTGTTGTTCATTAATTCTTTGAGTTTTATCTACTAACTTTAAAATAATAGACTGTGAGTTAGAAATCACCTCACTCATCTTACTAATATTTTCTCTAATGGTTTCCAATTCTCCATCTTGTGCTTTTTGACTTTTTACAAGATTTATAAGCATATACCCCAAGAAGACTACACAAAACCCTGAAGCTCCTAATGTCATATAACTATCCAGTAATGCTTCAGCACCCATTATTTTCTTTTCCTTTTTTTACCCCACGAAAGTGGATTTATATTAAATTCTTTTTCATAAAAATTTATCTTTTCTTCTAACTCTTGCCTTTTTATCTGCTCTTCAAGAATCTGCTTATTAAGTAAGTCTCCAATCTGTAAATGTTGTTCATCAAGTTTTTTCTCAACATCTTCCAACCTATCAAGTAGTTTGTATCCTGACCAACCCAAGACTGAAGCCAAAATACAAAGTTGCCCAAGCCATTTAAGGTTAAGACTAATAACGGCATTATCATCCACAATGCCACTTCTGTAACTTCTTGCAGTCTTGACCTCACTCATTTCTTCCTTATTGTTTCCCATCTACTATGTGTAAAACACCAATTGTCAGAATTAATTCTTACTTTATCTGCATAAAAATGACTTGTAGAATCTTCATCTATAATTTCTATATATGAATACATAGTTGAATCTTCAGAAAGGTTGCCTACTGACCAACCATTTGAGCAACTACCCAACATAGATATAATTAAACTTAATATTATAACTTGCATTACTATCTTCATATACAACTTCAAAGTCTCCATTTATTTTCTTTATTATTTTGTTCATCTATCTGTCACTATATTTTCAATTAGTTTATGTTTTACAATGTCAATGCGCCCATGACCACCAATATTCTTTTTTCCTTTCTCTTCCAAATAACACTCTTCAGCAGTTTGGAATGAGTCAGTCCTTTTCACTATTTCACCATCTACCAAAACAAAGTAATCTTTAGAATTAGGATAAGTGATAGTTATTAAGGATTCATCTGCCATTAGAATTTTCTTTACCATATTTGGTTTAGTATTCTTGAAAATAGCTATATCGTGATTTTGAGCGCATTTCCTTACTAGCATTACTTTTCCTTAGCTAATGATTCTCTGAGCATATTGATAAACGCCTCTTTACCAACAGACAATTGGTCAGCAATAAACTGATTACTATTCTGCTTGTTCTGAATGTCGTTAATATGATTTACCATCATTTTTTGCTCATCAGTCATATCCTCAATGATATACTCTTTATCATCTAAGTTCAAGACTGGCTTCTTTTCTTTTTTTGCCATGTTGGACTCCTTGTTTGTTATTTACTTTCTAATTCTTTTACTTTTGCAGATAGTTCTTGTACTGCTTTTACTAATATTGGAATAAGGTTTCCATCAGCTATTGTTTGAGTGCCATCATCTGATTGTTTCCACATCTTAAAACCTTCTTTAAGGCTATCGTGCTTATCTATTACTACTTTTACTTCTTGAGCAATAAAACCATGCAATGATTCTCCATATTCTTTACCTAATACTGGCTCATCAGAATCTTTATATTGAGGCATAGACTTATCTATATCTTTTGCTTTTTTCCAATTATATGTAACTGGTCTTAAGTCATTAATAACATCTAAACCAGCAGTAGCATCTGCAATATTTTCTTTTAATCTTTCGTCTGATGAAGCCGCCCAAGATGTGTCACTACCATCTAACCCTAATGATGCTACATTACTTCCAAATCCTATTGTAACTGTTTCATTAGCTATACACGCAACATCTCTACCAATTGCAATTTGACCTTGACCAGCGGCAGTTGATAAAAGTGTTCCTGAGCCTATACATGTATTACTTGAACCGTTATTATTGTTGAACATTGCTTTATATCCAATAGCAACATTCTGTTCCTCAGCACCATCCGCACTACCCATAGACTCAGCACCAATTGATGTATTCTTAACACCAGTTAACATTCCGTCTAAGGCATCTGAACCAATTGCTACATTGTTAGTACCTGAAGTCAAGGATGTGCCAGCCCTGTATCCAATACCAGTATTTCCATCATTTAAAGCAGAATACAAAGCCTGATAACCAAAAGAAGTATTTTTCCATCCAATCAAATTTTCAGATGAAGCTTGATAACCAACAGCAGTATTATATCTACCATTTGTAAGTTTCAATAAAGCACCACTTCCAACGCCAGTCGCTCCATTTGCAGTTGCATTATTTATAGCACTCCCAGCACTCTTTCCAATTAAAGTACAATTACTTTCTGTTGTAATTGAATCTCCACTTTGATAACCTATAGCTACATTATTTGCTCCATCAGTAATTGCATTTAAACTTGAACTTCCTATTGCCGTATTACCACTATTGCTTTGCCCACTTGCACCCATTCCAGCTTGGTTGCCTATAAATGTATTATCTTGACCAGTTATATTGTAAAATCCAGCTTCTGTACCAATTCCTATATTGCGAGTTGATTCATTGTTGGAATCTGAGTTTTGAGAAAATAAAGAACTAAAGCCAATAGCTATTGACCTATCTCCTACATCTTCCGAACCTAAAGCTCGTGAACCAATTGCTACACTTCTTGTTCCTAAAGTTAAATTATCTCCAGCTTCAGAGCCTATAATTACATTTTTATCTCCAGTAGTAAGGTCATTTCCAGCATTGTCTCCGATGAGTACATTTTCATCTCCACCACTCGCTAATGCATTACCAGCTAGTTTTCCAAAAACAGTATTAGATGTACCACTATCATTATTACTTAGTGAGATTCGTGAGTTGTCATCAAGAACTAATTTAGATGTTGCACTATCTCCTGTGTTAAATGTTAGAGATTGAGATGCATGAGCGTAAACAATAGAACCTCTTTGAGTAGCTCCTTCAAAAAATCTAATTTGGTTTGTCCTGTTTGTAGTTGCTCTCATTTCAAAAATTGCTTCACCACCATCAGTAGATTCAATTTTTAAAAAAGCATTATTATTAGATTTAACAACTGAAAGAGTATCACCATTAACAGTTATATTACCAGCAAATGTAGAGTTACCTGAACTGTCAATTGTCATTCTTGGACTTGCTAAAGCATCTGCTCCAGCATTACTTTGTGTAAAGAAATCTATTCTACTAGCGTGATAAGTAGGAGTGCCTGTATCCCAAGTAGCATCTGCATTAAATTCTATCTTAGCTCCAGTATAGGGAGGACTACCACCTGAATCACTTGCTTGTCCTATTATAGTTCCAAATGTATCATCTGCAACAATTGATGTATCTGGCGACCATAGATTAATAGTAGCTGGATTATCGTTACCTTGTACACTTTTAATAATTACATCACCATTAAAATAATTACCAGTTATTTGGCTATCTCCAATAGTAACTGTATCTGTTCCATGACCAGTTGCTTCTGAACCAATTACTATTTCATTATTAGCGTTTGTTGCATTACTTCGTGCATAATATCCTATATAAACACCATTTCCAGTTGTAGTATTTGTAACTCCGTTCCCTGTTCCAGCAAGTGTTCCTATAGCTACATTGTCTCGACTATCTGTAAGTGTATTTCCACTTCTATCTCCAATTAATATATTTGAAATAGAAACAGTACTCGCCGTACCTGATGAATTACCAATCATAACATTAGAATCTGCATTTATACTATTTATGTTTTTTCCAGTATCTAATCCGATAAAAACATTTTTATCACCAAAATCATCTCCATCTACTCCACCAGCACTAGTTCCTATAGCAACATTGTTATCACCTCTAGTTCTTAATTTAGCTGAGTCCTTACCGATGAATACATTCCCACCATAATCAGCCATAGCAGTTCCAGCGTTAGAACCAATTGCAACATTAATTTTATTTACACTATCACCAAGAAAAGCACTACCAGCGTTTGTTCCGAAGGCAAAACTCTCTCCAGTAGATTTTGATTCAGGAAGATTAGATGCAGTAATATTGCCAGAAAATGTAGTGTTACCATTTCTTAAGATATTAATTAAATCAGTACTAAAGTGTTGAAATTTAAAAGCACTATTTGTAAGAGTTGCAAATGTAGAGTTATTATTTTCTCTTACATTAAAAATCATATCACCACTAGTGTTTCCATCTGCCCCACTCCCCATAAGATGTAAAGCAGTAGTGTTTGATGTTTGCCTACCTGAAATTGCACCTTGAAGAGTTGAACTTGGAGAACCTATACTAACTGAACCAGTAGGAGCAGTAGTAACATCTAAAGCATTTGTAGTTTGCACGACTAAGGCTGATGTTGGAGAAACAGTTCCTATGCCTACACGACCAGAAGAATCTATTCTCATTCTTTCTAAAAAAGTAGTTCCGTAAGTATTTCCTGAAGCTGAACTGTGAGTAAAAAATTGTAGCTCACCTCTATGCCCACCTAGAGTTGGTCTTTCTGCTCTTATACCAGCAATTATTACATCTTCATTGTGAAATTCAAGCATACCGCCTCGATTAGCAGAATAACTATCATCACCAGTTTCAATTGTAATACCTTTGCCAAATTCAGCAGTTCCGTTGCCAACATCTAAATGTAATGAGTTAGTTGGGGTTTTATTTATACCAACTCGTGAATTAGTAGTATCAACAACAAAGACATCTCCACCATCACCATTCTTACGAACTAATAAAGCCTCTGTATTGGTTACATCAATTACTTGTGTACCTTGTATTATCTCATCAAATGATAGTGAACCACCTCCATTGACTTGCAGGTCTCCTGTGATTGTAATATCACCATCTATTGTTCCTCCATTACCAAAGTCCTCAGTAATAGATTTTATCATAGAACTCTGCATTTAGCACTCCACCAATCTAACTGCACCAGTAGTTGTACTAGTAGAATTGTAATTAAAATAAATTGTGTTTCCTAGTCCTCTAGGAACTGTAATAAATACCATTGTGTTCTTTGGAATAATTAAGTCATTACTAGCATTAACATTGGTTTCTGATGTAGTGAAATTAAAATAAATCTCTACTGCACTATAAATACCTAGTGTACCTGTATTACCTAATAATGATTTATGAATTGTATTAGCGACATCTGCTGAACTTCCAGCAGTTCCAACACTTGCAACTGTCCAACCTCCACCAGTTGTTGTGTTTAATGCTTCTTGTACTGAATATGTGTGTAAATCTGCCATTTTTACTTCCTCTCTAAGCTAATGACTAAGCGTGAATGAGTCGTTAGTCTGTTTATTTTTTCTTTTTAGTCACTTTCTTCGCAACTTTCTTTACTACTTTTTTAATAGATTCTTTTTTAGAAGGTTTTTTATAGGGTTCATGGTTGTTTTCACCTACTACCCTTACATAACCTTGACTTTTTAATTCTTGTAGTTTTTCAGGATGTTTTTCCAAGACACTATTTTCAAGTCTTTCCATTCTTCCTATCTTTTTCGATAACCAATATTGCATAAAAATCTCCATTAAACTAGGGGAGTCAGCGCCAACCCACTCCCCTAGATTTCATTTGTCAACCTATGTGCTAGTCTACGTTAGTAAACTTAACACCTTTGATATTGTCACTATCATCTAAAAGCTTTACGCCATAGACTAAATCAGAGACAATTTTTGTTCCAAGAGCATCAATAGAATACTCTGACTGAGTTCTGACTTCTTGCTGAACTGCACAAACCGCGGCACTTTTATGGAAAACTGCACCAGCTATTGTTGAACTTGTTCCAGCAGTTGAAACAGTATTACTCATATAGACATCAATGCCATATAATGAGCCGACCATTCCTGACCTTAGTCCTCTGTTACCTTCTCCGACTGCATCATTTCTGATGAAATACTGAGCGATACCAGCACTAGGATTAAGGATGTCTGCAAATAGAGTTGGATTTACAACCATAGCACACTCACCATCCATGTAAGGAACATCATTTTCACCTAGTGTAGCTAATACACTTTCAAAGACTGCGGCGGTTAAAGTATCATCAGCAGATAGAGCCTGAGACTGGTTTAAACCATCTAATTCAGACCAAATGTCAGCATCTAATTGACGAGCAAGAGCCTCACCCATCATTCTAGTGTACTTTTCTACTAAATCTGCTTCACTTTGTATGATTGTCAAATCTTCAAAAAGCTTACCAATGTACTTATGTTTGTTAAGCGACAACTGAGTTTCTGTAGTTGCAGTTGCATCATAAGACACATCAGAACCAGCAGACTTATCAGCCGCACTTGCTAATGATATTTCAGGAACATGAACAACATCTCCAAACCCTTTAGCACCTACTAAAGCTGAATAGTCTTCAATTAATCCTCTGAATATTGTCTTTCTCTCGAAAAACTTATAAATCCCCTCTGACCAAATCTCAGGTATGAAATGTTGGTCAGTTGAATTTGTGGTTGCACTACCTTGATAATGTTTTGCCATTTTTAAAACCTCTTATTATTATCTCTTGACATAACTCTGTAAGATACTACCCCAATTTGCTCTTCTTTCTTCTGCACTCATGCTAGTCCAATCTTTAGGACTTGGATTTACACTTTTAGCTGGAGTATTGCTTGTAGGAGCTACCTCTTGAGATTGATTATTAATTTTATCAGTTATAACTCTAAGCTGAGCAACACTTAAACCCTTAAATGTTTCTCTTTCTTCTTCACTTAGAATATTTAGCAAGTCTTCTTTATAGGCTTCTTCGGCTTCTTTTAACCTTTGGTAATCATCCTTAATACTGTTTAATTCTGATTCTCTTTTAGTTGCCAATTCTTCCCACTTATTGTTTTTAGCTAATCTTTCCTCTTCTTGTTTTTCAAGTTTAGATTTTAAATCAGATAATTCAGACTCTGCTAGTTGTGCCCTACTTCTATACTTCTTGCTTTCTGCTATGTAACTAGTGACATCAGGCGTTTCATTAGTTTCATTCTGACTGTTAGGAGTCACCTCTTGCACATTATCTTGTACTGCTTCTGTTGTAGTTTCAGACATTCTGTCTTCCTCTTTTAGTTAATTAAATTTAATCATGTACCTATGTTTAATAAAAGTCCTAGAATCAAATTACTTTGTAGGTCTATTCTCTTTCATAAAGTCTTCTATGGTTTGAAACCTTATTCCATTGTCTCCTTTAAATTCCTTTTTATGGTCATGAAATCCAGTAAAAATTTCTCTAGGAATACCTTTAGGAAAAGCTTTACACTTAAATTCTTCTATATACTGAACACATATATTACATTGAGTAGACCTAGGCATTAGTTAAGCTCCTTTGACGTTAAATATCTATCTAAATAATCTTGAATTATTTCAGGTAATTTTTGACCATTTACATACATGGCAAAAGACTCAGCAAATAATTCATAATGGTCAGATGATGCATATTCAGAAATTTTATAAATCAATCCCTGTTTTTTAGACTTTCTATAAATACTTATCCATTCTTTGTTCCATTTGTCTGCAACTTCTGTAGAAACACTTTTTCTTCTGTATCTAGACCTATTTAATTTTCCAGTATATTGGTCATGAATCATATGTCCAATTTCATGGTCTATAACGCTACCATATAATTTTTTCTTATTGTAATAATTCCAATATTTATACTTTTGCTTTGACTTTAAAGTCTTTTTTAAATCAATAATTCTACTTGTATTCCATTGTACCATTCTTTTTTCAACATAAGATAATTCCTTAAAAGGTTTAGAAAGTAAAGGTTTTAAATCATCTTCAAGCTCTTTAATCCATTTTTTATATTTAGATGTAAATTCAATGACATCATCTCTGTAAGCTTGTTGCATACCCTTTTTATTAAAATACTTTTTATTAATACTTAGAGTACCCCCACTAGCACTAGCCATAGCACTTCCTCTATTAAAGTAAATTTTTTCTAATTTACTTAATTTGTATTTTTCAAAATTTCTTGATAATGACTTAGTAATTTCATTCATTATTTTAATATCTATTGTTGATGATATATTAACCTCATCTGCAATATTTGACTTTAACCATTCTATAGAGTCTTTAGATGTCTTGTGTTTACCAGCCATTTTAAAAGCAGTAATAGGCAAAACCTTTTTAGTGATTATAGGTTCTTTAATGTTCTCACCCTTATAGTTCATAGGTACTAACTGGCATCTGCAATTAGTTTGACATATAGAAAACCCTGAACGAGGAAGTCCAACAGTTCTAAAATATTCCATAGTACCAGTTTGACCATGCCTGTCTTCACAATCTTCACAAACTCTTTTATCTGATATACCAACCCATTGGAACTCTTCTACTGATGAATCTTGATAAACCTTCTGACTTGCAATATTAGAACTATACCCTACACCATTTTTAGTTGTACTTTTAATAGCGTTTCTATATGAACCAAATATCCTACCACCATTATTAAGGTCATTCATCAAGACTGATTTAATTTGATTGACATCCATCCCACTTAACTTCATTTGGGATATAGACTCTTCTAGGGTAATTGTAGACTTAGCAACAGAATTACTAAGTAAGGAAGACATAGTTATAAGTAGGTCTTGAGGTTCAGACATTTTTTAATATCTTATCTATCTTTAGTTCTATCATTTTAATGGCTCTTTTCTCAGCTTTTTTAGTAATACCAAACCATTCTCTTTTAGGTAAATTAGTTGAGGGATTGCCTTGTTGATGAAATGAACCTATATCTGCATTAGTCACACCACCTTTCCTTTTCTGTTTCTTGCCTGGGTGTAATGTAACTAATTGTTTTACTTTACTTGCTTTGTTTAGAATAAGGTTTCTCATCTTACCAGTATCTACTAATATTTGGTCATGTCCTTTTCTTTTAATGGTAGAATCTTTTAGTTTCTGCATCCTACCATTCACACCCATACCTCTTTCTAGTCTTTGAAAATGGTCTTCTCTTACTATCCTACCAGCATCATTAAGTTCTTTAGTGAGGTCTAACTTTAACTTTTTAAGGTCAAAGTTCATCTCTATTTTAGGTTTCATGACTCTTCTATAATCTTATGTGCAAACTTAGTACCTAATTGACCAGCTTTCTCTATCTCGTCTATGTGTTCTTTAAGAAAAGCATCTCCTAATGATAGTAAATAACCTTCAGGGTCTTTTAATAATTCATCTAAATCAATAGCACCTAGTAGATTATCAGCGTTCTCTTCTATTACAGATTCTAACTTGTCTAGGTCTTCCATATACTTACGAATTAATTGTGCCAAGTTTTCTCAATCCCTCAAAGGTTGGTTGTGTAGGTTGTGTAGCTTCTACTGTTGCTCTTTGTTCTTCTCTTACCTCTCCTAACTTCTCATCTAACTCAGAATCAGTCATGTCAGGATTAAAGTATAATAGTAAGTCTTTCTGAGTCATTATCCCATTTTTAATCTTCCAATCTAACCAGTTTCTTTCCTCCTGTGGTGACATTGGAAAACTGACCTCCCCAAAGTCAACTGCATAGTCTTCAGATAAATTAGTTACATTATGTGCCTCTAAAATCCTTCTATCTATTTCATATCTTGAATGTTCCCACTCTCTAAAGACTCCTTCATCTGACTTTCTAGATTCAAGGTTTTCAATCTCCATAATTCTTAATGCTTCTCCACTAGGTACATTACCACCTGACTCACCCCATCTAATTCTTAACTGATTGTTCTCAGCTACTTGATTAGCCATAGCCTTCACACCTTCTATCATTTCTGTCAAACTACCACTAGGTGACTTATAATCAAAGGATGCACCTTCAGGTATTATAATTGCATTGTCAATTCCAGCCTTTAACCTTGATTGACCTTCATCTATTCCTGTGAATACTGGTTGACCTAACTTTGACCTTATTCCTAGAGCTACTTCAGTCATGGCTATTGCTAAATGTAAAGAAACTCTAGTGACATCATAAGAACTAGAAGAGAACTCAACTCTACTGATAGGGTTAATTTTATAAGGGTTTATCATGTCTTCAGACATAGCAAATCTTTCACCTTTTTGATTGAACTCAAAGTGCATACCTTGGACACCATCTCTTTCCTCAGACCAAAAAACAAACCTTTTATGATTGTCATGACTCTCTATTTCATATGAATACCCATAAGGCTCACTATCTGAAGTGTGATAATACTCCTGTACCATTGGGAGAACTTCATACTCTAATCTCTGTTTTCTTTCATTGTACTTAGACTTCATCCAACAATGTCCTAGTAACCAAGATAACTCAGCAAATTCCTTAGTCTTAGAATCTAATTTAAAAGATATATCATCATACATCTCATTTCTTTCACCACCTATAAATCTTTTAGGAGGTTCTTTGTATAACATCATCCTAGCACGAGCAAAACGAGGAACACAAGATGTTATATAAGGAGGAACTTGACTAAGACTCTCAGATGCAAACCATTGTTCTAGGTGTGTGTCTAGGTTCTGATTATAATAAAAATCTAAACTCTCTAGTACATAAGTATCCTCATTATCAATATAGTTTTCATGAGCATTAATAACACTCTGCATAACTACCATTTCAGAAAGTTCAGGGATGACCACTCTATTTACACTTCTTCCAAAATTATACATCTTCCATATTCCTCTTTATTTGTTAGTTCTCCCCAACTTTTATTATTATTACCAACTCCTAGTTGTTGCAAAAGCTTTTCTAATAGGAAACTTATATGCCAACCCATAAGAACAGGCGTCTAAAGCGTGAGTAAGGTTCATATCTGACTTATCTAGTCCACCTCTTCTATCTCTTTGACATTGTTCTAGGTCTTTAATTAAATGAACACATGAGGGGTCAACAGTCATACTTATATTACCTTCAGCGTCTTTTAGTTTTCTATTTAAAATATTTAATCTATCTATATGACTAGGATGAGACTTCTTTGCTCTAATTAAAAACCCATGTTCAGCTAATATATCATGGTCACTTCTTCTAGATGTTGTAGACCTATTCCTACCAGCTGGGTCAGGATAACACTCAATGTTAGGTGCAATCTTCTTCATCTCTATTGCAAGTTCTTCAGTATTACTATTCTTTAGTCTTATCTCATCAAAATAATGTACTGTTCCATCTGAATACTCTGTTGCTAATGTAGCCGTATTAAAATCTACATTGTGGTCTACTCCCCACCATAACTTATTAGATAGTTCATCAGCTTTTACTACATGAGTTTCCCTATCAAAGTTCCATGCGGCTCTATTACCAGTTGATTCAAAAGAACCTTCAAACTCTTGTCTAAATATAGACTCATCCATTGTTCTCTTTGCTCTTTCTATCTCTTCTTTAGGTACAAACCCACCATCTATAGTTTTAAACTGCCAACTACTCCAGTCATCTTCTGATTGACCTTTAGAGTATAGGTCATACATAATATCATACCCACTAGGAGTTCCGATAAATAAGACTTCTCCTTTAGTGGTTGCTAACATAGGCATAATGATTTCCTCCCACACATGAGGTTTAATATAAGCCATTTCATCCATTACACATTTTGTTAGTGATACACCTCTTAAATTGTTCTCATTATCAGCACCCTTAACTGATAACTCTGCACCATTCTCAAAGATAACAGACATCTCAGTTTCATTTAACTTTGCACCAGTAAAGTTCCCAAACATTCTCCTGAGTATAGGAAATACTATCATGCGACCTTGTCTGTAGGTAGGAGTAACATAGAATCTTCTTTCATCAGCTTTGAAAGGGTCTTTTAGTAAATACATTAAACTTAATATGGTCTTACCCCATCTACGCCCAGCTACAATTACTTTAAACCTAGATTTATTATTTAGGATTTTTCTACGAGTCTTATTAACAGTCCACTCAATCATCTTCTATCACCATGACTTGAATAGGTTCTGACTTGGTTGTTCTTTCTTGTCTTTCTAATGCTTTACCTTCTAGTCTTTCAATAATAAACTGCATAGCTCTAAGGTCGCCTCTTTCAGCTAACTGAAACAATTTAGATACTATGACCTCTCTTCTTTCCTTATCACCATTCTTCTTAAAACTAAAGTCTTTAATTAAATCAGTATAGGCGTTTCTTCTCCCATTAGGATTTCCTGATTGTCCTTTCTTCCATCTATTTCCTAATTTATTACCCTTAGCAAACTTCCCATCAGGTCGTTTGTTCTCTGTTTGTTTTTTAGGCATTAATCTATCTCCACTAGACCCATCATAAATGCTTTGTTTAATTTCATTATTAGCTCAGCGATTTTATGAGAGTCTATTTCAAAGACATCAAATTCTAGTCTGTAGTTTCCTGTAGTCTTTAAATTGCGAATCCCTACCAATTCAGTAGTTATTGCAATACCTTCCTTACTTTTTTCTTTTGACAATTTTCTTAGTCATCTTTCGTTTCTTCTTTGGTTTCGCTTTACCAAAGCCGTAACCTTTACCTTTAGGCATAAGATACTCCTTGTTGTTATTGGGTCTAATTTATATCATTTAGGAGGTTTAATAAAATACCTAAAACTATATTAAGGTTTGTAATTAAATGAGGAATATGAGGAATCCTTAAATTCCCTTATATAGTTTCCAGTACGAGAAAAGGGGATAGTATAGTAAAGTATAATAAAAGAAAGTAGAGTAAACAAAAAAAGCCTTGATTTCTCAAGGCTCTTTTCTTTTAGGTTTATGTTAGTGTTATTTTATATCAAGTCCAAATTTTCCAATTCTATTGACACTCTTAAGGTTTTTACTGTATTCCTTAACCACATCCCTTATTTCCTCTTTATATTCTTTCATAACTTTTTCTAATAAGTTTACTTCATATTCAGGAACTGTATAAATTCCATTTGATTGTGTAGCTACTAATTGAACTCCTCCAACACCATTCCAACAAATAGAAAGATTTTTTCCTTTTCCAACTGTATCAGTTTTAGTGACAGATATAAACTCTAAGTCAAACATAAACCAATCACTTCTGTCCATACCGCTAGAAATTTTAAAGTTATGTTCATTGTCTGCTGATATGTTTAGGTTTTTAATATACTTCATGTTACTACTCCTTTTTTTTTATTCTTTGCACCCAAAAAGCCCCTTATATGAAGGGGCTAGTTTTGGTTTGATTATTATTTATTAGATATTTAGGCAAAAGTTTTTAAAATCAAGATATTTAGATTTAATAGAAACCCAATTAGCAGTTGCCTTATTATTTCTGTCTAATCTTTCTGCTTTTCCAACTTTCACTATGCCTTTTTGTTGTAAGCTTGTCATTATCCCTCTAGCAACTTTCATATCATAACCATATTCTTTACAAACCCAATTAGCAACCCAAGAATCTTCTTCATTATGAATATCTGTTTGGAACTCTGCAAAATCGCTATCTAATAAGCTATTTAAGAAATCCTTTTCTAGTTCTGTTATTGTTGTTACCACATTTAACTCCTATTTTGTTTTTTATTCTTCATACCCAAAAAGCCCCATTTAAGGGGCTGATTGGTTTCTTGATTTTGTATTAGATATTTAGGCTCGGATATTTTTTATTAAAAATATTTATTCCCGCAACTTCTTTAGCCTGTTTTAAAGAATCAAATAGCCCTACAAAACCATCCCTACTAGGATGAGGTTGCTCATCTATATTTTCTTTATATATTCCTAACTTCCAAACACCATTTAGCTTTGCTATAACTATGTCTACATCAACATCTTCAACATATGCCATATAACAAGGGTAAAAATAATTCATCCTTTTATATTTTATTTTAAACATCTTAGAACTCCTTTTTTGATTAATATTCTTAAAAGAATATAACCAATAAATTCTAAATGTCAAACACTTATCTAAGGGTTACCTAAGGGTTAGTTAAAATAGTTCTCTTTGAACAAATCTCTTCTCTGCTATTTTAATAAATTCAGGGTTTAGTTCTATACCTAGCCATTCTCTACCAAGTCTTTGAGCAACCCAACCAGTAGTTCCTGAACCAAAAAAAGGGTCTAAAACTATATCTCCTTTCTTACTACCAGCCTTTATACATAATTCAGGTAATTTCTCAGGAAAGGTTGCAAAGTGAGCCTCTTTGTATGCTTTTACATTAATAGACCATACTGACCTTTTGTTTGCTCCTACTTCTTCACCATAATTAGGTTTGTCTCTTATTGCATCTGAGTCATAATAGTATTTAGGTGATTTGCTTAGTAAAAATATATATTCATGTGCTTTTGTGCATCTATCTTTGACAGATTCAGGCATAGGATTAGGTTTGTGCCAAATTATATCTTGTCTTAAATACCATCCATCCTGTTGAAGTGCTATTGCAACACGCCAAGGGATACCAATAAGGTCTTTTGACTTAAAACCTTTTGGCACTTTTTGAGAACCACCCAATTTACCAATGTTAGTTTTTTGTTTTTTAGAATACTTACTTACTCTGTCTCCTTTGGATTGATTTGAAGCGTAACTATCCCCAAGATTTAACCATAGTGTTCCATCGTCTCTTAATACTTTCTTAACTCCTCTAAATACCTTAACCATGTTTTCTATAAACTCTTCAGGTGTTTCTTCTAATCCTAATTGAGAATCTTTTCTAATAGCACCACACTTTTTACATTTAGACTTATATTGAATAGATTTTCCTTCTACTTCTTTTTTAGTAGTTTCTTTTTTATGGTCTCTAATACCAGTATTACCACTAAAAGGAATTTTTTCTATATGGTCACACTTTTTATCTCCTTGTTTCCATTCAGCAGTTCCATAATCTCTTAATCCCCAATAAGGAGGACTAGTTACAACACATTGAACTGACTTTTCTTCAATGTCTTTTATTCTATCTAATACATTTCCTTGCAGAATGCTTTTCATTTATTACTCCTATTTAGTTTTTCGCATTTTGGACATTTCTTTTTCTCCTTTCCTATCTTTGGAATAATGTCTTTTGGGTAAATTCTTAACAAACTTTTATCTACCCAATGAGGAACTGGACTCCAAAGATGTTCGCAAGAAGTACAGAATTTCATTATATCATCATGTCTGTACTTCCTATGTTCATGTCTTACTTGATTTAATTGAGGTGTGTATCTCCTAATATCAGTTTTTTCTAATATATAGTCAATGATATGTAATTTATCATCCTTATGCATGATTCTGTTCAGGTGTATAGTCTACCCTACAACAATTACTTCCCTCTTTTAGTTGCCATTTATCATTAGGCATTTCTCTTTTACCACACTTAGAGCAATATGCTTTGTATAATCCAGTAGGAGTCTTTTTAAAAGAAGCTTCAAAGGGAACTTTTTCTTCTTTTTGTATGTTCCATTCTTTTTCATTATTAACCCATTTTGCAAGTCTTCTTTTAATATCAAATGTCTTCTGCATTTCAAACTTCATCTTAGTACCATTCATATTAGACTCAGTCCAATAATCTATAAACCCATCAATTGTACTTTCTTTGACATTTTTTAAGTCTTTACCAATACGAAAAGATTTAACTCTAAATTCAGATTCTCTTATTTCTTTAGTTTTTACTTTTTCTTTAACCTTAACCTTATCTTTATCTTTATCTTTAATGGTATCAATTTTATTTGATACCCTTAGTGAACCCTTAATTTTTAAATGTTTTT
>Ga0208159_1000124_pt1 | contig 30815 bp, 33 predicted proteins | sample 9_EtaG_FD_184082 | JGI IMG/M metagenome (GOLD analysis project Ga0208159, IMG submission 184082) | Marine viral communities from the Subarctic Pacific Ocean - 9_ETSP_OMZ_AT15188 metaG (SPAdes) (version 2) | ecosystem: Environmental > Aquatic > Marine > Oceanic | place: Pacific Ocean | collected... | reverse complement strand
TGTACCCATTTTTCATCACCTATCTTTTATTCTCCTACACGCTACCTCACTTTAGGTCGCGAATGCTCCCCTGCGCTCCGAAGAAAGTAGTCCATAGTTCTCCCATGGTTCTGTATAGTCCTTCTTGGCCCAGTCTGTTGATGGCGAACGGGTCACCAGTTTCAATGCCACTCTCAAAGTACTGCGTTGGTATTGCAGTGCTGAAGTACATGTAGTCTGTGTCGAGGAAGTACATCCTGCTGAGGGAGTCCTTTGGCATGTCCTTGGTTGGGATGATTGGAACACCGTTGTATGTAGCAACGATGAATCCGGCTTCCATACCGGGAACACCCTTGACGCCGTTGTAGGTTGGCGTGACTCTCTTCTCTTCCATGAACCTCTGTTGGGACTGTAGCAGTTGCTGTAGTCTCATCAAGGTGTCATATCCGGTCAGGATGACTTTCGGGTTTCCACCGCGCTCCCAGATTTGCTGGAAGAGGGTGTCAAGGTGGTCGAGGCTGAGCGTTCTGTTCACAGAGGCGTCAGTACTAGCATTGTCCTCTGCGTATGACCATGTGTTGGCGCTCCTGTCGATGGAGTAGATGTCGTCTTCTCCTTGAGCAGCGTGGTCTCCAGAAGTCCCGCCGTAGGTCATGCTGGTGTTGCCAGCAGTGATTCTGTCCAACGACTCAAAGTTGTTGCCAGCGACGGTCGAGACGTCCGTTAGGAGCATCTTGTTGACCATCTCAGCGTGGTGCTTACCCATCTCTTCCTTGAGTACTGCTCGGATGTCGCCCATTCCATCGTCCCTGTCAGCGAGGAAGATTGCGGTCTCCGACATGTCGAAGGTGTGTGCAATCGTCTTTGGCTTTGCAGCAACGTGCTGGAAGGTTGGCCTCACAGTGTCAGGTAGAGTTGCGTTCTCTGCGACGCCACCGTGGAGTGAGCCTCCATTGGGCTTGGCGGTGATGACTCTCCATCCCGACCTGTCCCAAGGCTTCTTTGGAAGGATGCTGAAGGCGTTGAACTCTTGGTTCAACTGCGACCAGACCTTGCGCCCGTAGATTGCTTGGTAGGTACCAGAAGTCGTGGACAGCATAGGGCTGTCGGCCTTGAGCAACTCGCTACCGGTGTAGGAGTATCCCATTGCGTTTCCGGCACCGTAGTAGTACCTTTCCATATCTGTTATTGTGCGTACGTAGTCTCTTGCCATCTAAATCACTCTCCCCTGAAGGTTTTGTCTGCGAGGGCATGAACTTCGTCCCATGACATTCGCGCCATATCTTGTGTTGAGGGAATATCTACTACTGGTGCTGCGCTCTTAGCGATTGGAACACCGGCTTCGGCTGTACCGAGGCTGTCGATTCTCTCGTTGAGTGCACCGAGTGCTTTCACTACCTCATCGAGAGGACCGCGTGCATCGAATGCTGCTGCCTGAGCCTTGGCTATCTCGTCGTGTCGCTCTGACTGGAAGCGAGTTGCGAATGTGCTCTCAAGGCTGCCCCTGAATTCCTGCTCCATTGCTGCTGCCTTGTATACTTCGTAAGCAGCCTCGATGTCTGCGTCGGAAACCCTGTCAGCAGTTAGGAAATCGGATTTCTTGACTTCTTTTCCGCCTTTTGCATTCATTCTTGCTACGGCGTTGGTCGAGGGTTTGCCATTTTCAGACTCTCTACCGGGTGCCTGACCGTAATCTAGGTCAAACTCTTCGGGAGTGGACCCGAGGTTCGCTTTGGTGAGGTCATCGAAGTGGTGTCGTGCACCATCAATGTCAACGCCTGCGGATTTCAGGGTGTTCTCCATCCAGTCGAGGTAGTCAGAGGAGATGACGTCCGAGTACTCCTCGGATTTCTTCTTGTCATCTTCCATGGCTTCTTTCTCGTCTTTCTTCTCGTCTTTCTTCTCATCCTTGGATTCGTCTTTCTTCTCGTCTTTCATGGCGTCTTTGAGTTGAGGAGGCATTCCTTTCTCCATCGCATCTAGTCGGCCTTCAAGACGGGATAGGACATCGCCAAGTTGTGCTGTCATGTCTTCTTCTGTCATTTTTCTCACCTTTTCTTTTGTGTTATTTTCCATTTCCCCATCTTGTTTGAGTATTCTGAATGTTGCTTCTGGATTGATGCCTTTCTCGCATATCGTGATTTCATGCAGTTCTAACTTGCTGATTTCTTGATAGTCACCGTGTTTTGGGTCGCTCTTCCTGACTCGCTTGAATGCCTGTCCTCCGATGCTGAACCCACGTAGTTTTCCTTTCCGTATCTCGGCGGCAACTTCTCGTGCTTTCTCGATGTCGTCACGCAGTTGTATTACAACAAACATCCCGACATCATCGACTTCGCTTTTCCACAACCTCCCTTCACTATCTGTATATGATGGAACTACTTCGCCTACCTGTATGTTTGAGTGCGCTAGTTGGACGTTCCTGTATTTCGGTTCTTGCATGAACTTGCGAAATCCGTCCGTCAGAGCCTCCATTGTGATTAAATCGCCCTGCTTGTCAACCAGTTCGACACTTGCGTATCCAGCGACAACGAGGTCATTACCTGCTTTGAGCAGGACGATATTGTCCTCATTGAAGAGTCGCTGTTGAGATAACACACTATCACCTAACTCATTGCAATACTATATCAACTAACCGAACTATGCTCCTTGGACTTTCTCTTTCTCTTTGGGTAGTCCTCCGGCTTCTCAGGGTCCTGCTCAGGACGCTCCTTCATGTCGTAGTCTGGAAGGGTGGCCTCGTTGTTCAAAGTGGTCGGACCACGTGGGCTGGATATATCGGAGCCTACATCTATACCGAGTCCCTTGCCACCGCTCATGGGATAGTGCCCGCTCCCTGCCTTCTCCAAAGCATCGAGTGCCCTCTCTATGAGTTCTATGGCCTTGACCATCTTCGGCTTGAGGAGGATGTTCGGGTCCTTCTTCGGCTTGAGCACGCCACCGCTCTGGTTGTCTATTCTTCGCGCACGCTCATCGGTCATGCCCTCGTTCGCTCTCTCCTCATCCCAATCGGACTTGTCCGAGTCATCGGTATCGCTCGTCTTCTTCTTCGCGTATGCCTTGAGCATCTCATCGAAGGCTGGCATCCAATAACTCTCAAGGCTCTTCGCTAGGACGAGCGTGTAGTCCCTCTCCTTGAGGCTGCTCAATGCGGAGCGTGGATTCTCCACCCTGTCATCAACGATGTCGTACTTGAGTATGTCATGGTCGAAGTGCAGGATGAACATATCCTCGTCTATCTCCATGCCGAAGGGGATGTGGAATTCATCGTCCGATTTTGTCATGAGCACCCACTTAGGATGTTTTTCCTCACCGCGCATATACGTTGACTTTGCATCCCTCAGCAGTATCTTCTTGTCCTTGTTCTCGCTCTGGATGAACTTGATTGCCTCCTCAAGACCGTCCTCGTCGGTTATCCTGAGTGTGGATGGTCCGGGTATGAACACGTTCTCACGGCTGTCGAACTGCCCCCTGAGCAGTTTCATGCGCTCCCTCACATCCATGTCGGTGACGTCAGTGCCGTCATACTCCATGATGTCGAAGATGTGTATGCCGTCCGAGTTCTTCACAGCGTCAACGACGTAGTTCCTCTTGCCTAGTTTTCTGAGGCACTTGGACATCTCGGAGGATATAGACACGCTCTCGTTGTCATCGTCCTTGACTGATACGTACGTGCCTTTCCTCGTGACCTTGACTCTGTTTCCGTCCTCCATGACCGAGACAGCCCACTCACCTGTGAATCCACGTAGTTCCTCTATGTCACCATACTCAAACACCTTGTGATAGGGCTCTATCAAGGGCATCTCGCTCGGTAGGGCCTTGGAGACATCTAGCAAGTCCGATTCACCGAGTTGCCCGGTGTTCACGTCGAAGTTGCTTGATGACCTCTCAAAGTCAACACCACCTGCTGTCTGCGCCATCTGCTGCGCGGTGTCGAACGTCTGCTGACCATGAAGGGAGAGCAGGGTCTCCTCGGATACTGGTAGTAGGCTCATCCTCTCAGTCTCTCTCCCGAACTGAGGGTTCCCGTCCATGTCCGCGAAGGCCCTTACCGTGGGTGTGCCGGTCATGCTCCCATGGTGGTAAGCAAGACCGCTGCTGGAGTAGTACAGGTTGGGGGTCGCCCCGTTGACCGAGAGGATTGAGTCTATCGGTGTGTCCATACTCTGTATTGACATCGGATTCAACACCTCTTCCTGACTGAGAGTGTCCCTCATCGTATCGGGCGGCAGAGCACCGGCATCGAATGAGATTAACTGCGAGAGCAGTCTCTTACTCTTGTTCCTCTGTCTCTGCTCCAGAAGAGGCTCCCTCCCTGAGCCTTTTGCTGCTCTACCGAGACCGGGCTCGACCTTCATTCTATGGTGCTTCAAACCCAAGGACTCCATCAGCCCCTTCGTATCGAAGCGAAGCAGGTTGTTCAAACCCTGCAACTCGGTGTGCAGGGGATGTGACCTATCTCCCTCGGTTTCGCTGAGCATGTGGGAAACTATGTCATCGTGACTCTCACCTACGTTCTTGTAGGACTCGGTGAAGCCGTCGTCAACTTCAGAGTTCACGAGAGAGGAGAGCGTGGTGACCTTGGTGGCCCCTGAGTCTATGGCCTCCTGCGCCATGCGTAGATGCTCTTCATCTATGGGGAGTCCCAAGTCAGAGAGCAACTCATCTGCTTGTGTGTCTTGGTCTATCACCGGCAAATCATCGTTCATGATGATATGAGCGAGCATTGGTAAGTATCTCTGCTTGTCATTAGCGGTGACCACCTTCTGCTCCTCTGATATACCATCAGCGAGGGTCGTCGCTCCATGTGAGTCATGGCTCATGTGAAGGGACATAATCTCCGCATCATGGAGGGCCGCTGAGGTGTTTATCAGGAACTGGGAGACTCCGACTACCTCGGGGTTGAATGCGTCTGGGTCTTTCTCGACGTATCCGGGTATGATGACCTCCTTCGCTATCTTCTCTATGGCGAGCATGTCATTCATCTTCCTCACATCAGGCTCGGAGGTCCTGCCGCTGCTGAAGTTGTGGTAGGTGTAGTTGTCCTTGATACTCTTTGCCTTCATCTGTAGGATGGAGTTCTTGTACTCCTTCAACTGGTCACGGAGTTGCATCCTCCTCGACTCAAGGGATGATACTACGGAGGGTATGGGCCTCTCCTTCTCGTACTCGCTCCTGATTGAGTCCTCAAGATTGTAAATCTCGTCTTCCAACTGGTCCATGTCCTGTAGGAGCATCTCGTTCTCGCCCTTAATGGGGACGGAGGCCAAGTTTCCAGTGTAGGCCAGTTCGATGAGTTCCTCCATGGACTCTATGTTTGGATGCATGGGTGACAGGCCAGCAACCACCTCATCGAACGAGAACATCCTCTTCGATGGTCCGAGAGTCACCTTGCCTGTGTCATCCCTGCTGCCAACGACGTGGAAGCCACCCTTGCCCAATATGTGTCTATAGTGATGAGAGGCATTCGCCGCCACATGGGTGTCACTAATTTGGGAGCGTGATGCTCCTGCATGCTTACCCCAGTCTGATGTAGGGCCATTGTGCTGGTTCTCATAAATATGACGTGACATCAACAATGAGATGTCCTTCTTCTTCTCATCATCCAACTCGTGCTCCAATCTCTTCGTGAGTCCGGGTGTGATGCTGTGTTGTACGTGGTTTGCCTTCTGACCTAGATATGCGCCTTGCGTTCTATCGAAGGGAGTCATAATTTGGTTTGCCGTGTATGCATGAGCCTGTCCGGTCGCTTTGTGATGCCTCGTTATTGGTGATAAAATTCCCATCAAACCACGATTCATGTCATATCCGCTTGGTTCCATGGTGCCCATGAGTGAGTTCTTATCATCGCCAATCTGACCGAGGAGAGCGAATAGTGCCTCCAAGTGAGTTGAGTCGCTGAGGCCAAGGTTCCCTCTCATGTAGGGTCTGCTCCAATGGGACTGACCGCCGAGGTGGATGCCGTTCGACTTGATGTAGTGCCTCTTCTCTTTGTCCGTTAACTTGCTTGAGGTCGGTCCTATGGTGGAGTTAAACGCAGTCAGTGCATTGCCTATCTCCGCTATCCTCGGTGATATGTATTGTGAGTCTGCTATGACCCCACTCAAACCCTGCAACTCATCCTCCTCAAAGTATGGATTCTCCTTCTCTGCCTTGAGCAACTCGCTTATCGGATGGGACTTCTCAGTGTCTATGAAGTCGTAGAAGTCCTCAGTAGTCACGCTGCCGTCCGGTTTGTTGTATCCCAACTCGTCCTCAAGAGCCCTCAAGGCGTAGAGCAGTGGCTCCTTTCCTTCTTGATTAGGTGACTCCCTCATGAGGCTCTTTAGTTTCTTCCTGTTCTCAGGCCCGTAGATTGGTAGTCTCTTCAAGGTCTCACCTTCACCCTCAAACAACCCAAGTCGCTCGTTTATCCCCGACAGGAATTTGTCTCTCAACGTGCCATGCTCGGGGTCATTGATTGAGTTCAGGGCATTCATCATGGCTGTCGAGTCGAATGGTGCGCTCTCCTGTGTCTCCTTGTGCCTGTGCATGTTCGGTATTGAGCGATGTGACTGTCCCACCACCCAGTTCAACTCAGGCGCTGCCCTCATCATCATGTTTCTCTTGAACCTACTCAGAGGCACCTCATGACCGTCTGAAAGTTTGACGTTGTACTCCTCCGGGTTTGTCGATGAGTTCTCCGCCAAGTGCTCTATCACCTTGGTTCTCTCAGTTGGGTCCAACCACTCAAGGCCCATGTGATAACCAAGCCATCCTAGTTTATGCGGGTGCTTGACCGTCACACTCTCCATGGTATCGCTTCCATATGTGTCTTCCATCATCGCTTGAATGTCCTCTTCCTTGAGTCCTGCTTGTGTGAGTTGCTCACGCACCTTCACCTTCTCATCGTAGTTGGGTAATCCCACCTCATCTATTGTCTGCTCAAAGACGTCGTTCTGACCGCTCCATAGTTTGGCGGCATCATCGAAGTGGGCCTCCCTCACATCACGCTCAGTTCCTCCTTCTTTCATGATGGAGTCAACGGTGCTCATGTTGTTATTCCTCCACTTCTGATATGCCCTCTCATACAACTCGTCTTCGTGGGACGCACCACCCTTGCCCTTGCTCAATGGACCGAGGAAAAGATGCCTCTTGTCTCCCTCTTGACCGATGCCCGATATGACAGGATTGTCCTTGTAGTCTGTTTCATGTGCCCTCTCGGACTCAGCCCAAGAGCGTGCAGGTGAGTTTTCCTCGTCGTCAGGTAGGTAGTAGTCCCTGAGCATCTCGATGAAAGCAGGATACCCAGTTCCGGGGTGCTTCATGAGAAGTGGGTGCACGTCCTTGGACCAAGGGTGGTTGTCAGTCTGACTCTGCTGCTCTATCCTCTCAATCTCATCACCGGGTGCGCGACTCGTGAGTTCGGGCCACTTTGAGTGCATGATGTTGAAGTCGTTCCCATGTGAGAATCTTCCAGTCAACCTGTGCTTGGCTCTTTCAAGCCCTATGGTGCGTGTGGCAGTCTTGTCTGCACTTTTCAAAACAACCTCCAACAAGGGTGTGAATACGTCATCCCCTATCTTGATGCCCTTGTGTAGAAGGTTGCTCTCAGCCAGCAGGTACTGCTCCCTCTCGTAGTCAAAGTCGCTCTGGGAGAGCACTGACTTCAGGAGTTCATTCCGGGCCTGTGTGAATATCTCGACGTCATCCTGCTGCAAGGCATTCACCTCCCTCCGAGGGAGGCTGCTATTCTAGTGGGGCATGCATCGAGGGACTCACCGCTATGGTCTGGGTTCAAGCATCCTGTGGCGGAGGTTGCACCGCACAATTGACAATTATCTGTCTGTTCTATTCCCTTTATGACTGCAACCCAACTCAACTTCATCCCTCCGTGAGATGACCCTCGACTGGATTCTCGTGGGTATTCATCTTAGCACGTAGAGCCTCAAGGTTGACTGACATGGATGTCGCTCCCTTGTTGGCGACGTCATCGGAATCAAGGAGGGACTGGTTGGTCTGATACTGTGCGTTGAAAGTCTGACCGCCTGACTCAGACATGAACTGGACGCCTCCGGGTCGAGTGTCGAACGCCTGTATTTTGTGCTGCTCACCCTTCTTCATCGTACCGTACTTCTGCACACAACTGTCCTTCATCATGCAGTCACCGGCCTTGTCCAACTTGCCGCCGCAACTGGGGCACTTGTCAGCCTTCTGCACACCTTCACAACTGCCCTTCATCATGCAGCCACCGGCCTTGTCCAACTTACCACCGCAACTGGGGCACTTGTCAGCCTTCTTCTTCTCGTCCTTGCTACCTTTACCATCGGCTGCGAATGCAGGGACCTTCTTCCCGTCATGCTCGACCATATCCAACTTCTCTGCTTTAGTAAGCAGGGATTGGGCTTTCTCTAGCATGTTAGCAACCTCGGTTGAAACTTCTTGGTATCTCGGTCTCATCTAATACAACTCCTTCGTCTCTTGGTATTGAGATGCCATATCGTGTATTTGTGCCCACGACATGTTGTGCACCTCTTCGTTTGTGTATGTGGGCAGTGGGCCGTTTGAGTTTGATTTTGCTAGGATGCTATTATCAGGTAGTTCACCACGGAAACCGTCTTGGCTTACGTTCTCGGTGAATGGCGTGCGCATGGTGACGTACCCGGCCTTGCGTAGCATCTTCTGTGGAGTCTCCAAGTTCGTCTCCATCTTCATGATGCGAGAGTCCATCTCTTCCATCTTGTTGATTAGCATCTCCATGAGTCTCTGTGCAGGGTCAACCTGTGACTCATCGGACATGTGCTTCACTCCGACCATCGACCGAAGGTACCGCTCACGTTTCTCATGTTCGTGTTGGTTCGTGCGGGAATGACTGTTCCCTTCAGAACTTGTGGACGTGCGGAGGGGTCTAGTTTTGCTCCCCTCTCATTGAACTTCATGATGGGAACCCCACCTGCGAATTGCTGGACTCCATTGTAATCAACCACGTTCTCTGACTTGCGTATCTCACGTGTGATATCCGTGTTGAGGTAGTCTGCATATTTGACTATCTCAGAAAGATGGAAGCGAGATGAGGCAGCGTCGTTGCTCTCAAGCGCCTTGTTCAAACTGTCCATATGGACAGACATTTTTCTAGCCATTGGGTCCATTTTGTGTAAGTCCATAGCGAATACCTGCCTGTTCCACATGGGCCTCATTATTTAGTTTAAGCGCCTCTGAGCCTTCTAGCGTCGGAAATTCTCTTCTGATTTTGCTGTGCCATTGTGGCTTGCGGTCCACGTTGCTGCACGCTGCTGATGGGTGAACCTGAACCCATACTTGTACGATTTTGCGGAGACGGCATTCCCCTGTTTCTTAGACCGACGCCCTGACCGCCGGGAACTGGTGGTGGGACTGGCATACCGGGTGGACCTGCACGTGGTGTGCCGGGTGGCATCGCCCCCGGAGGTATGCCCGGTGGCATACCGGGTGGCATACCCGGAGGCATGGGTCTACCCGGAGGCATACCGGGAGGCATACCGGGAGGCATACCGGGAGGCATACCGGGAGGCATGCCCGGTGGCATGCCGGGTTGTGCACCGGGTTGTGGCTCAGGCTGCTTCTGATAGATGAAGCGAATATCCCTCTCGCTTCCCTCTTCCAGCATCTCAGGCTTGTAGCCGAGCATCATCATGCGCTGTGCGAGATTGACCTCCATCTCATCTCGGCGGAGTCTGGTTATCTCATCCTCCTCCTCGTTTGGATAGAGAGTGAGTTTCCAGTCCGTTACGCCCATCTCCTTGAGCATGCGCGGGAATAGTACATCTGTGTACACCTTCTGACCGAACTCGACGGCTCTGTTGGTGACGAGAATCTGCATTCCCTCGTTGTTCAGGCCACCGCTCTTGCCGTTGTCTATCATGAATATGTTGCTGACGCCGTAGAAGGCGGACATGCGTGCGCGTATCTCATCACGCACAGCGATGTACTGCATCTCTTCCAATGTGTCCATGAACTTGACCCAGTTGACTCCGCCTCTCCCCGTAGCCGATTCTATGCCGACCTTCGGGATGTAGTGCGGGTCACGCTCCATCTTCTCATCGACGGCCTTCCAGAATGACTTCATGGATTCCAAGTTGTCAGTGGTGACAGAGATGATTCCCTTGGGCGACCTTCTCTTCTGATATGCGGTGTAGAGATAGTTGTCCATCGCTGTGAGTGTCATAGCCTGTCGCCAAAGCGTGTTCACAGGGCTCTTGCCGTACAACTTGGATGGATTGTACTTGCTGATGTGTATGACCTCCCCCTCAAGGAAGTACTGGGTCTTGCCGCTACCTGCCATGTTCACATAATGCACGTCTTGCATCTTGTTCCCGCAGACCTCGCATGACTCCTCCTGACCGGGATATGCCACTTGGTCACGGTGTATGGGACATACCTTGTACCTGCCACCGCGAACACCACGCTTGTCTGAGACGATACGCATGAAGATAGGGTCACCGCGAACGACCTCTTTCACACGGTAGAACAGAATCTCGCTAGTCTCGGGGTCAACGTTATACTCCTTGATGAGAATGAGAAAGCCGTCATCCACGACATTCAGGTCGTGCTCCACCTCTTGCAGCACGTGCATGAAGGACTGCTCCATTGAGTTGGTCTGTCGTAGCAGCCACTTTGGGTAGATGAGTTGCTCGATTTCAGGCGCTCTCACAGGTCCCTCGCACAACTTGCACACATCCACATTGTCGCTGTGCTCCTCCCCGCACGACGTGCATACGCGTTGGAACCTCTTCTCCCAGTAGTATCCCCTCCTGAATATCTCCTGAGATAGTTTGGAGACTATGGTTCGTAGAACGAGATTCTCATGCGTCACAGCATAGAGTGCTGGTATGGTGATGCCCTGAGCCATGACGGGCTCCTGTATGCCGGTGGTGTAGAGCGGCATCGTTGGCTCAGGAGTGCTGCGCCTTCGGAAAGGCTCGGAGAGAGCCGATAGGAAACGAGAGATTCTGCTGCCTTCTTCCTCTGCCATCACAATCCCTCAGACCATTTTGTTACCGTATCGGCATCTATTCCCCATTCAGCGAGTAGGGCGTCAGACTTGGTTGTATCGTCTGACCAGTTCCTATACTTGACCACTTTCATCAACTCCTCCTTCCGTACTTTGTCTTCCTCATTCAAATATGCTAGGACGGCTCTCGCTTGAGTTTTCTTCATCTGTAGATGTGGTTCAAGAGCAGTTAGAAGTTTGCGAATGTCTGCCTTGGAATAGAACTGTAGTCTATGCTGGCTTCTCTGACTGTCCTTGTACACCTTCTGGTCCAGTTGCAGTATGCCGCAATCGAGAGTCTTTCGCAGATGCTCGCAATGAGCGCGACCTCTGGTGCCAGTCGCTATGAAACCGGCTCTGGGCTCACCCCTCCCTGTGATGGATATGTAGCCGTCTGCATCTAGGAAACCGGCAGCGTATGCGATTGGGTCCTTCAGTATGAGACCGGAGGAGTCTGCCTTGACGAATGTTGACCTGCCTGCTCCGTCCATGATATCGACCTCCTCCCCGTACATGGAGAGAATCTTCGCTAGTTTGTTGCTGGTCATGCTCTTGGTCGTGAGGTTCTCCTCATGCAGTCTCTCGTAGATGCCACGTGCTGTCATCGCGCCGTTCTGCTCTAGGTACTCAGATGCCTTCCTCACCATGAGCGCGTCCTTCTCTGATAGACGGTCTATCTGGTGCAGGGTGTTCTTCCACATCATCTTGGCATCCCTCCTACCTTGCATGGCCTTGACCCAAGCGTCCTTCTCATCATCTCCCCATACATCATCGAACTCCTCAAGTTTAGCGAGTATCTCCTCTGACATCTCCCACTGCCTGAATGAGCGCAGCAGGTTCACCTTGCGTGTGTCAGCGAACTTCCTGAGTGCCTTCATGTCACGCTCGGACGGGGAGAACGCTCTGACTATGCGTGAGTTGTCCTCCAACCAGTCGTGCATCTTGATGGTGTTCTCAAACTCAAGCGCCTTGATTGTCCTGATATCCTGAATCAACTCATCTATGTCGCCCTTCTGGTCCTTGTTGGTTCTCCTGCTCTTTCTCAGACGCTTGACAATATCGTTGGCAGTGCATCCCATATGGGACTCAAACCATCCGTCTCCCGTCTTTGAGAACATTCAACTACACCACATTGCACTGTTTTCATTGCAGTCATTGATGTATGTGGTATTGTTATTCATGGTACCATCCACCCGCTACTCTTCGCATCCGAGTCAAACCAATTATCAAAGTTATCCATCACATCGTCCAGCAGGACTACTGTTCCCTTGAACTCCTTAGTGGCCCAGTTGGCGAGCGCTAGGCTCATAGCCAAGTCGTCATTGACGCCGACGCTCTCCAGCCTGCCGTTCTTCTGCATTCCGAAGCGATTCAGTTCCTGCTCGACCTTGTGCGTGTACTCACGGCTTCTCTCATTGCCGTACGGGAGTTTGATTTGCCCCTGTTCAAACGCAAGGAGAAGCGACATGAACAGTGACTCTTTCTTTGTACGTGTGGTCATGAAGACCCTGATTGGCATGTCTGATGCCATCTCCCTCATCTCAGCCTCCAGCATTCTCTGGAAGTTGTTCCCCTCAAGTTCTATGAGGTCGGGTTGAAACTTGTTGTTCAGGATGACCATCATCCTCTTCTGAGCCAATGAAGACATACCACGCTCATGCACGACGTGCACAATCTGCTTGATGTCCTCATCAGGCAATGTCCTCATCACAGTCATGGCTGTGAAGTCAGCGTTCTTGTCGGAGGATATGGCGGGGTCATGCCCGATGAAGTGCTGTCCCCACACACCGTCCGGCTCCCCCTCCTCGTTGTAGTTCGTGTCTGCCCTGTCGAGCAGGACCAGTTCACGGTCCCTTGCATTCTCAAGTATGTCCATCGGGAACATGCTCGCCACGTCGTGTATGGGCTCGCACAGGTACTCGCGGCTGAACTGTATCGCAGGCATGGAAAGACGCCTCTGCTCAAGAGAGTCCAAATCCCAACGCTCGGGCCAAAGCGCCACTCCCTGTGCGTTGATTGCCGGGTAGGTCTCGACCTGAAACGTCTCCTTCTGCTCCAACTCCGCATACAGGTCGTTGTAGGAGAACGGTGTTCCGACCATCATCAGTCGGCTGGTGTGGTGGAGGACGGGGAGCAGGACGCCGTAGAACCAGTCTGCCGTCCTCTGCAACTCGGTCCCGCTGGTGCCCCACAGGATGTCGTCGCACACAACGACGTCGGGGTGGAAACCACGAGTCGCACCGCCCACCGACTTAGCCATGATACGCGAGCCGTTCGTGAACTCAAAGTAGGACTTGGCCCAAGGCTTGCCCTCGGGCTTCAGACTCCTTAGAATATCTGTGCTGTCGATGTTGTTCCTGATGAAGCGCATATGCTCTAAGGTCTGCTCCAACGAGTGGGAGAAAATCATGATGTGCGTTCCGGGGTTGAACGCCGCCAGCCACAGCGCGTACGACATGAAGAACACGGACTTGCCATGGTCACGAGAAGCCTTGACGCAGTAGTACTGATTCTTGTCGAGACCCGTGTCCCAAGACTCGTGATGGTTGCTGAACATGAATCCGAGCACGTCAACGAAGAAGTAACGGAACGACTTCTTGCACATCTCCCGGTCCATCTCTAGGACGAACTGCTCCATGTCCTCCGTGGGCACGAATCATTACCTCCCAGTCACCTTTACGTTATCTCTTCTGAGTCCACCAAGATTAGTTTCCACATCTTCGTTATCGTCATTTTCTGCTAGAGCGTTTTGGTCTTTTAGTGCTTCTTTTGCTTCTTCACTTGATATTGCATTTAAGCGAGTATTAGCGGCTTCAACAGGATTCGGTGATGCATGTCTATTATCACCAGTGCTTGCATTAGGTGATGCAGGACTTGTTGGACTATCGAACTCACCCAAGGTGGTCTGCCTCTGCTTTGGTTTCCCATAGTTGTCAATGTAGTTTCCAAGCCCGCCTAGATACCTCTCCGCTGGTTGTGCCAAACCGTATGTCGTATACCCACTTAGACCAGCACGACCGAGTGCGGTGAGACCATCGCTTTGATTGTCATCTGCGAGACTGCTGAGTGCGCTCCAAGCAGCAGCGGCAGGTGCGATGTACCTACCTAACTGAGCGCCCATTTGTCCATATCTTCCAAGGCCCATTCTCTCCTCATCAGTAAGACCGCCACTGCTATTGAGATTGATTTGTGGCATGAAACTGCTACCTGTAGCAGCCATTCCAATATCAGGTGCCTTCCTGATGACGTAGACCTTGCCCATCTACTCACCCCCGAACGTGACCTTGACGACCTTGACCAACTCCTCGGGGTAGCCGAAACTCTTGGTGAGCCTCTGCCAGTCGCCCTTGGCGCTGTAGATGAGGCGTATGTCCTGCGGCGCTATCCCCATCTTCTTGGCGAACGTCGAGATGTCGTGCTCGGAGGCTATGGACAGCGAGGATGATTTGTTCATCACACCGTCATCGAGACGCGCTTCGCGCATCTGCAACGACTCCATGGCCTTGACCAACCTGTCCTCCGACTTCATGTAATCTGTGAGTTGAGTCTGCACAGGGGTATTTGGTAATACCTGCATCGTATCTCTATATTGGCTGACTTGTGTTGGTGTGTATGGACGTGTACGTTCCGGAAAGGGTGATTGGAGTATCCTCTGTATCTGCTCGTCACTGAGTTTTGGTAATTTTGCACGTGCAGCGAGTATATCAGGCGTCATGGACCTCATGGGCGGTCGCACCATCTGTGTCGTGTCCTGTGCAGGTGCGGCTTGTGCAGGCGCGGCTTGTGCAGGTGCGGCCTGTGCAGGTGCGGCTTGTGTAACCGGTGGTTGTGTGATTTGTGCAGATTCGGATGGTTGTGCCGTATCGACGTACGATGGTTCGTTGAGCGGTGAGTATGGTATGTGCTCGGGAACCCCCTGACCGCTGACATTCAGCCTGATGCCTCCTGTTGGTATCGCTGTCGTGGGCAGTTCCTCGGGCACGCTGAAATCGGTGTTCTGACCCATGCTGTCTGCGATGTACTTGCCCATGGCACTAATCATGCTTCTAATCATAGGTGCTTGTGCCCTTGATTTCTCATTGAGTTTGATACCGTGTTTATCAAGCAACTCAGGTGGGATGGGGGTGTGCCTCAACCTTGAGTTCGCCTCGCCCTCTCCAGCCTCCTCATGGATACCGCTCAATAGAGCAACTGCTCCCATGTTGCCCATGTTGTAGTGGGAGCCGGAGCCCCTCTTCCCGGTCTTGGCTGTTCCTATGTACCCGCGGAGCCCCTCAAGGCCGAGTGAGTTCTCGTCCTCCTCTCCTGTGTGTAACTCCGTGACGGCATTCGCTAGTTTCTTGTGGAATGACTTTCCAGTCGTCCTTCCGAAGAGTTTCATGAATGCAGGGTATCCCTGTAGGTGGTTCAGTAGTGCTTCCCTCTGTTCTGGACTTGCCAGTATTCGCGAGAGTGGGACTTGCCCAATCATGGCATCATTGAGTTCTGGGTGTTCAAGGAAATTGATGGTCTGCTTGACGGTTTTATTCGCTAGTGCCTGTCCTATGTAATCTGGATGGCCCGAGGCACCGAGGAGCATCTCACGTACCGCACCTGCGGTGCCTCCTTCTCCTTTTCTCGTCTTACCCACCCTCTGCATGAAGAACTCATCAGGAAGGTGGTCGAGGAAGGCCACCCCATGCATGTTGTCGAATAGCCTCTCAACTGGGAAACCTGCTTGCTGCAACCTGTCGATAGTCATGTTGGTACCGCTCGCCCCTCTCCTCCCACCATGACCTGTTGGGTCTGTGAATCCCATCCTATACTCCTCTCCACTCGGTGATGTTCCGTATGACATCCAATCGCTCTTGATATGAGGATAGAACAGGTAGTTCATCGGGCTCTGTGGATTCTTATGCTCACCGAGTTCCTCCTCGCTCAGACCGAGTTCGCTCTGCATTATCTCCCTGAGAGCGTCACCGAAGTGTATGGCTCCCGAGTCGATGAAGGTCCCGAGTCGATGGTCGTCACCGTGGTAGTTGGTGTAGTGGGTTATCTTCCTCTTATTACCGTCATGTGTGATGTAGTGCTGCCTGTCACGCCTCGTGTCCTTTCCTTGATACTGTGATACGCCTATCTTCCTGTGCTCTGGGCTGTAGAAGCCCTGTAGGTGATTGTCCTCCGGGTGGTCCTCGTTCGTCTTTGCTATCGCCGCGTTTATGAGTTCCACTGGGTTAGCATTGATACCCTTCGATGCTAGGAACTCACCGAGATTCCTTGCAGCAGCGTCGATTGGGTGGTAGAACGTGCTTCCAGTCTCTTGGTGGTGATAGGCCATTTCTCCGTGTTTACCCGCCTTCGGAACACCGGGTATGAGATTGCCGATACCGGTATCAGCGTTGCCATGCGTACCTGTGTGAGCGACGGCAGGTGCATCCATGATTCCTCCCATGGCACCCATGGCCTCAACGGGTGGGTGGGTCTGAGGACGTCTCTCCCCATCCCAGAATAGGTAGTTGCCATCGCTCTTGCGAAAGTAGTACGGGCTAATCATGCTGTAGGACCCCCGCGATGCTCGGGGTGCACACCGAAGGCACGTGAGTCATTCGTGGCGTCTTCTGTGCCCCCTTCAGGCCGCGAGGTGTTGTTGAAAGTGTTAGAGCGGTGCTTCGGCTTGTCCTCTCCAGCACCGTTCGTGTCCTTGGTTCCCATGCCCTTGCTGGTGGTGTCTTTCGTTCTTAGAGCCCTTCTCATCTGCCTGATGAGCGCTCTGAGTTCAGCCTTGTCTGAGAATGACATCCCCCTCGCTTTCATGAGGGTGGACCAAGCATCATCCATGGGCTCGCTCATGGCGAAGGCCATAGGGCTGCTCTGCTGATTCGATACTGCCATGGCTTGCATACCCGGATTACCACCGCGAAGTCCCATCCTGCTGACTCCTGATAGACCGCCTCCCGGCGTTCTTGGTCTTCTGAGGTGTGGGCTGCTGACTGCTCCCGACATCCTAGGTGCGTGTATCCTCGGTTTGCTTACAGAGACACCGGGGAGTCTACCACCACCGGTCTCACCTGCGAAGTAAGAGCGCTGCCCGTATCTCCTCTGGGATGCTGTTGGGTTCCTTATGTTCCCTATTCTCCTCCTAGCCTCCTGTTGCCCAAGATACTCACGATATGCCGCAGGGTCCTTGGACTTGGGTTGCTTGACTGCCACACCACGGTGCTCCATCTCAACTGCCTTCGGAGCGTCCATCATACCAGTTAGTTTGCCTCTCTTGACCCCTCTTCTCTGCGCCTTCGCCCTTCTGTTCGTGGCGCCCTTTGGACCTAGCGAGCCTCCCGGTGGTGCGTCGAACTGACCTGTGGATGGTCTCCATTCACGACGTGCCTCGTCCTTCCTCTGCCTATCGACGTTCATCTCCTTCAGGAGAGTGGACCATGCGTTGTCCATAGCCTCGCCCATGGCGAACATGTTTCCTCCAGCGGCACCGGGTCCTTTCGCTCCCATAGCCAAACTGGTCATGAAGCCGCCGTTGCCGGGTGGTCCCGTTATCGCTGACAACTCACGGTCTGCATCGATTTTCTCAGAGTCGTCAACCCTCTCGTCCTCTTCGGGCGGAAGGTCGCTCGGTCGTATCTTGATATGCTTGACCTTGCTTCTCTCCCTCTTCTCCCGCTCCTTCTTGCGCTGCTTCTTCTCGTAGCGCTCGTCACGAGCCTTGCCATCCTCGGGAGAGTACGTATCCTCCTCGTGATTGTTACGGTACATGTGGGAGGATTCAGACCTCGGATTGTACATTCGGGTCTCGCTTCCACGGCCCATCATACCCTCGGTCATGCCTCTACTCCCGCGTACACACTTATTTCATTTTTGAGTCTGCTGGAGAGTCCCTCGTAGAACTCCTTGACGAAAGACGGGCTGACGAAGCACCTTGCCATCGAGTCGCAGAGAAACTCAAAATTCGACAGTTCCTTCATGAGTTTCTCGCGTATCTCAAAGACATCGCGAGGCTCATCGGTGTCCTGTAGATTCTTCATCAGGTCCACTATCTTGAATATGCACTCGGTGTTGTCCAAACCTCTCTTGAAGTTCATCATCGAGTAATGGTTGAATCTGTCAACCACATTGACGCAGTAATCCAAGAAGAGAGGCAGGTCCGTGTCATGGAGGTTGTAGGAGGAGACGTAATGCCTATGACCGGGGTGGGATATCTGCATCAGGTCACTGATTGATATCAAACCTCTTCCTCCTGCTCAAGAAGTTGTGCTCTTATCCTCTTCCACGTCTCAGGGGACTCCTTCGACAGTTCGACCTTGAGCACGTTGATTGTCTGGTTTATCTGCGGGGTATCACCGGATGTTCCCCATTGGTCGTTCATCTTGAGTAGGTCCTTGATGGTCTCACGGACTTCTTTGTGAAGACCGACCGCATCACGCACGAAGCCGTCCTCGTGCACGCTCGCCTCGTCCAAGTACTCGTTCAACTTGCTGTTGAGTCTCTCCACATTGTCACGAAGAACGTTCATCTCACTGCCTACTTGTATCGCTACCTCAGTAGCGGCAGACCTCTGCACAAGCGGTTGGAAGTGGAACTTCATGTGATGGAACACGCTGTTCTCAGCGATTCCCAGTTCCTCCGCTATCGCATCTGACTCAGAGCCGTCAGCGAAGAAACGCGACTCATACTCGGCACGCGTTGGATGTGTGCATAGTTTGCATGATGGATTGGCCGCCATGTGGTACTCTCCCATGTGGTTCCTGAAGTGCCTGTCCGCTGTGTTCGTGCGCCATGACATCTCCTTGTCAATCTGCTTGGCGGTCATCTCGCCATTCTTCATGGCCTCCTCGTAGATGGCTCTGTCAGGATGCATGCAGAATGCGCATGAGCGCTTTGTCACTGGTTCGCCCACGTAATGCCATACAAGGGATGTTTCATAATCCTATCTTGTTATTCGTGCGTATACAGTGGTTAGTAGTATGAATGAGACGAATACACCAACGAGGTACCAAGATGTCTCAGCAGATGTCAAATCGTTGCCTTTGAAAAGAAGAATACCTATGCCTACTAGAATTGCGCTAATTAGTTGCACCATAACCATATCGATAATCACGCTTCTCTTAGGAGACATGATTTGCATGGAGAGGTCTGCTAGTGGTCGTGGTATGTAATCGGGGCTACCTATCATTTCATTCACCTAAATCCGAAGGCTGAGCGCACAGCGCTGCCGACACCGCTGCCGACTGTCTCAAGCATGGTCGTGTCAGCGAGTGCGCTGTTCAACATGCCCTGCATGAGAGACTGCTGTGATAGAGCGATTATCCTGTCGCGCTCCTGCATGGCTACGGTTACAGTCTGCTGTGATATGTTCTGCATGTTGTTCAACTTGGAGATGATGTTCTCCGAGGATAGCGTCTGCAAGTCAGAGGGCAGAGAGGCCACATCCAGTGATATGGTGTCATCCTCAATCTTGAATGTGGAGTTCTTTAGGACATTGAGCAGTGAGAAGGCAGTGATGTTGGCTATCATCTCAACGAAGAGCGGCATGTTCTGCGAGATGATGAACCTGTCAATAGGCTGCATTGTATTCATCATGGCGGAGAGTATCTCAGCCTCGGACGGTGGAGCGATAGGAGCATTGTACTGGTTCTGCATACCAAGGCCCGAGCCTCCCATCATTCCAGCCATGAACGGATTGGCCTGCTGTGATTGCCCCATTGGCATCTGACCCATTGGCAAACCACCTGCGGCTGCCATGCCGCCTGTTGCGGCTCCTAGACCTAGAGTGCTCTGCGTCTGTGCTCCTGTTAGGTTTATCCCGACCATTACTGATTCACCGCCTGTTGCTCAACCGCAGGGGGGATTATTGTTTGAGGCTGCTGGTTCATCATCGCTGTGAAAGCGGGAGTCGGTTGGGACGCCTCTATAATCTCCTTCTGAAACATCCTCATGTCGAATTGCACGATTGTTATGTCATTGTTCCCTGTCTGCGGATTCGGTATATGCCACACGTTGATGCCCTTGGTCTTCTGCGCGTCCTTCTCTATCTCTTGGAAGAATGGCTCGTACTTCTGCACGATTGAAGGTGACGGTGTGGAGTTGCCTGCGAGGGATGTGACTGGTACAGTGACTAGACTGACACCTCTCTTCATCTTGTCACGGAAGCGACTTGGTTTCAACTCGGCCTCTCTCTCCTCCTCTGCCTCCCACTTGCATAGTAGGTGATACAGGTGAAGATGCTCCGGGCAGTATGTTCCTTTGAGGGTCCTACCGCTGGTAACCCCGCTCCTGACTAGGAAAGCCTCAGTCTGTCCTGAGATTGGATTCTGCCAGTACATCTCCCACAGGCTTCTGCCTGTCTCCTCGTCTGTTATACGTGCGTAGAGATTGTCATACTCTATGAGTTCCTTGACATTGCAGCCATCCACGACGCATACACCACTGTCCTTGGTGTATCTGTAAGGGCTGCCGAACCATCTTCTAGGGTCGAATATGGACCTCTTCGCCGGTCTGAGCAACTTGTAGGCCTGCTTGATGTCCTTTCTCCTAGCCTTCCTAGGGTCTGGATGGGTGCTTGGATAGAAGTTGACCTTCGGGACCTCTATGTTCTTTCTCTGTGCAATCTGCTGCATCTGCTGCTGTGCGACTTGCTGCTCAAGCAGCGCAGCGTGGTTGAACTGCGGGTTTCCCTGCTGTGCCAACGCCATGATGGCAGCCTCATTCACATTTGCGAGGGAGGGACGGGGTTGCAGATTTTGCCCAGTCATGGTTCGATACATATTATCGGGAACGTCGAGTACCATCGAATCACCCTTGAGGTATCACCTTGATGAACAATTCCCCATTTTCGTCTGAACCCACTTTCCACTCCAGTTTGTCACCCGCTTGGAGTCCAAATTGCGATACTAACCACATTGGAACTGTGCATCGCACGCTATTGGAGCCCCCACCTGTTGGCACGAGAGTAGTCTTGCTTCCCCCACGTGCCATGTGCATTCGCACAGGGTCTTTATTCAAAAAGGTCACTCAAGAGGTCAAGAGTTCAATCATGGTGGGTTCGACGTTCCAACCGACTCTAGTAGCCATGAAAGAGCGTTTTGTGGGTATACCTGCCTTCTGCAATCTGATGAGGTCATCTCGGAAGGGGTCGAATATCTTGTGCTCGCCTATCCTACCTTGAGGCCACAGTCTCGATGCATCCTTGTCGAAGAATCGGTCTGCCTTGTTGGCAACGAGCATTATCCTCTTCGGAACGTAGTTCTTGCCCTTCCACCTGCTTCTGAGGGTACGATACCTGTATCCCCTGTTTATCAGCGTGTCAACTAGGAATTTGAAGCCCGCTATCTGCTCTATGCCGTTGTTCCTGAATGCCCTCTCATCGAACATGTAGACTACAGCCTCGACCTGTCTCGCAACCATGTCCTCCACCCATAGGTTCCAGAACCTGTCCTCGCCGCCTACATCAGCGGAGTGAACCAGTCTCTTCTCATTCTTCCAGCCAACTCTCTTTCTAGTGGGCTTAGGCAGCATGTAGTTCATGAGCAACTTGTAGTGCTTCGTCCTCTCGGACTCCGGTATGTCCTCCATCTCACCGGGGGTGGTCATGTAGCGGTCCAATGTGGTCTTGCCGACCATGCTGGTACCGTAGATGCCCACTTTTCTCGGACGCCACGAGTTGTAGAGGTGCTGCCCCCATAACGCTGCGCCGACGAGAGCGCTACCTGCCATCGTCATACAGGCACCAACCCGATGAGCCATTCACCCAACTCACCGAGTTTGTATACCGACCACTCTACGGTCATGGCCCAGACATCCTCACCTGTGTAATGTTGGAAAGCACTGGTGCTCAATGCAGCAGCGGCGCTGAAGATGATTGTCCTCAACCAGCCGACGCCCCATTCATAGGTGTTGTCGAATGTATTAGCCAAGTGCATGGCTCGGAGTGTTTCCTCGACGGAATCGTCCTTCGGGGTCTTGAAGATGCGTCCCATCATTCTTCACCGCGACCTTTCTTGTATCTAAGGTCAGGGGTACCATCCTTCTTCAATGGTGGAGAAAGTTTGTCATCAAGGCTCCTTGGTGCGATGAAGGTGTTGCTGTCGGGGATGTTGGTAGCCAATGAGTCGAGTCCGAGACTCATGGGACCTGTGGATGTCATGATTTGCGATGATGGTTGGGTTACACTTGATTGTGTGGCAGCCCAAGCCTCCGGGTTCTGGGAAAACATCGCTAGTTCCCTCTGCAACTGCATTTCCTGTATCCTGAGTTCCATGTCTATCCGACGCTGCTCATGCTCGGACTGTATGCTTCGGAGGCGCATGTCACGGTCCCTCTGCATGTTCTGCTGGTTGACCCTCTGCATCATGCCCTGCTCAAAGAACATCTTGAACAGGTAGTAAGCGAGCACCTGAACGGCCAAGGCCGCCATAGAATACGTCATACCATTCACCCAAGAGTCACCTGTAGAACCGGCAGGCAACCAGATGCCCGAGTCGAAGACCCCGACTGCTACTCCGATTAGCGCTGACTGCGCCAAAATCAAACCTGTTAATCTCAATTCACTGCTGTCTACTTGTCCGTCTCGATTCCAATCCATGTGACTGACCTCGTGCTAACCCACGTGAGGGGTCACCTTAAGAGTTTTTGAGGCTGTATAGAGGATGTTTACAATATTTCATTATTCATTCTATAAGTAATAATTAATATTATTGTCATTAAAGGAATAATGGAAACATTGGATTAATCACATTCCTTGCTCCCTGAGCATCCGAGCCTGACGAATCCTCTCCATACTGCTGGCATTTGGGTCGGTCATCGGCGCTCCCTGTGCCCTCATCGCGGCTAGTGCCTCTGCTCTCGACACGAAGTTGCCGCTGCCCGGTGGCATCTCCACCATATCTATGACCTCCTCCTTCAGCAGCCGGAAAGCAATGTCGAAGGGATTCATCTGACAGCCACCCTTCTGAGCGTGCCTTTGTCCTTGAAGTGCCTCGCTCTGTTGGAGTGCTCGGGCTCAAGCGTCAACCTGCCGCCCTGCGTGTGACTGACATCCATATGGTCATCAGTGCCGTAAATGCCCCTCTTTCGTCTCTCAGCGTGGAGTTCGCGCTGGTACTTGCGCCGCTCGGGCGTCTTCTCGTACTGCTTGTCATACTCCAACTTGCGCCTCATGGCCTCGGGCGACTTGCGCTCCTTGATGAAACTGAAAGCGAGGTCCATCTTGTCGAACTGGCCCAAGGAGGTCTGAGTCATGTCGCGTGAGTCTGTCGGCGTCGTGAGTTTCGGAACCTTACTCGGTTGGACGGTCTCACCTGTGATTGCGTCTGTGGATGGCATGTTGTAGAGGTTGCCGACAGTACCCTGCGCCTCGGCCCTCCTTCTGAACTCCTCCTCGGTCAGCCCCATGTGATTCGCCAACGTGGTCTGCTCCTTGACGATGGTGGGCTTGCCGCCGACACCCTGCTTCTTGGACCTCTTCCTCTTGGTGGCCGCCCTCTTCTGCCCCGTCGTCATTGAGCGTGACGTCTTGGGCGTGTCGCTGCTGACCTTCACGGAGGGTCTGCACTTCGGGTATCCCTTGCTAGACGTCTTGGCCTTCGACCTGCCGCATGGCGGGTGCTTCCCGTCCTTGTCCTTCCTCGATACGTCTACCCACTTCTCCTTGAACCACCGGTTCAGGTTCTTGACTACCAGTGTATTGTGGCAGGTGCATCGGGAGTCTGAACTCATTTCTTCCCCTTCTTCTTGAACTTGCCTCGGCAGTACTGGACTGCCCATCCGTTAGCATAGGCAGACGGATAGACCTTGAACTTCCGCTTCGCTGCGGCTTTTCCTTCAGGACATAGTTTCTTCTCAAGTGCATCCCAAGCGCTTCCCATACCTACGCAATGACCGCAATCACATGACTTTATCATATCACGAACACCATCTTCGTCAACTTGTCAGCGGCTTTGCGCTGTGCGTGGAGCAGGCTGTAGCATGGGCATCGGGGTGGTTTCATCGAGCATTTCATCACGCCTTTCTCCATGCACTTGCAGGGGTTCTTCTTATCGCCGCCGCAGCAGCAACTGTCTCTCTTTAATGCCATTAACAATTCCACCTTTTCAATGCCGCACCTTTCGGTGTGAGTTTGCCGTCCTTGCTGGTCGGTCCCTTGGAACCACCCATGCGAGCGCAGAACGACTTGCGTCTCTTGGCCCTCTTGCTTCCGGGCTTGAGTTTGGATGGCTTGGTGGTGACAGGCGCTTTCAGGTTCGCTCCCGTCTCCCTCTTGAACTTGGCACGACCAGCAGCGTTGAGTCCGCCTTTCTTGTGATGGCGCTTGGGGTTGTAGCCGTGGAAGGGCTTGGACTTCTTCTTGCCCTTCTCAAAATAGTCCTCGACCAGAGTGCCGAACGCCTGTGTTGAGGGCGAGCAGCAGTCGCATGCGGCGCTCACTTGCACGTAGGCATCCGACTTCTTGACCTCCTTCTCGGGGTCTGCGGTGTCCTCCGGCTTCTTCGGCATCTTCGGGCCGACCGATATGATTAGCGCGAAGGCTGGCTTCTTCTTCTTTTTCTCCGACTTCACGACTGGGACGATGCTCGACCTCGGTATGCCACCGGCTCTGACGTTGCTATCCGTTCCAGCGAAGACGCCACCATCGGGTTCTTGATGAGAGACTGCATTCGGCAGTCCTCCGCCCCTGATGCCAACTACGCCCACGTTACTCGCAGGTAGGCCGAACTTTTTGGCTCTTTCTTGTGCGAACTGTCGTGCGAGGTCCGGGTTGTCAGTGGTGTAGGATATCCTGTCCTCGCCTCTGAGGGACTCTGGGACGTATCGGTTTGACCTCCTTGCAGGGCTGCCTCCCCTGATTCCTTGGTCGAGGACGCCCTGCATGTCGATTGTGCCATGATACTCGGTCACTGGGCCGAGGCTACTGGGCAAATCAGCGTGGTACTCACCGAGTTCGCTCTGTCTCATCTGTTCCTCACCACCCTGACGAGGCCCGTCTGCCTGCGCATCTTCGGCCTCAAGTTCCCGCGTGCGAGGTTGCGTGCGTAGCGCTTCTTGGTCTTCCTGTTCTTCGTGGCTCGCGACAGACGCTGCACCTTCGCCGCAGCAAGGCGTTTAGGGCGATTCTGAATGTACTTTGAGGACTTGATTACCCCAACGCTGACGCCGACCACGGACAATTGACGCATGCGTTATGCTTTTGTTGTTGTGCTCATTCCACTCTTCATGCCCCTACCAGCCTTAGTCGCTCCGCTCATAGCGGGAGCGAAGACACTCGGTAGTATGGCTCTACAAGGTCTCGCAGGTCGAGTCGCACAGACAGGAGTGAGCGCCGCTGCCAAGGAGGGCGCCAAAGCAGTCGCACAGGGAGGCTTGAAGGAAGGCGCCAAAGCAGCAGCGAAGAATGTTAACAGAAACAAACTCATGAACTTCGCACAAGATGCGGGTAAGCAGCACATGGAGAGGCAGCAGAAAGAGCAGCAGAAGCAGCAGAAGCACTTGGAATCGACGCGTCAGGCGGCTGAACGCTCACGCGGCGGCACAACGAGCGGGTTCGGCCAGTGAGTCGGCGTACTCCATTGCAGCCGTCACCTTGGGCCAGTATATATGAGAATCAAGCACTATTCCCCTATTGTTGGCCCATTTCATCATTTCCAAGGTTGATATGTTCGCCGTCGGGTCCTCTATGTTGATGCAGCCTCCGAAGTTCGCGATGCTGGTGTCGAATTCACGCACACCGAGGTCGTATGCCATGTCAACCCGCCTCCAGACATTGCTGTCACCCTTGTGAAAGTGAACGCCCAATGTGAAATCAGGCCTTGAGAAGTGCCTTATCACGCTCTCTACCGCTCTCAGCGTTGATTTTCCATTAGTGTCGGCCAATACAATGGTGCTTGCGACCGTCGAGAGCGACTCAACGAGCATCTGCATGCCATTATCTAGGTTATCACCCTCAAATGCGTGCGAGATGTATGCCCTGACGCTTCTCCTATCGCCTCCACGGAGCATCTTGACATACTCATCGAGCATCTCGCCCATCGAACGACCGAAATTGCGCTCGTTGAAGTCGTTATCGAGTGAAATGCAAATGTTGTAATTACTTATGCCTGCATTCTTAGCACGTAATAGCCCTTTTCTATTCAGAACGAGCAGGGATAGGGTCACATCCCGGTTCAAGTACCGTTTCGCTACACTTTCACTTTCACGCATGGGTGTCACTGATGGTGAGACGCAACTACCGACCTCGATATTTCGCAGGCCAGCGTCAATCATCATCTCAAGCAGAATGCACTTGCTCTCAAGGGGAATATGGTGTGTCAGCACCTGCAAACCATCACGTAGCCCAACATCAGTGATTCGCAGGTGCGACACGATGGTAGGCAGTGATGAATAGCGCTTAAGCATGATTGAGATATTGCCACATCAGTTGACTTGCTTTGGTGCTGGTGGGGTTGTCCGTGTCCTCCATCATCTGGACCAGAGCCTTCTCTATCGCCATCGACTCGATTGACGAGAACGGCAGCCCGATTGGCTGGCTCTTAATCAGGAACCAAGCGCGGTCGAAAGCGGTCATACTGACCTTCATCGGGGTATATACGGCTGTTCACTTATAAATAAACATTCTTGAGTTGTGTTTTATCTCGCTCTTGGTATATCCTTGCTACATTCTGGGCACAACGGGACGCCACCGACGTACTCAGTATTGCCCTTCTCGCCGCAGTATTGGCACGCTCTCTGCTCTTGCAGGTAGCGTATTCTCTCCATGCTCTTCCTGACTGCCTCGTCCGCCGTCACCATCGATTCCCAAGCCCTGTCCATAGGTGTGTAATACGACATATCACTGCTTCCTCCCACGAACGGGTATCCTTCGTGCTCTCTTCTTCTGAGGTTTATTACCTGACCTACCTAGGTTCTTCTCGTAGTTCAAACGTCCAGAAACGCGTTTTCGGTATCTTTCCCTGTCCCTCTCCTTGAGTTTTCGCTCCTCCTCGGCATCCTTCTCCCTCTGCTCACGGAACATCTCCTCCTGCTCGGCCTGTATCTCTTCAGGGGTCTTCTCCTCCATCCCCAGTTTCTTCGTTTTCTCAGCGCTCCTATTCCTGTGTAATACGGCAACGCCCTCCTGCTCCTCTTCCGTGAGGGGATTGTCGTACTGGAACCTCATGCTGCCCTCTGATGGCATTCGTGGGTTGTCACCGAACGTCTGACGATGGTTGTACAATATGTCACCGACCTGCTCGTTCGTCGTGACCTCCCTCTGGTCCGTGGGCACGCCCTTCGCTCCACGGTACGCCATGTCCTCGACCATCTGCCTCGTCTTGCTAGGGAGCATGCTGAAGCCTATTTCCCTCTCATTCCCCCTACCTAGTTTCTTGACGTGTGCCTTGATTCCAGCCGCTCTGAGCGCCTCATACGTCTCAGGGGACAGGGGCTGGTCGAAGTTCGCCAGCACATAGGGCGGTACTTCCGGCACCTCGACCTCCCTGCCGTCGTCAAGAGTCACCATACGAGTGCCTTGGCCCTGTCTCAGACCCTCTGTGGTGGGGCCGAAGTAGTCAGCGCCAGTGAAGTTGCCCTTCTCATCGAGGTTGAGGTTCATGGCGGGGTCGTCGCGAATGAGATACTGCAACGCCTCCAACGGGAACTCGCTCGCCATCCTCTGGTACTGCTCATTGGTGAGGTCCGGCATCACAGCCGCCATCTTGAGCATGGCCCAAGCCTTATCAAAAATACTCAGGATATCTCCTCCCTATCTCCGCTTCTAAAGACTCCCTAGGTGACATAGGGTTACCTGCTCTAAGAGACTGTTGAAACAGAAATCCCGGGTCCGAAGGTCCAGTGCCCAAGTATTCGTCAGTGGCATCATCGCGATGGAAGAAGGACTCGCCCATCTTTCTTCCCAAAGGCACTAACTCATCGTAGTATCTATCCGGGTCCTCATCTCGTATCTTATGTCTTATTCTCGGTCTTAGTTCAGGGAAGAGTTGTCTGTAAACCGTTTGTCGGTCAGGGTATTTATCGGTCGAGCCGTACAACGGAAAATTCCATGGTGCACGAGATTCATGGTAGTCGTAAGGACCACGTTTGTAATTCTCACCCATCGTTCTCGCTTCATCAGGGGTCAAAGCAGCATTCCTACGCATCAACTCGTTGAAGATAGTGCCGCTTTCATCGAGGTCGAAGACACTCCCTACGTCATATTGGTCTCGTGCTACGCCTTTTAATGGCGAAAAGAAACTTTCTGTGTCGTGTATACCATCTTCGTCCTCCGGGCGAGTTGCTTGTTCAACATCACCTCTGGGATTCACGAATCGATGGAATGGAGATTTTTTTCTAGGCTCCCATCCGAAGAGTGTATCAGATGGTTCTTCAGGACGTAGAACCTTCATCGCTGCTCTCACGTGGCTGCTTAGTTCCGGTCTGTCTCTTAGGTTCTTCAGGATGGCCCAAGCGTCATCGAACGGCTTGCCCATGAGTACTCAGGGAGGGTGTGAGTAAATGAGATTTGTCTCACATGGCGGAGCCGGAGCGATTGCCCTGCATCTGCGCGAGGACCCTCAGCATCCTCTGCTTCTTGGCTTCCTTGTCATCCATCTCGCCCATCTCGTCTTCTTCTTCCATAGGAGGGGAGTACCGTGGCGCCATCTGACCCTCTAGGTCGGCGTACGGGTGCTTGATGGCGCTGGTTGTGGCGGAGGGAAGACCCTCCCTGCGAGCAGCGCGAAGAGCGGCCTCGTAGTCCTTCTCAAGCACATCCGACTTGAGGAAGACCCATGCAGAGTCGAACGCGCTCATGCTATGCGAGGTGCGGCATTACTACTTCAACCAACCGGAGCCTACCTGCTCCTATCATGTCCAATTCATCATCGGATAACTCCGTCGAAGTAGTCGCTCGTTATCCTATCGTAGTCGGGATTCCATCGTTTACCCGTTGACGGGTTCTCGTAAAATCCACGTGGTTTTTCCCCCAGTATCCCCCCGAAAAGGTCTCGCTGCATGAGGCGGAATCCGGGCTCATCTGTGAAAAACATCCGTTTAGGGTCACCACGCTGAACGAGGGAGGCCGCGCCGTGTCGCCTGTCGAAAGGCACAGGTCTTAAATAAATACCACGTGGATTTTCCCGACTTCTGAGTTCACTAGGATATATGGCTCTCGTTCTCGTAGGCTTAGTTTCATGGTATGTTCCACCAAGTGGATTTGATGCCATGCCATGGCCCTTGGGCGTCAGGATATGTGCGTGCTCCTGCCCCTTGTTCTCATTATCTGTTGCACTAAGCCGAGTAGGCACAGCGTAATTCACCGGAGCCTGAAATCCCTCAGTATCCTCAATGACAAATTCTTCACCTAGATTATAACCGGTATTGGGACCTAATTCATAACCGTACGAGTCGGGGTATGTGTCTATTCTATTGAGCAGTCCCTGTATAGCGGGGTGCATGGTGTGGTGTCCCAGATGGGGATATCCTTCGGCACCGCCTGTAGGCAAAGCCATCTGCTGCTCATCTAGAGCCTTGAGCACCGACCACGCTGCATCGAAGGCGTCCATCCTAGAAACCGCCGTTTTGAGCCGCCATCTTGCCCTTTCTGCGACTGGCCTCGGCCATTTCCTTGGTCTTGTGGCTCATGGTGAGCGTCTTGGCCTCCCTGTAGGACATGCCGAGCGTCTGGACTAGGAAGTCTATGAGCGCCTCCGGGTCCAAGTCCTTGTGCGAGTACTCCTCGACGCCATCGTCCTTCGGCGCCTCCTTGGGCATCTGACCGCCCATCATCGGGCCCATCGCGCCCATCTTCAACAACGACCATGCCTCGTTGAAAGCGCTCGTCTTAGACATCGTAGATACCCTCATCCTCTTCCTACTGCTGAGCCGGATACTGTCTATCGGGCATAGCAAAACCGACATATGGGGGATTCTTCATTCCGGGGTACCCTGTCTCACCGGCATAATAACTCTGAGACCGCGCTTGCTGCCTTATCCTATTGCTGAGGTCAAGTTGGCTTTCATTTGGGTTAAAGACACTGCCTCTGCGCCGTTGTTCACTGTCGCCAACGTCGCTGCTTTGGGGGTTATTGTAGAGATACGTCGAAGACTCGGTTCGTGGGTAGGCAGCAGATGGTGCCATCCCTCGTCTAGCGAGCATGCCCTGTATGGCAGGATGCATGGTACGGGTAGTGGGATTGGCTTGATTCCTCTCGGACAGTATGGCACCTATTCCGCTACTGTTCCCCCCTAAATACTCCAACTCCTCATCGGACATGGATGTCGTGGCTATCTGTCGTCCGGGGTACGCTTTGAGCATCGACCATGCTGCATCGAAAGGTGCGACCATGCATCGGCAGGTGGGGGTCCACTACATGAAAATTTTCTATTTTTTTTCTAGGTAAAGTCCCTTTTTACGAAATTTTGGTCGAGCGCTGTGCGCGACCAAAAGAGCGCAAAACATTGCGCAAAGCGTATCGCTCCTTCTAAGCAGCGCAAAGGGTTGGGGGGTTGTGGCGCAAAGGGGGCGTTGTTGGGGCGCAACACACACGCCAACACGCCAACACATGCACACGCTTGCACACCAATGCGCTTTGCGCATCCCAACGCTTCAACACAACAGCACCACGCTGCGCAGCATTGTGCAGACAGACATCCCTCGCCCATGCATCCCTACCCATACGGTTGGGAAACACATTGCCCTCTTACACATAGCACCCTGCGCAAACACACTGCGCAAAGGGGTACGTGTGTCGCGCAGTCCATCGGTTCTTTAAATAGGGTTAGATTTTACAGCCTTCGATGACAACCCATCTGACCTACGACATGAACATGGACAACGACCGAAAGGACGCTGCGAGCGAATTGCTTGGGCGTA
>Ga0208159_1000123_pt1 | contig 30841 bp, 42 predicted proteins | sample 9_EtaG_FD_184082 | JGI IMG/M metagenome (GOLD analysis project Ga0208159, IMG submission 184082) | Marine viral communities from the Subarctic Pacific Ocean - 9_ETSP_OMZ_AT15188 metaG (SPAdes) (version 2) | ecosystem: Environmental > Aquatic > Marine > Oceanic | place: Pacific Ocean | collected... | reverse complement strand
CTAACTTCAGTTCTTTTGGCCCAAAACATAAAACAACAATTTCCGTCTGTATCCATAATTCTATTGCTAGCTAAAGTAATAAGGTCTCCAGCTGTAAAATATGCAGCACCATCACTTAATAGCTGTACTGCTCCTGCAGGATACAGATGTTTCATAACCAGACCATCTGTAACGACACCTGGGGTGTGTACTATGGCCCTTTCAATTCCTGTTCCTAATCCTAGTTTAGGCATCTTATCCTAAGTAGTAAAAGCATTTACCAGCTGTCCCTAATGTTGCAGCAGTCCATCTTCCATAAAATGTAGTTCCTGCTAAAACAGTTACTCCATTTAAATCTTCACCATTATTATGAGTAGTATTTTCTCCACTTGAAGCTCCTACATGGTTATCAGAATCTTCAGGTGTAAGAGTACTAAATACACAATCTTCCATAACTTGTATAGCTACTATAACTAATCCTGAATTTGCCCTTGGAGTAAAGGCACCTGTATCATCTACAAATACTGTAGACGCTTGTCCCATTGTAGCGTTTTGTGCTTCTTGCACAGTAAAGGTATGTAACCCTTTTGCTTTTGACATGTTATTCTCCTTTCGAGTTGTACTTTAAGCTCTTGTCTTGAGCGTGAACGTACTATTTTATTTTTTCTTAGCTTTTCTTTTTCTTTTAGCTTTATTCTTTTTGCTGTTAGGAAATCCTTTTTTCATTTCCCTATAATTCTTTGCAGAAATTGTACTTTTCTTTTTTGAGCGACTTGTCCCTGCTTTTTTTCTCTTATTTATATTTCTATATAAAGACATATAAAACTCCCTAAAAGTGTCCTACCCAACCACAGGGAGGGAAGCTCTCGCGGTCAGGCAGGACTATTTTATTTACTAATCAGTGTCTACATCATCAATGTCAGCAGCTATTCCGCCAAATCCCATAGCGTACCAAGAGGTACCATCTGTAGTGATTTGAAATCTAGCTCCAACACTTGTTGCATTTTCACCAAACTGAACACCATCTTGGCCTGTAGTAACAGCTTCAGTATGACCTATTTCTACAACATAGAATAAGTCACCATCACCTGTAGTAGCATGACCGCCTTGAGGAACTCCATAGCCATTTATTTCAACTGCATCACCTATCGTAGTTAAAATAAACTCAGCATTCCATCCAGCTAAGCTAGTTGACAGTTTTGGAAGATTAATAACATAAGCACCAGTACCTTGAGCTACAAAAAACTGTTTACCAGAATCTGAAGCGACAAGTTCTTTTGCCTCTGTTATTGTTTCTGCAATAGGACTACTGAAAGGAATAGAAGGTGCTATTTTTGCATTAGCCATCATCTACCTCCTTACGCTGCTTCAACTACAATAACAAAAGTCGCTTGACCAGCACCTGGAGCATTATCGTTTTCAATCTCGATAGTCTCTCCTTCTTCGATTATGTTATTGCTTGTTGGAGTTACAACTCCTGAAGCACCAATAGCTGAACTATCAGCTATTTCATGGGTTCCAGCCATAGTGCCAGCAGATGACTTTAATGTTAATGTAGATTTAGCTGTTGTCAGAGCTACATTCATAACCCATCTAACTTCTAAAACTTTACATTTCCAAGGAGCTACAGCATATACAGTTCCTGCAGAACTTAAAGCAGGACTGTCTACTACCATTACTTGCTTGTTTTGAAAGTTATCAGCTTTATTACTTCCGTACATTGGATTACTCATCAGTTAACCTCCTAAGACCAGATAGCGTGGCATTCAGGCATTGTCCATTCCATACCAGCTTCTGTTAAGATTTGGTCTACTCGTCTGTCGACCCCAGAGTTCTCTAGTGTTTGCACACCAACGTAGACTGATGTATCCCTATTTAGACCATTTCCAACTAGAGGTCTATAGGAACAATAATTCATACCAATACCTAGCATTTTAACATTTGTACCATCTAGGTGTATATTTCTAGCAACATTCATGTCACCGTATACAGTAGAGATAGTAGAAATGTCAACACCAAATACTTTCTTCTTGCCTGTCATAGCCATATCTGAACGTAAGTTAGAAGACTGCTCAAGATTATTCTTGAAGTATCCACTTAACTTATGTAGCCAGTTATATGTAGCTGTATCACAGAAGAAAAGAGTTGCACCTGATGTGTTATATCTAGGGTCTAGGTAACTTGACATATCATCAAGAAAATCATCTTGAGTTTTAGTATTAGTATCTAAACTGAAGACATTACCGTAGTTTTGAATAAAATCTACAGCACCTTGAGTGTACATAATGCCATTAGCATCTGTATATTGAGAACCAAATAATAATGATTGCTCAATGTCATACTTATGCTCAATAAGCTTTTCTTTCCAGATTCTAGCCCATTCATTTCCTTCATACTTTAGAACTGTTGCTCTAGCAGTATTTGTCATTGCACAAGATGTTTTCCAGATTTGAGTCTGTCCATATCCTGTACTGAAAGGCTGGTCTTTCCAAGTTTCTGGATAACCAGTACCTTCACCAAATGCTGAACCAACAACATAGCATCTTTTAGCTTCAAGTGATGAATGAATTACTTCACTGTGAACATCAGCTTCTGCAGTAGTTGCATCAGCAAAAGAACAGAAATCCATAGCGGCTCCTGTGCTTCCTTTTACCATTTCACACTTTAAAATAACAAATTCGCCAGAATCAGTCACTGAAGCTACTCTACCAACTACAAAGTCAGTTTGAACTCCTGGAACACCATCTGCACCTATGTTAAATTTAACTAGATTTCCTGGTAAGAAAAATGAAGGCTTAGTTCCAGTAGAACCAACATCAATTTTTCCATTTGATTGACTATATACGTTTTGAATATTACCAGCAGATAGGTAGTCTGTACCCATTTTAAAGTAATATGTTGCTCCAGTTGCAATAAGTCCACTAGCTACACTAGCGTCTGTTGTTGCTACTGCAGATGATACACCATGGGCTGTTACATAAGCATATCTCTTATGCCATGAGCCTCTTCTTTCTGTGTATTTGAATTTAGGGTCGTCACATGGTTTTTTTCCAACCTTACTTACGAAACGAAAGAACGGGTCTTGTGCAATATTTAGTTCGGAAACTCTAGAACCAAAATTGTACTTTCTCCGTAAATCGCCTGTACTAAGTTCAGAACCAACACGCTGTCCACTACTAACATTCGTAGACTTTGGGTCTGCACCAGGTGACAAATTCGATAATGTAAAATTATCAGCCATTTGTAATCTCCTTTGCGATTAGTGAGATTACTTAGCTAAACAAGTCGGACATACCTCCGTCGCTTTCTGCAAGCTGGTCAAATATGCTATCATCTACTGACTTAGCAGGAGCTGGAGCACTATTAGTTCCACCTTGAGATGTCGGAATATTTCTAGCCTCTTGCATTTGGCCAAGCATCTCGTTTTTGGTAGAATTAGCTACATTTTGTGCGACTGTATTTTTGTTTAAAAGGTAATACATATCATCATAAGTAAACTTTCTATCTCTTGCATTAAGCACCATTGATTTAAAATCTTCCTCAGACATGTTATGTTTTTCCATAAACTCTTTTGCCTCAGCAACATTTTGAGTCTGTTGTGCTTGCTTTTGATTGTCAGCTTTTTCTTTAGTTAAAATATTATTAACCCTTTTTTGCACTGTAGCATCTACCATTTGATTAAGTACTTTTGCAGATTCAGAATTAGTATCTGTCACTGCCTCATGTCCATCAAATACAAAATCCTCTGAAAGATTCAATTGATTTTGAACTGATGTAGGTGTTTGACCACCATTCTGTAGGTAGTTTCGAATAGTATCCACTAGGCCACTATCTCGTTTCATGAAGTCGACCAAAGGTCTGATAGGCTCTAACTCTTTGAGTTGGCCATTTAATCTTTGAGCTTCACGACTGGAATCTTTATACCTTTTTTCCCAGTCAGTACCATCTGTTGCTACAGGGTCAGCTTGTGGCTGAGTTGCCTGCTCTACTTCTGGTTCTTTTGTTGCTTCTTGAACTTCCCCTTGAGGTTGAACTTCGTCTGTTATAGCTCCATTCACCTCGTTGTCCAAAGCATTAAAGAACGAATCACCAGAGCCAAATACGCCTTCTTCAGCCTGAGCTTCAGTTGGCATTGGGTTACTAGTATTCTCTTCTATCATAATTTTCCCTTTATACTAATTGTTAATTTAACTTATTTATCTTCTCTAGGCAAGTTATTTAATAAATTATTTAGTTTGTCTTTACTATCAGCTAAATAATCTTTACTATCTTCCCTAATTTTTTGCTGTAAAACTTTAGTCTCATTTCGTTCAATAGATTGTGCAGCTTTTGTTTCAGCCGCTTTTCTATTAACTTCCATTTCACCTTGCATAACCTTGCCTTTAATTCCAGCTTGAACAAGTTGTCTTTCAAGAGTTTCAATAGTTCCCTCTTTATCTTGCATGCCTTTTTCAAGATTATCAATTTGACTTTTAAGTTGTGAGTATAATGACTTACGTGCTGCAATCTTATCTTTTTGTTTAATATCTGTTTCAGCTAAGACAGCAATGTCATCAACAACTCCCATTTGCAATAATTCTTTTAACTCTGCTAAATATGCCCATCTATTTACTGGCAATGTAGAACCTCCTATAATTCTAACATCAAATTGTGCAGAACCATAGTCTAAGTATTTACCAATAGCTTCACCCATATCATTATACATAGGAATGTTTATCTCTATCTCTTTTTCTTCTCGCAATGAGTTTGGCTGTACTATTCTAAATACTTTATGAGCTTTATATATAGATTGAGAATATTGTTTAACAACTTCTCCTACCTTCCTAAGTGCAGGTTCAACAGCATGCTTTAACCAATACTTAACTCTACGAGTACCATATTCATCTTGAGCTAACATACCTTTATAAGGCATATCTTTAGTTTGACTTGTATCTCCTTGCATAGAACTATAAATACCTGCTAGATATTCCATATCAGCTTTACCTTCTCCAGAAATACCAAAGAAAGCATTAGGCAATTGATAAGGCTGTACAGGTGTAGGTGCATTAAATCCACTTCGTAGTGGTAATAATGCTCCAGGAGCAGAGGCATACTTTTCCCAATGCTCAGTATCTATAGAGCCCTCTTCGTACATCCATCGCAAGGATGAACCTAGTGATGCATTATGCACCATAAGTTGATGTACCTTGTTTAACTCTTGTTGTTTGCCTATGAGTGGGGAAACTGCACTTATTGGATACGGAGTGCCAGTCCATTTGTAGTGAAAAGGAACCAAGGGATAATCCTTGATTTTTGAAGGTAAGTACTTTTCATAAATACAGACATCCCCAACTACACAGGTTTTCTTAATTCTTGAGTCATAAAATTGCACAGTATCAATTATCATTTCTGCAAACTTTGCATCTTTTAATAATATATCAAACTCTTTTTTAGTTATAACTCTATTCTCAGTAACCGAAGCTTGTTTTTGTAATTCACTAGTAAATTGAGCCTCAGCCATTTGCAATTCTTCTTCTTGCTGTTTTTTTAATTTTTCTAATTCAAGAGCCATTCTCTCAGGCAACATTTGTTTTTGTTGTACTGCCTGTTGCATTTTTAATTCTTGCTCTTTATAAGATACCATATGCTCTTTTTGCATTTCTAGCAATCTAACTTTTACTCTTTGTCTTATTTGTCTTATAGTCTCCATATCAGGAGGAATTCTATAAAACATATTAACATATAGTATTTGTTCTTTCTCGAACATCTCATAGTATTCTATTAAATCTGCTCTACTAGTATCTTCTTCATCTAGTATATCGTGACTAGACTCCTCTAATATATCTTTAGCACTAAAGTCTTTTTGAGTTTCATCAAATACTTTTTCAGTTTGATTGTATGTACTATTATCAAATGAGTTAGCATTTTTAATTTTTCTTTTAAACTCAGGATATATATTCATTAAATGTTTTTTAGGCAAAATCTTTCTAAGCAGTACATAAGCTGCATCTTCAAACAATAAGCTTCTAGACTTAGGGTCTACATATACATCAAATGGGTCTGGCTGATGTAAAGTTATTTCACCCATTCCTTGGTCGGCATTAGGGTCTATATCTACCATAAGGTATCCCATTGACTTAGTAACTGAATCGTTGATTGCATTCGATAATAGTGACTGGCCATTTGAGTGATACCAAATATAATCTGCTACGTCAGAGAATACTGCAGCAACATCACTGTCACTACCCTCTACTCCAACAGCTTGCCATCTAGGCTTATTTGCTGTTGCATAAAAATTTAACATTTCTACTACAGGTATTATTCTGTTAATAGTGAATGTAGGCATACCTTGGTCTTCAAGGGTAGCCTTATCTTCTGCAGATAATTGGTTGTCGTGTGCAAAATCGCACCCTTTTTGGTTTATAAACTCCCATTGATTTCTATTGCCAGTATTGACATTATCAAATATGTCACGTACTCTCAATGCTCGTTTGTCTTGTCTCTTAGCCATTAATCATCTTTCTCCTTGCAATCATCCCATGCAGATAAGTCCAACATAGGAAGAGGTTTCTCAATTTCATAGTCTTTAAGCTTATCATTCTGTATAGCTTTTTTACGCCCACCTTTAACATAAGGCTGCCCATTTGCACATCCAACATCATATACAAAAAAAATAGTTTTAAATATACCAACTCTAACTACCCTTGCTGGTTTTTCGTTTAGATGCACAACATCGTCTGTGTTTAGGTCGTTCCCTAAAAATATTTTGAGTGATTCTAGGATACCTTCCAGAGTCGACCGAAACATCATAACGGAAAATGCGGCTATGGCCATCCACCCCCACTGACCTAAAAAATAGCTGACTTGCTGTTGTAGTTGTTCTTCCATTACTTTCCATTTCGCTTCCCCTGTTACCTGTTAGAACAATGGTTTCTCAGTACCTAATATTTGATTAAATACTTTATTGTCCGTCTTTATACTGTCTAGAGTATTAGACTGCATTCCTTTAGTTGTTAAATATTTTGTATTAGCTTGCATTCTTTTCTTTGGACTATCTACTTTAGGCTTCCATAGTTCAAAGTATCTATTTTGCATTTCATTAATTTCTGTAGGAGCAGGCTTTTCATCTTTCATTAAAGCTATTCTAGTTATAACAGAGTTAATTAATGGGTCATGCATTATATCTTGACTGCTTTTATCAGAATATGACTGAGTCTTAGAGTCATATACAGCTAACTTTGTTATATCAAAATCATCTCCATACCCTTGCTCTTGTAAAAATTTATTTGCTTTTTGCACCCTATCCTTATGTGAATCTCCTAGATTAGGGTCTTGAACAGTATCGTAATATCTAATAGGGTCCATTTGAAATGGTCCATAAGACAATGCATCATCCATATTATAGTCACCAAAATCACTTTCAGCAGATGCTATATAAGTCATAAACTCAGTAGCATTACTACTAGCACCTAATTGATTTCTAGCAAAATTATCTGCCATTTCTATTGCTTGTTTTAAATCCATATTATGCGACCACCCAACTTTTTGGTTTTGGTTTATATCTGTAGTGTTTGCCTCCAGACTCTTTGATACCCATAGGAGGCTGAGCAAACTTACAAGCATAAGCAAGGGCATCAATTGTATCATCATGTCCCATCCTAGGGCCAAACGTAATAATTTCATGATGTAAGTCATACATTTCCTTTTTAATATGCATTTGCCCTACTGCAAACCTTTGGGCAAGTATCTCTTGTATTCTATCTCGTTTACTCATTCTAGTGCCAGGCTTTTCTTCTTTAAACTTTACTCCAAAATCATTTCTTCGTAGCATCTCAGACCTTAAACATTGAAATACTGGTCTTGACATTGTTGTATCCTCTATGACAAACATAGTAGGATGATATCGCTTTTCAAGCTCAAATATATAGTCTACTACTCCCTTTTTAGCATCCCCAGGTATACCCAGTACAGGTATTCCTCTTTTTCTAATATACTCTATTACGTATACTTTATTAAACTCATCTACACCTACTACTACTAAAACAGTATAGTCGCTATCCCTTCTTATAACATCTGTTGCACAATCTACGCCAACAAATATATTTACAGGAGTAGGATGGTCTGCATCCTTTAAAAGATAGCCAATACCAGCATCTTCATCATACATAAATCCACCATCCCAATAATTAATATGGTCTCTGTTAAATACAGAGTCATCCTCACTTTGTACTTCCATCATATACTCTTGATAGAACTTGTGAGGCTGTCCTGAGTCAGCATAGAACTTTTTCTTTCTATCTAACTCTTTTAATCCAAACCAACTATCCCATAGAGCTTCTCCCTTCTCTGTGATAGCCTTATGTAATACTACATCCCAGCTGAATTTCTTTTTTTCTTTAACAGATTTTTCATAATTGACAATAAGGTTATTGATGAAACTATCAAAATGCACAGGAGTCCCATTAATACGGAGCCTACCAGTATGAGGTTCAAGTGCAGGAAAGACAACAGCGGTGATAAGATTGGAATTTTTTGCACGTGCCTCAGGTGTGATGGTGTTATTTTCGTCTTCAAAGTCATCCAAAACGATGAGGTCATACCGCTTATGTAGTTTAGCCCCTCCTCGTATACCTGAGATATTCGATTTAGAAATGAGCTTACATCCATTTGAAAACTCGATATCTGTTTCTGTCCATTTCTTTCCTTTCAAGTCACCAAAGTAATACTTTATTCTATCATTAGTCTCTATATGAGTCTTTATATAGTCCATATTACCAGTAGCTAATTTAGCAGTAGCTGACACCCAGCCATAAAACAAAGGCTCATCTACCTCTGATAAGCCCCATTCCTTTTCAACTCCGTTGAAACAAAATGCTTTTAATATATCACACTTAGTAAGAACAGTCTTTCCATGTCCTCTGGGCATGATAATAGCCAACTGCTTAATATCTTTGTTATCTACCTTGTCTGCAATTTGATAATGAAACCAAGGAGTTTCACTCCTCATATAATCTTGAGGAAGAAATAACTTTCCAAATGCTATCATATCATTAAATGCATTTTTTAGTAATTCTTCTTCCTTTGAAACATTATGAAAGTTAACATTAGCCATCTAGCTCTGGTCTCTTTGTATTATCTATTTCATTGTCGCTAAAGCCACTAAATAGCTGTTTAGCAGACATTCCTGTGATTTCCTGAACGGTAGTACCCTTGTCTTTTATCTCAAGTACTTCGCTTAATTCTGTAAGAGCTTTTAATCTATCTGAGTCTTTTTCAGCACAAGTAGCTATTTGTTTAATACCATCTAATACTAACTCATCATCAATACCTAGTTTAGCTAATATTGGCTCTAATCGCTTATGCATCTCTTTTTTTACCCTTTCTGTCTTGACAAGTAACATTGCTCTAGTCTCTGCATACTTCTCATTATCAGTCTTAAACGCATTGATATACGCATCTTTAAGACTCATCTTCTTTTCTAAGTTATGTATAAATAACTCTTCTCTACCAGTTAGTTTCTCTCGTTGCTCTAATACTTGTTTAGATGATAACCTACCTGATAATGAGTATATATTCTCTCTTCTATCAGTATCCATCTTCATTTTATTATCTTTTAGAAAAGTACCTGTACAAGTTCCTACATAGTCTACTTTCCTTAACTTCCCTTTAGCTCTAAACATTGTACCTTCTCTGATAATCTGTATAACACAGTCGTCATCAGCTAGTACCCAGTCTCCTAAAGTTCCATCTTTCCAATCTTTATATTTGATATCAACTGGCACTTCATTTTTATCATATACTTTATGAGATATATTATTAACTACATATTCTCTCATGCATCTCCCATAATACCTAACTGTATAAGAGATTCTCGTATATCCTTATCTGCATAGTCATCCTCGTTTAAAGGACTATCATCATCGTCTATAATATCTACAGTTTCATATAATGATTCACAATCGTCATCTTCAGTATCATATATTATAGTCAATTTGTATATCTTTTTCATTTATATAATAATTTATATAGAAGACTACCAAAATTGCAATAATTATTTCTTAGCTATAAACTACTGAAAATAGGCTACTTACAGAGATTTTGAAAATTTAGAAAATTGAAAAACAGACTTGGGAACCTAATCCTAGAAAATTGGGGCATTTTAGTGCTTGGGTTAACTTTCAAACCGTACCCGCTAAAAGTAGATTTTTCTTAGAGAGTTTACGTTAACTTTCAATCTACTTCAAATAAGGAGTATTAAAATGACTTTATCAAAAGGTTCAACATTTTTCGTAGCATTTGTAATAGATGACAGACCAGTGGTAGTTCAAGCTATCTTTACTGGTAGATATGTAACTCTCAATGGTGAGCAGACTTACCAGCTTGAGAATCCTAATAACCAGAATAACTATTACTTCACTGAAGCACAGCTGAAAGAATGTGCACCTCTTAATGATTCATCATTGATGGGCGAAGATGCAGAGCTTACCTTAGGGTAGGCTTTGCCAGTGTAGACTTATACGAGCTTATAGGGATGACTTCGGATGTAAACTTGACCAGATTGGTATATCTTTGCAGTAGTTGTCCCTGTTTGCTCTTATTCATAGCCATACAGCCAGTATTACCTGTGTGTGCGATACTTATACTAATTTGAGATAAACGTGACTAAAACAGGAGATTACAATGAAATCATTATGGATACTAGATTATGACAGTGGTTTTGAAAAGAAAGATGCTAGTAAAGGTCACTATGAAGATAAAGAAAGAGCTAAGATATCTAATGCTATCATTGACCTAGCAGAAGATATTCAAGAGCTTAATAACAAGCTAAGGAGACTATCATAATGGACCATTTTATATTTAGATTATTAGTAGCTGCTAGCATCATTTATGTAGTAGCAGAGTTATTATGGTGGATTAATAATACTCCTAATGATAACGATTAAATAAACAAGCAGGGCATTACGACTCCTCCTTTCATCCGCGTTAAACTAACTTGTCTGGTGTCCTGCATTACTTGGAGATGATGTGACTAAACAAGAAAGAATAGATTATAGAAAGAAGAATATAATAGGATATGAAGACTTATTTCATAAACCTAGAAGATATGTACTAGGTGTCTGGATTCGTGCGATAGAGGCAGGTATGAAGGCTTCAGAAGAGCTAGCAATGATGGTAATGACAGATACACAAGAAGTATTTAAGCTTAAAGGTAAACGTAAGAAAAGGAATAAATAATATGACTACTGCACTATTCTTTCAATTATATTTTGGTATATTTGCTATATTTACACCAATCAATGAGCATTGGAACTATCACAATCCAAGACCTTATCCTATGAATAAATACATACTATTAAACTGGGAGAAGGCAGACTTTAGCTGTTTTAACATCAGTAAAGAATGTATATTACTTAAACAAAGAGATACAGATAATAAATATAAAGCAAGAGCTAGGAGAGAGTATTGGGACAGACTAGAACACTTCGAACAAAAGAATTTCAGATAAATTGCTTGTCTTGCAAGTATAATAATGATAATATATGCACAATCTTTGAGTTACTAGGACAAACCAACAAATCAATCCCTAAACATATAATACACAAGGGATGTGCCTATTATCTAAACAAAGAAACTAAAGAGCATCCTCTGCTTAGAGAAGCAATGAAGATGTTTAATGGTAAATTAATAACATAAAGGAGAACCACTATGAAATGGTTTAAAGTAGATAAAGACTTCATGACTAGAGTTATATTCGCTGTAGTTGTACTATTTATAGCAATAATCATGTTTTCTTGCAATGGCTGTTCAACAGTAGATACACCAGTTGTTGAGCAGGAGACTGTAGTTGAGCCAACACCAGTTGAACCAGCTCCAGTTGAAGTTATAGAAGAGGTTGTAGAGCCAGCACCTGTAGAGGTAGAGGCTGTGCATCCTATCGAGGAGATAATAGAAGCTCCTGTAGATTCTATAGCACCAGTTGAATCCCCTTCAGACACTACACAGCTATTACAATAATCCTGTAGTGGTCATATGTCCTGAGCAAGACTTTAAAAGGCTCAATATAATCCCAAATTAAATAATTAAAACAGCTTAGCGGCTGTAATGATACGATATAGATGGACAAAGTACTACACGATGTTCAGCTGCAAGGCCATGGACTTCAGTCTGGCACACGAAACTGCGACAAGGCTATATCGAGGAGCTGAATACTACGAACGAGAGTGGTTAGTAAACAGTCTTTAAGTGTAGATATACACAACGTCCTGAGTTGCTCCTTCTAGACTACTTAGGGACTAGATTTTGATAATGAAAACCAACACAGGAGAAATACAATGAATGATAAAATGAATATATTCTATGCAGCAACAGGTGCAATAGTCTTAATAATACTATCTTATAATGCAGTAAGAACCCAGACTGTTGAAGTCGTAGAAATAGAGACCGAGATAGTTGAAGTAGAAGTAATAAAAGAAGTCCCAGTAGAAGTTATAAAAGATAGATATATAGCTGAGTGCAAGTCATTTGACAAGGCTTTCAAGACTCACAGAGAATTACTTGGCAAGCACGAAACATTCTTCTGGAATGATAAAGAGTACAATCTATATCATAAGGAGGAGATAAAATGGGAAAAGTAATAAATATAAATGGTAAGGATATTGTTATGTCTGGCAAAGCTAGAGACCCAGAGAATGTTGATTTCTTAGTTAAATTTATTGATATGCTTATTAAGGAAAGGAAGGCTAAGTATGACAAGAATAATAACAATCTATGAAGCAATAAATATAATACAATTAGTATTAGACTGCCATAAAGTAGATGGTGACAACATTATATTAAATGCATCATCTATTAAACCTTTGACAGATGTCAGAAACTATCTTGTTAGTACAAATAATTTTGATATTATTAGAAGGAATGACATGGCTTTGTTAAACGAAACCCCAGAACCACCACAAGGAGAGAAATATGAAGAAAACTAATAAAACAAGAAAAGTAAGAGGTAAAGCTAACAGAAGTGCAACTGTGACTTACAAAGGTAAAGGAGTCGCAGTTAAAAAAGATGGTAGTCCATACAGACATAACTATTTCACATCTGGTAGTAAGACTAAGCTTATCTTAGAACACTTACAATCAGGTAAAACTCTTTCACAGCTACAATGCTATCCACCTAGTAAATTTAATACTATAAGACTTGGAGCTATTATTAAAGAGCTTCGTGATAGAGGTTATGAAATAAATATGGATATGAAATATAACTCTAGGACAGGCAGTAAGCATGGTGTTTACTCCATGGATGTGTAATGTTTAAGCTTATTGCACTACTAATGAAGAATAATAAACTACTTATAAATATACTTGCTAACAACTTTAAGCCTAAAGACCTAAGAGATGTTATTGAAGCTAACAATGAAGCTATTGTAAGATTCGAAACAGACTTAGATATGCAGGCTAGAGAAGATGTTAATACTTATGAAGACAATTGGAAAAGTTACAGCTATTATAGATATAAGCAGATAAAATAACAATGAGCAGTAGCTAACTATAGCTATGGCAGTCCTGAGAAGTTAGCCTAAGTTTATTCCAGGAACTTATAGTTTAATGATATCAAAATTATAAGCACTACCATAGAATGATAAAAAAGCTGTTATTGTTGTAAGGAGTCTTATGGCAAGTAAGAAAATTAATCTAGACGAAGTTATTAGCAATGCTATAACAATTAATATTGGTGATGAATGTCCTTTCTGTAAAGGAGAGAACAAGTTTATAAATGACTCTGAAAATGATATTATTGAACACATTATAAAAGAACATAAACCGAGCTTTGCCAAGATAATTGGTAGGCCGATTTCCTGAGGAGGAATTATGAATAAAACAGAAACTGAAAAGAGAGTGATATTAAAGAGAGAAAAAGATTGTGTAATAATTAACAAAGAAGATAAGAATGTAGAGTTTTTATCTCTCTCTTATACTTTTGACGAAGTATTACAAATAGCAAGAGAAATAGCTGAAACATTTTAGATAGCATCCAGGGATGAGTCTCACGTCGGCATGAAACAGGGCCACCGAGCACCAGATGTTATCTCGTCGGAGGGGAGAGGTGATGGGAAGCCCATTGTAAAGATATTGACAGGCGAGGCACTTTTGTCTAACGAGGGTCAAGCCACCTCTACTATATTGGGGACAATAACTAGTCCTATAAGTCCTATACGCGTAGCTACAGATTGAGCATCATTCTAGGCTAAGGAGTATGTGAGTCCCCATAAATTTAAAATGAACACTAATAAGGAGATAATAATGACTAAAGGTATACCAGTAACCAAGAGAAATGTAATAAGAGCCTTTAATAAAGAAGGACTAATGAAGGCAGCACATCATGCTGAAGATACAGAGAAAAATAGGTCTGTATACACTAATATGTTACAAGGACATATTGATAAGCAGCCAGATGATACTATGTATCCTGTTATATTTGATATGATACATAACAATGTAGAGCATAGATTGCAAATATCTATTAGTGACACTCAATCAATATGGCTAGATATAGATTTTGGTAAATTAGATAAATGGACTGTATGGCAAGACACAAATAATAATAAGGAGAAATAATGGCTAAGCAATTAAATAAAGTAAGCAAGAAAGAATGTCTTGATGCTATAGAATATTTATTTGTTGAAGGTTTTGTAAGTGAAATGACATCAGATAAAAAACATTATACTACTATTTTATTAAAGAAAGTAGCTAATGACTATGGCAAAAAACTAATATGGGATGGAGGTGAAGAATGATATTTAAAGAAATAGAGTGGACAGGTTTATCTGGAGACCAATATGATTATGAAGAAATACCTAAGGAAGAAATATGGGAAGATGGTGAATTAAATGATAGAAAAATGCAAGAGAATATAATTAATCACGTTACACATATTGGTGATTGGATATTGATAAGGAAGGTATATAATGGGTAATGTAAAAAATATGCTAAGTGATTGGTTAGAAGATTGTGGATACGAATTAGGATATGATTTTAACTTTCATCCACTTCAATCACAATTCAAGACAATAAAAACAAAAAGAATATACAGGAGAAAATATGGAGAATGGCAAAGTAAATCAAATAATAAGTAGATGCAATGATGTGTTTGACGAATGTCGAGAAACTCTAAAATGGTGTGCTGAATTTATTAAAGAACATCCTCATATAAATGATAAGCCACACGAATTAATAAGCAAGATAAATAGTACACAACTAGAGTTATTTGACGTTAATATAATGCTAGAAAATATCCAATCTTCTCTTGGAAAAAACACTGAAAATATGTAAATTTAAGTTCGTCTAAAAATCAATAAAACAACAAAAAGGAGTGCCAATGAAAGTCTTATATGTAGACTTTGAACAGGGATACAAGTCTCTTGGAGGTGGCGAAGATATCAAAAATATCTTTGGTTATCCAATGCTACAGTTTGATACTTATAGCGATTTCAAGATACTTTTAGGTAACCTGTTTGAACGTAAAAAAGTACAAGAAGAAGTAAAAATAGGTGCTGTTACTGTACCTCAAGAATCTACTAAATGGGTTAAAAAGCCAGGAGTAGAGCTTGATTGTATCGTACTAGATACAGGTACAGAGCTTGTCAAGAAATACCAACGTGAACTACAAGGTACAAAAGATAAGCTAACTATACAGCAATGGGGACAAATAAAAAATCAACTAGACATACTTATGAATGTAGTAAATCAATTGCCATGTAGTGTAATTGTAAATACTCACGTTAAGCCTATGAAAGATGATGAACTAGGATTGCAAAAGATGTATCCAGCAATAGAAGGTTCTACTAAAGAAGATGTAGGTAAATGGTTTGACTTTGTATTGTATACTAAAGTTGATAAAGATAAAACAGGTAAGAGAAACTATATCTGGGTAACTGGTAGAGACGAAAGATACTGCCATGCTAAAGATAGAAGTCAATCGCTACAACCAGAAATGTTGCAGGATTATAGTAAGATTTTTGATGTAGTAAAAGAAAAGGGCTGGGGCAATGCAAAAGTCTTATGTATAGGCGACCCAGGGAGCGGTAAAACACTAAGTCTAAAAACAATAAACGGAGGTAACTCGTAATGGCAATCACAATGACTGTAAAGAAAGGTAGTGGTTCTGGTAATTTTGAACCAGGTTGGAAACAAGTAAAAACAAATAAAGCTGCATATGGAAGCTTAGAAAATGGAGCTAAATATATAGACGTATGGTTTGAAGGGTATCCTGAAAACTTTAATTTACGTATGTATGCTAAGACAAACAAAGATGGAGAAGAGTTTGCAATTGCTAACTTATTCAGATTTGCAAATGCTGGTATACAAGAAGTAGTAGATAGTCAAAGCAATAGTGACGTAATAGTTAAGATTGATGACTCTGCTGCTAATCTAGTTGGCCAAGAGTTCTGGATTTATTTATATAAAAATGAAGAAGGTTACTCAAGAGTACTACAGAGAATTGCTCCTACAGAGTTTGATGGTAGCTTAGACACTTTTACAGAGAGTGATGTAAACTACTGGAAAGGTAGAGCAGAGCAATACTTTAACGAATGGGTAAAGCCTAACATTGGTAGTTCTACAATGGAAAAGACCGATAGTGCACCATTCTAAATAACCTTAAAGGGAGTCAATAACTGGTCCTGTAAGTCCTGAAACAAAGGAATGATGGCAAAGGAATATGTGAGGCTCCCTTTATAAACTACAGGGAAATATGAAATACATTAATAGAAAAGCAATGATAATTAGACCTTCTGGTCGTAGTAGTGATTATATAACACCAAGCTTTGGTCATGGTTGTTTATACAAATGTAATTATTGTTATATGAGAAGACATTTACCAAATGGTTTAACGATTGCTAAAAACACTAATGAAATACTTGATGCTATAGATAGACATTTATGGCTACTTGATTGGCCTAAAGAACCTAATCAAACACATGAGAAATATTATACATATGATTTTAGTTGCAACGAAGACTATATATTGCATGCTAGGTATCATGAATGGGAAAAGCTATTTGATTATTTTAAAGATAATGACAAGGCTATGGGTACAGCAGCAACTAAACATATTAATAAGAATTTACTAAAATATAATGCTGAACGTAAAGTACGTATTAGATTTAGTATTATGCCTCAAGTCTTATCTGATGTTTTAGAACCAGGTACAGCAAAGATAGTAGACAGAATAAAAGCTGTTAATGATTTTTACGAAGCAGGTTATGATGTACATTTAAATTATTCACCAATAATTATGTACAAGAACTTTAAAGATGGCTACAGAAATTTGTTTCAACTTGTAGATGCAATTGTAGATGATAGTATAAAAGATAAAGTAAAAGCAGAATGTATATTTTTAGTACACAATAAAGACTTGCATAAATATAATGTAGATACCAAAACTGAAGGTGAAGAATATTTATGGAGACCAATGATACAAGAAAATAAACAATCATACTATGGTGGGAAAAACATACGATACAACAGAGAATACAAAAGAGAATATATAAATAGATTCAAGAAGATACATCATAATGAAGTAGGATGGCAACAAATACGTTATATATTTTAACTTACAATACAGGAGAACAAGAACATGGTTAGAGAGTTTGCTTTCGGTTTAGCAAATAGACATCATTTTATGGATAGCTCTGATGTATCTAAATGGATGAACATTGCTAAAGACACTTTCCATTCTTTATGGGAGTATGACGAACAGGTAAAGAAATATGTCAAAAGAAAGAATAGCTTATCAGGATATGGTGGTAAAATATACATGCCTGACGAGTATTTATTAGACATAGATGGTAACAATCCAGAAAAAGCTAGACAAAAGACTATAAGTTTACTACAATTACTAGAAGACTTAGGTATAGATGCTTGGAATATATACTTTAGTGGTACTGGATTTCACGTAGGCATATCAAGTAAGAACTTTATATGGGAGCCTTGTGAGAACTTACACTTAAAGGTTAAAGATGAGCTGACAGATAAAGGTATATTTGATTTAGCTGACCCTTCGGTAACAGATAAAACTAGAATAATTAGATGCCTTAATACTAGAAATAATAAGTCTGGTTTATGGAAAGTTCAATTACAAACACATCAATTACATGGAAAAATAGAAAATATATTAGAGTTTGCTAAGACATCGCAGAAGCATCAAGATAACTTAGAAGATTATGAAACTATGAATCCTCCGTTTGATGTAACTAAAAGAAAGATAAAGAAATACGATAATATAATTGTTAAAGATTATGGTAGAAATCCAGACCCTACAAATTATCCTTGTATTTCTAAAATGCTAAAAGGTACAGCTTATGGTAATCGTCATGCAGTTGCATTGCGTTTATCTGCGTGGCTTAGATGGCTTTATCCAGAAGACATTGTAAGAACTATAATGGAATCTTGGAGACAAAAGGTTGATATGCCAGAGAAACCATTTAAAAAGAAAGAGTTAGATGGTATTGTAACTTCTGCATATGAAGCTCATGGTGGTAAAGGTAATAGATATGGTTGTGCAGACCCTGTTATGGATAAATTCTGTAGCAATACATGTAAACTATATAAGTCTAAGAAGTCACAAGGTGCTATGAGTGCTGAACAGATGGAGAGTGCATTGTTAGATTTCTATGATTCAGATATTGGTGGTATTAACTTAGGTGAATTATATGGTAAAAACTTTCCTATATATCCTGGCGAAGTAGTTATCATACAAGCACCACCTAAATCTATGAAGACTATGCTATTGCAAAACTGGATGCATCAGTTAGCAAGACCTACATACTTTTTAGAATTAGAGATGTCACCAAGACAGATATGGGGAAGATTCTTATCTATACATTTAGAAAAAGATGAGGAAGATATAAAACAAATGCATAAAGAAGGTAAGCTAAGAGGCATTAGTAAGCAATTTGATTGGCTAACAGTAGACTATAACTCTTGTAATTCCAGAGAGTTAGCTAAGAAAATACAAATGCTATCAGTTAAACCTGAGATAGTTGTAGTAGACCATATGGGTCTGTTTTCTTCTACACAAAAAGATGCTAATGCTAAGTTAGAAGAGATATCTCAGTCATTAATGGAGCTTGCTATACAACAGAACGTAATTGTATTTGCAGTTAGCGAGATTAGTAAGACAGCAATGCGAGAAGGTATGGATATATCTTCTTCTAGAGGTTCATTTAGGGTTGCTTACAATGCTAATAAAATCTTATCAATTAATCCAACTAAAACACCAGATGGATTGGTAAGGTCACTAACAGTAAATACAACAGCTAACAGGGAAAAAGAATCTCTGAGGTTAGAATTATTTCCGAATAATTGCAAGCTAGTAACACCTCAGAATCTACCAAACGGTTTACCAATAACAGTGTAAAGGAGAACAAGATGTCAAGGAAGCTAAGTGATATAACAAGAGATTTGGTTTTAGCTACAAATGAGTATGAAATATTTGATGATGCTGATTTGCAAGCTAAGATTGATGAATTAGTAGCAGAAAGAAGTAAGAAAGAAGATGGTATTTATTTCTTCTATCAAGATATGGAAGCAGAAATAGATATATTTTCTAAGCAAATAAAGAAAGCCCAAAAGTATGTAAAGTTCTTAAAGAATCAACAAGAAAGTCTAAAGCAGTATACTATAGATATGTATTCTAATACTGGAGAACTTCCTAAGCATAGTGCTTTAAATCCTATTAAAGTATCTGAGTCAAGTGGTGCAGTAAAGATAATAGATGAAGAGTTAATACCTTCTGTCTATTGGTTTTCAAAAACAGAGACTGTACTTAGAAAAAAAATAATACTAGAAGACTTAAAAGCTGGAAAAGAAATACCAGGAGTTGAATTAGTTAAAAAATCATACGTAAGGGGGATAAAATGAGTGCTACATTAATTACATCAAACGAAGTAACTTTAGGCGATTTACAAAATATAGATATGCCTGAAGCAACAAATACATATGTGCCTGTAAGTCATTACGATTTAGCTATGAATGTAGGGTCTATAGGAGAGAAAGTTATAAACAAAGAGCTGCATTCTAAAAGATTTGGCTTAGCTAGAAAAGGCCAGCATATGTTTGCTACTTATACATACAAGAATGATGAAGATGAAGTAGGTATGTCTATTGGTTTTAGAAATAGCTACGATAAGTCTATGTCTATAGGTGTATGTGTAGGTGCTAAAGTATTTGTATGTGAAAATCTAATGATGACTGGTGAAGTTACATTTATGAGAAAGCATACAGGCAACATACTTGATGAATTAAACTCACTAATATTTAAAGTATTATATAATAGTGATGATAAATTTGTTCAATTGCAACAAGATAAAGAATCAATGAAAGAAGTACCAATTAATAACCAGCGAGCATGGGAGACCATGGGGGTGTTATTTGGTAAAGGTATTATTAACACTCCACAAATAAGTATTATGAGAAGAGAATGGAAAAATCCTTCACATAATGCATTTGATGACGATAGTCTATGGTCTTTGTATAATGCTGGAACTGAAGCACTCAAGACTTGTTCTCCTACTCGCATGATGAGTAGTCACATTAAGTTACACAGGGAGTTAACCGCTCTGGCTTAGTGTGAAAGAAGGGGGGTTGATTTCTGAACCTTTTCAGCCCCCCTTTATTTAAGGAGATAAAATGAAACAAATAGGAAAATGCTTAAACTGTTGGAACGATGTATACGTACACGATTGTCACTTTCAATGTCCTCACTGTGGATATGCAGAAAATTGAAGTGAAGATTCAACCTATCAGGTAGATAAGGAGAAAAAAAATGTTGGAGATATGCCCAAAATGCAAGTGCAATATAAGAGAAGAGATAAAACAAAAAGAGAAAAACAATCTAGACTTAAGGATACAAAGGATAGAAGCTATGAGAAGGTTGGCGATAATAAAACTTGATAAAAAGAATAATAAAAGGTAAATTATATTATGTGCCAGTTTAAAACGTCTTGGTGGATTCCAAGTGAAAGATTATATGATAATTTAAGGGATATCAATACAAAAATTGATTATTTCCCTGTCAAACTTTGTAAATCATGCAACCGAGTATGGGAAGAACCTCTAAAATTTTCTGAACTATTTCGTAAAGGTAATAGGCTTAGATATTTAGATGACTTTCCTACTTATGGAATAGAAAGGAAAACGTGTTATGACTGCTTCTACGAAGAAAAAAGAGCAAAAAGAGACGCCAAAAGAAGAAAAAAGCGTAAATATGAAAAAAATGGATGAAATAGAACAAAAAATAGAAGCTTTATTTCAAGGAATGGTAGAAATGAAGGAAGATTTAGCCAGAATTAAGGGAAGGATGGGAATGTAATGTCTAGACCAGGGAAGAAAGTAACATATAAAGAGCTAGATGATAGAATGACTATGTTCTTTAATAGATTAATGGAAGTTCACCAAAATATGGATTACGTTCATACTTTAATAATGAAATATATTAAGTTTTCAGGCAATGAACCTGAATTTTTAAAGTTTGTAGAGAAAGAACGTGATGCAGAAGAAAAAAAAGCGAGGGAAGATGACAGCAAGAGCGAGTAAAGCAAAGGGTAGAAGACTTCAAAACTTTGTAAGAGATAAACTTAGAGAAGTATTTATAGAAAATTGGAAGAAACTACCTATATTAGAAGAAGATGATATAAAATCACAGACAATGGGTATGACAGGAGAAGATATAGTTATGTCTCCTGCTGCAAAAAGATTAATACCTTATAGTTTTGAGTGTAAAAATGTAGAGAAACTGAACGTATGGAATGCATTAGAACAAGCTGAAAGTAATTGTGAAGGAAGAACACCTATATTAGTGTTCAAAAGAAACCGTTCAAAAGTCTACGTTGCTATCGAATTTGATAGTTGGTTAGATACAATCAAATAAGGGGGTAGTAATTGGAAGAAATAGAAATAGAGATGTTAAAAATTATTGAAAGATGTAAAAAAGTCTTAGAAAAAATTGATAAAGTAAAGAAATCAAATCCTACTCTTCGTCGGTAAGCAATCCTGATAGATAGCCTAAGCCTTCAGATGACCATCCAGCCATAATTCTAGTTATTTTTAATGGGTCTCCAGATTTAATAGCATCCATTATTACATTTAAGTATATAGGAAAGAATATTCTATAAAGTTGTAATGCATCTTCATTCTCTTCGTCTTCTTCATTTCCTATAACCATTGCTCCTAGTAATAATCTTACTCCTCTTAACCCTAAAGATGCTACAGTAGACTCTGCTCCTCTACCTAGAGTAGTAGGACTAATTTGAAACTTTTGTTGTGTCCATTGACCTAACTTTCTCATAGGAGAAAATAGTTTAAATATACCTACTGCCCATACAGATGCTACCATTCTACTAAATATTAAATTTCTAAGTCTTTGTGAATCACTATCTAAACCATAGTTGTCACGATTAACCCAAGGAAATTTACCCTTCTTGTCAAATCTAAAACTATATACATCTTGTGGATTGTAACCTATTAGAGGATATCCTTCTGTAGGAGATAAAAAGACTTTACGTATTTCTTGCATTTTCCTATCAAAACTTAATCCTTTTAAAGAGTTGTACCAGTTATTCATTATTTCTAGCTCTCTTTTTGACTCCATATAATAATAGGTTTTAAATTTCATAGTAGCCATACCACCTACACCTCTAAATATTTTAGGGAAGTATTGAGTGCTAAATTGAAACAATGTATTATTTACAAGCCCTCTAGCATATTCTAATGCATCAGGATGTGTATAGTCTCCTCTATTTTCAGGGTCTGCTACATGGTCTGCATAAAATACTACTCCTCTAACAGCCATTATAGTTCTCATTTCTTTTTCACCTTCTGTCATAGATATATATGGCTTTAATCCTTTTAATCCAGCAGCAGCTTTCTCAATTCCGAATGCTCCCATACCCCATTGTGCATACCATCTAATATATTGTTTAGTTAATATTCTATTTAACTTTCTTTCTAATCCTTTTAATTGGTCTTCAGTAAGAGTTCCCTCAGCAATACCATGAACCAACTCAAACGTACCTTCCATAAGAGAATCTATAGACTCTTTTAATACTTCAGTCTTATCTCCTTCTCTAGTTTTAATCATACTAATCATTTGCTGTCTAATGCCTTTAGCATTATTTATAAATCTTAATTTATCTTGACTTTTTAACAGCAATACGTCTTTTGTAGTATGAAAACCATCAAAAAATGTTAATTGAGATTCTAATCCTCCTAAAAATACATCAGATAGTGTTTGTATTGTATCCAGAACACCAGCTTTTTGAGCTATTTCTTCAGATAATTGTTTATTTTCTAATACTTCTGAAACTTTTACTTCAACATCCCCACCTATTTCAATAATTCCACCCATTACTTCCTGCATTCTATTTTGTAATCCAGTAGAAATACCTAATAACGTACCTGAAATTCTAGCACTTACATTAGCAAATATTTCATGTATTCTTTCTACTGTCATTTTAGTATTAGGAAATACTTTCTGTATTTTAGACATTATTTTGTCATTAGAATAATCTAATCCAAGAACTCCACTCTTAACGTCATGCCTTCCTATTGCAGCTTTAACTTCTTCTACTAAATAATTTAAAACAGCAGGATTTAATGTAGGAACTGACTCTAGTAATGCTGCTCTTAATATATTATTGTAAACTGTTTCATAAGTAATGTCTATGTATTCATTAATAACATTAGCATCAGTTCTTTTGCCTCCATAAATAGTACCTGGCTCAAGACTTTTAACTCTTCTTGTATGTAAATTTCTATGCTTTCCATATGCTATCATACTTTGTGCTGATATTTTAGGAGCATCTTTTTGGTCTTCTAATCCAAGAGACAGATTTAATTTATGCTTCATTATTTCAATGACACCTGGAATAACTTCTCTTGTGCCATCTTCTTTTAGCATACTAACACCAACATATTCTTTTAACTTTTTATCTGCTCTTATTAATGCTTTTTGTAATGATGCTAGCTCTTTAGGGTCGTTTGTTTTAGATTTTAAATTTTTAAGTTGGCTTATTTTATCTTCTAATAATGGAACTTCATTCATCATTCCATCTATAGCTGTAGCTAATTGAGCTATACCAACAGTTTCATCAAACATAGCAGGATAATAATTTTCTTTTATTCCTGAGGTTATATTTGCACTATTTACCTCTCCTGTTTTAGGGTCTATCCAAAGCATACTATTAAAATCAATTACATTTAATATATTAGCAGTAGCTTCATCTAGATTTCCATCTAACTGACCTTTATTCATTAGCATTTGCTTTAAACCATCGTGACTATTTATAGTCGCAGCTACTCTTTTTAATGCACCTTTAGAAAGTTCTTGCCAGTCATCAAAAATCTCTTGCAATAATTCTCTTGTATCTTTTACGTGAAGCCAAAGACTATTAACAGAAGCTTGACTAGTACCTTTATAAATTATTGACTCATTAAACATAGGATGGTCTATATCTAAATCTATCGGAAAATACTGAGCATATCCTTTAGTTTGTATTTCATTTTGATTTTTATTAAAACCATTAAATATTTTATCTACTTGAGCTTGTCTAAATCCAGGTCTCATTACATCTGTCACATCTTTAGCATCTTTTAAATTACCTGGAATATTGGATAGGAAATTTCCATTCATTACACCTTTTTTAGTAAATGGATAATAGAATTTAGTTCTACCATTATCATCTACATAATGAGGCACTATAAATGCATTGTAAGCTTCTCTACCTGTATTAGAATCTTTTGCTTTTAAAGTTACATAATAATAAACATCGTCACCTTCTGTAACTTCATGTATATCTTTACTAATATTAAAACCTGAATCATTTGCATAGCCAACTATTGATGCATACTTTTTTAATAAGGCTTTATTTGCAAGTAGCACCTGTATTTTTCTTGGAATAACATACTTAGTTCTACCATCTAACAAATCAGATATAAGCTCATTAATCTTTTCTGCATTCTCAGTCTTTTCTGACTGGGTTAATTCTTCAAATGTCCTACCATCATTTTCATATACTATGTTATTATTGTATAAAAATATAGATAACTTATCTTGTATGTTTGCAAGTTTCTTTCTAAATCTACTTTTTCTTTCAGATTTATTAGGAAGGTTATCTTGTATTTCTTTTATTAATGACAAACCTTTTAACGTAGGGTCATTCATCATAATAACTTTAGCAGGGTCTACCATAGTATATTGATAGCTAGACTTTAATCCTTGCCCTTTAAATCCCTTAGGCATTATACCTTTATCTTGATTAGCAAACCATTTTTTTAGCATATTATATTTTGCATTTAATTCTAAATAAGTTAGCTCATCTATACTTCTAAATGGACCCATTCTATTTACTAAATATTGTTTTAATACACCTACAATATCTTGCACATCTATATTCCAAGCATGCAGCTCCCCAGATTTCATCATTCTTTCTTTTAACATACTAACAAGCTTTTTACCAACTGCTTGTTTTTTAGAAAAGTCTTGTTTATCCTTTTTAGCTTTATTTAAATCTCTACGTTCTTGATTAATCTTATCTTTTAATACCCTAGACTCTTTTCTAAAGTTAGGTGGCTTATTTTTTATAACGTACTGTAGCCTAGCCTGCTTATCTCTGATAGATTTATTTTTAGCATTTATTGTATTATTTAACGATGTACTTCTGTCAAATACTCTACCAAAATGATGGTCTAATATAGTATCTACTTCTATTTCTATTTCAGAAACTTTTTTATTGACATGCTCTTGAGCTTCTTGCTCTTGTATACCTTTTATAGTACAATTAATAGGTTTAGTCACACTTATTCCCTTCTGTTATATCTGCAACTCTTTGGTCTGTTGTAGTTTTAGCTTTAGTACTGCTTATTAATAAAGAACCTGTCTTTTTATTAACAGCATAAAATAGATTTTCCCATGTCTCCATATATAGTTTGTAAACTTCTGGATGCAACATTTCAGATGGAAACAATAAGTTTCTTCTCTTAACATCTGCTATACCTTTAAACTGAGCATATGTTATCATCATTCTTATAGACTCTCCATGAGTATTTACTAGGCTATTTAATTTATTTAAATATGGTTGTAAAAAACTATTCATTTCTTTATCGTAATCATAAGCTTGAGATGTAGGTTCTTTCGAAGATTTCTTCTTAGCATCATTTTTCTTACCTAAATGCTTTAACCAATTAGGCACAAAATCATTTAAGAAATTTAAAGCAGCTGTTCTTCCCTCATCTGTTAATTCTTTAAATACATCTAATTCCTGTATACGCTCATTAACGCCTGCTATTTTAGTTTCTCCATCATTATAACCATTCATTGTAGCAAAATGATTATTTTGGTATCTAGCTTCTGGAAAAGACATTGGTGCTCCTGTCATTGTACCCCAAGGAGCAAGTGTATTATTAGCATTATGTTTTTCAGAGTCTTGAACCATTTTTTGATATGGTCTAGTTATAAGAATTTCATCTACAGTTAGATTGTCAGATATAGTAATATCCTTTATACCTATTTTCTTATTAGGTAATTTAATTAAGTTTCTAATAATATCCAACTTACCTTCTGAGCTATTTTTTAAGAAATTATCTATGCCTTCAGCTCTTGAGTAAAAATCAGAATCTTGAAACTTTCTTCTAGTATTTTTATTTCTAGCATTTCTTATATCACTATAGTTAAAGAATACATTTAATTTTTTTAATAATTGTACGTGCTCTTTTTTTAAATTTAATCCATCTTCTCTTCTATATATTCTAGATATAATATTTGCCATATTCATATTCCACTGCTTACCTAGCAAATGCTCTTTAGTATTATCAGTAGCAGCATTAAGAAGTATTAATCTTTCATGAGCAGCAGTTGTTCGTAAGTATTTTGTCCCTGTGCCTTTATATTTACTACCATCTCTATTTACTATGCTAGAAAACTCAGGTATATCTTTTTCAGTAACATCATTATTTAAAGGAGCATAGTCCATAACTACATAATCATCAGTCTTAATTACTTTTACTTTTATACCATCTGTAAATTCTATAGGATTATCTCCTAGTTTTAACTCCATAACAGATGCTACTGTTTTTATATTAGTTACAAGACCTTGAGAGTTGTGATACTTTATAGTACTTAGCATAGTTTCTGTAAATTCTTTATACGATGCTGGTGATGTTTTTTTGCTGTGCTGGAATATACCTAAATCAGCAGTAAAATTATCCGTTATAAATGAAGATGAATTTATTAAATCTATTAATTGATTAGTTTGTGCATCGCTAGGTAATATAGCAATACTAACTGTATCTCCATCAGCATCTCCAAGTAAGTGAAAAGCTACATCTCTAACATGCATTACCATTGAGTTGCCTACATCTGGTAGAAACTTCATAAGCTTTCTAAATATAACTCCACCTTTATGCTGTATAGGCTGTCTACTAACTTGAACCATTACATTATTTGTATCTAAGAAACTATTTATTATATCTACTCTTTCTTCTTTAGGTAAATCTCTAAACTCTTGAACATTTAATTGTTCTGTTTTTGCTGCTTCTCTTAAATACATATCTTGTGCATAATTAAATAGCCTATCATTATCAATACCAGCCATTATACCTTCGGCTTCACCATCTTGACCTAATTTAATTCTTCCAAGCTTATCTTGTTTTAATTTTAATGTAGTAGACATACCTTCTGACACAGCATTAGGCTTAGTTCTATCTATAGTAATTCTACCTTTTAATCCACCATTAGCTATAAGCATATTAAATATAGATGCTTTAAATATCTTTAGATTATTAGGATGATGTACTCCTTTATCAGACATGTTAATTAATTTTTGCACTTCACCAGTTGCATCGTCTAAAACTTTATAATGATACTTAACAAGTTTTCTCATCTTATCTGGATTAACTCTAGCAGAATGTAATAAGTTTAAATGCTTGTCCATTATGTCTGTATATATATCATAAAGCAACTCTCTTATTTGCTTATTTACAGGAGTATTAGCATTAAAAGTGTTTGCCCATGTTGTACCTAAGGCAGCATCATTATGTGACTTTGTAGAGGGCAATATGACTGTTCTAGTGGCTTGTGGAGGTAGTGTTTGTATGTTATGAGATGCACCATTTAATGCAAACTTACCAGTAGTATCCTTAGCTTCATTTAGTGTCATAACCTCATCTAACTCTTGACCTGCTATATCTGTTGCAGGACCTGCTTTTATGCTAACAGACCCATCAGGATTCTTTACATATCTAGCTAATACTTTGCCAGTATTCTTATCAATAACTTCCATATTAGGTTCTGCTACAAAAGCCATCTGCTTAGATATAAAATAATCATCTGGCTGACCTTCTTCTGTTTGGTCTAAATGATAGTGTGCAATCTTTAACTCTCTAGGATTATGCTCATATGATTTTACAGCTTGTCTACCTAAAGATGCTGTATGCTCATTTAACTTAGCTGAACTCATATCTAACTGACCATCATCAATATCTATATTTTCTTTTAATCCTTCAACCTTTTGAGATACTTCTATCACTTTTCCAGTTTCTGTATTCCTGTATTGTATTTGTTTCTCGTCTAATATTAATATCCTAGAATCAGTACCATCTCTATTTACACTTCCTTCAGATGCTGGTAGTCTCATTCTGTTAAATATATCTTCTAAATCTTTTCCTCTTGCTATATAGTCTTTACCTATAACTGCTTTTAACCATTCATGTCTAGCCATTATACTAGCTAAATACTCTCCCATAAATAGATAAGGTTTTTTTAATCCAAATCCATCTATAGAACCTTCTACAGGTAAATCAAATATATTCTTTATAAATGAATCATAACCTTTTTGGTCTATATTATTATTGTCTAATTCTTTTTGTATATACTTTTTATAATTAGATATAGCAATCTTAGAGTGTGCTTCTAGTATAGCATTTATAACTTGTATTTCTTCCTTAGCTCTACCTGCACCTTCCCTATTTAATATTCCTTGCAAGTCTTTGTGAAAATGCAATACAGCTTTCATCATATTATTATTATACTTATCCAGATACTTTCTAAACTTTTCTGGAAATCTAGGAGCTAAATTCTTTATCTGCTCTACAGGAAATAACTCATTGTAATAATAGTTATCTACTTTAGTTAGTATAACCTGTCCACTATTACCACCTCTTAGAGTAGCTATTGTTAAACCATTTCTGATAAGTATTTTAAGCCATTCGTTTAATTGCTTAGAAGAATATTGTGCAGTGGATGGCTTTGCAAACCAGCTTCCATCTTTCTTTTCTACTAGCTCTACAAAATCATTTAAAGACATGTACTGAGTTTGTGTACCTATTCTTTTACCACTAGGCAACTTAACAGGTGATGTATCTATAAAACTAGCAGGTAATGTTTTAGGTTCTTTTCTTTGAGTTCTAAGATTTACCTCAGGCTTTTTCATTAAATACTTAGAGCCTTTAGGTGCAACCTTTTCTCCATCCCAATTTGTAATTACCCAATACTTCTTTTGGTCTCTAGTTCTTTTATTAACAGGGTCATTAGCCATATGAAATTGCTTTAATGCTTGTAATTTTGCAGGGTCTTTTAGCTTTTCAAGAGCAGCTTCTCCAAACATAGTAGACATCAGCCTATCTTCTAAGCTTATATTCTCTGTACCTATTGCAAGGTCAGGGTATTTATCTATAATAAAATCTAAAAATCTTTCGAATCCTTTTTCTCCTGGATTCTGCTTAGCAAAGTCAATCATCTCTGCTAAGTCTTTATCGTCTACTCTTTTATTTATAGCAGAAAATAATCTATCTTTAAAATATTCTTCTCCAGCCATATCAGCATACACTTCTACAGATGCTTGATTCTCATGACTTACATCATCCTTAAAATCACCTTCATCTGTATCTTGTTCTTCAAGTGCAGGCATGCTAGTCTTTTCATCTGTATAATCATCTATAATAGAGTTTACAAATAACTTAGCATCTGATTCGCTTTGTGTCTGAGGTGATAAGGATTCGGTAATAGCTGCAGCAGAAATATGGTCAGGATATATATCTTTAGCCCATGCTCCAAATGCATCAGCTAATATTGTATTTCTTTTCATTATAGAATTGTAGATAGTATTTACAACCATAACATCATTATCTTGCATATCAGGATTGTTTTCTAATAATCTATCTACTAAGCTTTGGAAGTTTTCTTTGTTATGCTCTAAGTATCCATCTATTGTAGGTACTGGACAGTTCCCTTTTTGCCCCATTATTCATTCCCCTTGATGCAATTTGTTTTTAATAATTCATCTACAGATTCATCTGCTTCTTCTTCAATTTTATTAGACTGTTCTTCAGTCAAAGATGTTCCACTTTCTACATCACCAATCTCATTTACATTAACATCTCCAACAATATCACTTATATCAGATTCTATTTCAGAGCCTAAGTCTATACTTATTGTTGGCTCAGGTTTAGATTCTACTTTCTTAGGAGCTTCTTTCCCTTCCATTGTTATTACATAATCTTTTACCCCTTCCATCTCCATTTGTATAACAGGTAAAACTATATTTTTATCTACTTCTAAAACTTTTTTAATAAATGCATTGGGAGCTTTTAGTTTAAGAACTAAAACGCCAGTATCAGAATCAAAAGATTCAGGCGTTGTTTCTCCCAAGAATGTAGATAATTTTGAATTTACACTATATAAATCTTTTACTATATTTGAAAACGACCCAGTATCTTCTTTTTCTTCAACAACATCTTCCTGTTCTTTTTCAGCAGCTTCAAATTGTTTTTCTATATCTTTTTGATTGCCTAATGCAGTTACTTTAGCAGCTATCTTAGCAACATCTACATTTGCAGG
>Ga0208159_1000122_pt1 | contig 30936 bp, 34 predicted proteins | sample 9_EtaG_FD_184082 | JGI IMG/M metagenome (GOLD analysis project Ga0208159, IMG submission 184082) | Marine viral communities from the Subarctic Pacific Ocean - 9_ETSP_OMZ_AT15188 metaG (SPAdes) (version 2) | ecosystem: Environmental > Aquatic > Marine > Oceanic | place: Pacific Ocean | collected... | reverse complement strand
ACAGGTGCAATAGTATCGGATGATAACTTTACAGGTCTTACAAATGCTAACTCAGCTAATAGTACAGACTTTGGATTCTTTGGTAAGTATGTAGAGTCTAGCACAACTAAATATGCTGGTTTGTTCTATGATGCTTCTACTGATAATACATTTAGATTATTTGCAGATACACAAACAGAACCTGCTGTTACAGTAAATACTGGTGCAACAGGATATGCTGCTGCAAACTTAATTGTTAATAATTTAACAGGTACATTAGCTACAGCAGCTCAACCTAACATTACAAGCCTTGGAACTCTAACAGCTTTAACAGGTGGAACAGGAGACTTTAACTGGGATTCAAATACTTTAGTAGTTGATTCTTCTACAAATAGAGTAGGTATAGGTAATGCATCTCCAGATGTTTCACTTGATTTAGGTTCTAATACAGATTCTATTCATGTACCAGTAGGTACTACAGCTCAAAGACCCGGAAGCCCTGCTGCAGGTTACTTTAGATATAACACTTCATTAGCACAATTTGAAGGTTATACAGATGCATGGGGTGCTATTGGTGGCGGTGGTGGTACTAATACATTTACACACGATGTCTTTACAGGTAATGGCTCTACTACAGCGTATGCTCTTAGCCAATCAACAGAATCAGAAGATAATTTAATAGTATTTATAGATGGTGTATTCCAAGAACAAGGTGCATACTCTATAGCTACTTCAAGTGGTACTACAACATTAACATTTAGTGCTGCTCCTGCAAACGGAAGAAAAATTGTAGTTTATATAGTTGCTGCAGGTGTCTCTGGTTCAAACTTAAACATAGATACAATGACAGGGGATGGTAGTGATACTACTCTAACTCTAAGTATAGCTCCTGTAAATGAAAACAATACACAAGTATTCTTTGATGGTGTATATCAGAACAAATCAACATACAGTATCTCAGGTACAACTCTGACATTCTCTACAGCTCCTCCAACTGGTGTGGCTGTTGAGGTTATGACATTTACTCAAACTGATATTAATGTTCCTGTAGACAATACAATTACTACAGCTAAAATTGTAGATGATGCTGTTACAAGTGCTAAGTTAGATACCAACATAGACATAGCAGGTACGTTTGATGTGACAGGTGCTACTACTTTAGATAGTACAATGTCTAGTACTGCTATAGCTGTTGGACAAACATCATTCTCAGGTGGTAGTATTTTAGCTGATTTTCATGGCTCTGGTAGTGGTGTAGGTGCACAACTTGCTTTCGCTAACGACCACAATACAGATAAGTTTTTTGTTGGTATTGAAGGCAATACAACAGGCGATGCTTTTCTTTATCAACAAGAAGATGCTGATATAAATTTTTATACTAATAATGCTTTTAGAGCAAAACTTGATAATTCTGGAAGTTTGCGACTACATAATACAGGAACTTTTGGAAACGCAGGTGGAAATAACTTAGTTATTGGTTCAGGCTCAGGTGCTAATGGACTAACAATATATTCAGGTTCTGATTCTCAATCTACTATATTTTTTGGTAATGATGGTACGAATGGTGATACAGAAGCTGCTGTAGAATACACACATGAATCATATTCACATGCAGGTTCAAGAAGAAGTTTAGCTTTTAGAACTGCTAATTCTGTTCAAGCAAGAATTACACAACACGGTGGTATAGCTTTTGGTTCAGACACAGCAGCAGCTAATACTTTAGACGATTACGAAGAAGGTACATGGACTGTATCTGAAGTAAATGGTCAAGGTGGAACTGTAACAACAAACAGAGCTAATTATACTAAAATTGGAAGAATGGTTTATGCTTCGGCTTCTGTTACTATAGGTACAACTACAAATGCTAATACATTAAATTTGAGTCTTCCTTTTACATCAAGTATTAATGGATATTATTTAGGGGGTGGAAATGTAAGTTACCACCAATTACCTACAACACAATCTGTTAATTTAAGACCAAATATTGAAAACGCTGCTAGTAATGTATTCTTTTTATATGGAGACAATAGTACTGTTGATTTAAATGTAAAATGTAATGAGGCATCAACTAAACGAATAGACTTTTTTGTACAATATCAAGTATAATGGAAATATCAACTTACATAATTTGGAACGTCTTTATAACTTTAGTATTAGGACCTATCCTCTATAACATAAAACAAAATACTGCTGAAGCTAAAAGGTTAGATATATTGTTAAACAAAACCAGAGAAGAAATAGCACGAGACTACGTAACAAAACAAGAACTTAAAGATGACATGACTAGACTAATGGACAGGCTAGAAAAACTTGACGAAAAGCTTGACAAACTCTTTGAAGTCAAGTAAAATACAATCTTGAATGGAAAATAATTATGGCTAAAAAACAAAAAACAAAACGAAACAAATACTCTTCTGGTAAGAGAGTAAGAGCTATTAGCGAAAGACAAGATTATCGTAAGGGTGGTCGTGTCGGTTTTGATGTCGGAGGAATAACTGCAGGTTTTCAGGACTATGGTGAAGATTACTATGAAGATAGAGGTAGAGGTAGAGGAAGAGGTGCAGGAAATAATAATACCTATACTGGAGAAACTGCAGAAGAAAGAGCTGCTAGGTTAGCTGCAGAGGAAGCGGCTAGACAAGCTGCATTAGAGGAAGCTGCAAGATTAGCTGCAGAAAAAGCTGCTCAAGAAGCTGCAGAAGCTCAAGCTGCTGGAGAAACGGTAGAGCAGAAACAAGCCACTAGAACTAGAGTTGAAGAAGGAATGCAAGGGATAGTGCCTGATGCTGCTAAAATACCTGATGCTCAAAAGATTGATGAGAATATTAAGCAGAAGACAACTACTATGGCAGAGCCTACAAAGGCACAAACATTTCAAGCTAAAAACCAACCTAAAGAAGCAGTAGCCACTTCACAAGCTGCACAAGCTGATGAAACAATCGGTCAAGATTTAAAAGCTGCAGGTTATGATGCAGCGACAGTAGCTGATAAAGATGTAGCAGTTGATGCTGCACAAGGTACAGTTACGAGAGGTCCAATAGGAGACATACAAGGAACAATTACAGCACCAGTTAAATTTGCTAGTGTTGATGAAGTTAAAGCTGAAGCAGCTAAAGCTAAAACTGTAGATGATATTCTTACAGGTACATATTTAGTTGATGAAGTTGAGGGAGAAGATACTACAGTTAATCAAACTCCTGATGCTGAAAGACAAGAACGTGAAACTCTTCTTGGAGAACCTGCTCCAGATGCAGTCGCTGCTGCTATTAATGATACTGTTGGATATGAAGCTGCAAAACAAAGAGCTGTAAAAGGTACTGCTGCTCAAGGTGCTGCTGCTGATATGATTGCAGCTACTGGTAATTTACCTCCAGAAATATCTGCTGCTATTGTTCAAGACCCTGCAACAGTAGAAGCTCAAATAGATAACGAGCCAGTAGAAGTACAAGCTGCAGTTGCTGCTTTACCTACAGAAGCTTTAGTATCTTCACAAATGGATACACTTTTAGGTGGTATGGAAGATGGTGAAGTACCACTATGGGCAAAACCTGCTGTTGATGCTGTTAATCAAAGAATGGCTCAAAGAGGTTTAGATGTTTCTAGTGTAGGAAGAGATGCTTTATTTAATGCTATTATTCAAAGTGCTTTACCTATGGCTCAAAGTAATGCACAAGCTTTACAAACAAGAGCAGCTCAAAATTTAAGTAACGAGCAACAAGCTAACTTACAAGAAGCTCAACAAGAGCAACAATTACGAATGGCTAACTTAGCTAATCGTCAAAGTGCTGAAAGCCAAACAGCTCAAATGGCACAGCAAATGAAAGTTATGCAGAGTCAGTTTGACCAACAAGCTGTAATGACTACTGCTGACCAACAACAACAAACAAGAACACAGAACCTACAGAATCAACAACAAGCTGCTGTTATTCAATCACAGAATGAGCAACAGATGCGTATGCAAAATCTTGGCAATGAGCAACAAGTTGAGATGGCAGAGCTTCAGATAGAAGCTAATGTTGAAGGTGCAAACCAAACTGCAGAGAATCAAGAGAAGATGGCAGAAATGCAAATTGCTGCTGACTTCCTTTCTAAGAATGCTGCGTTTAAACAGCAGATGGAAGTTGCTAATTTAAGTAACGAACAACAGATGCGATTAGCTAATTTATCTTCACGTAATTTAGCTGCTAGTGAAAATTTAAGTAATGCAGAAAAGATAGAACTTGCAAATCTTAATAAGACTATGCAAACGAATCAGCTTCAAGCACAGATAGCTAGTCAAATGAATTTGGCTCAACTTAATGTTGACCAACAATCAGCTATCCAGAATGCTACTACAAAAGCAAACATGGATATGACTAAGTTTAATGCTGCTCAACAAGTTGAATTAGCTAATAGTAAATTTATGCAGACTGTAGCGATTGCAGACATGAATGCTGAACAACAAGCTATCATGCAAAATGCAACTGCAATGGCTTCAATGGATTTAGCAAACTTAGGAACAAGAGAAAGACTAGCTGTACAAAATGCTCAGAACTTTTTAGCAATGGATATGGCTAATCTTAATAATAGACAACAAGCAAACATGATGAAAGCTCAACAAGAGCAACAAAGATTGTTGTCTGACCAAGCTGCAACAAATGCTTCTAAGCAATTTAATGCTGCTAGTGAAAATCAAACTAATCAGTTTATGGCTAGTATGGCTGCACAAATGAGTCAGTACAATACAAACCAAACAAATGCAATGAGGCAGTTTAATGATACGCAAACAAATGCTGCTGCTGCAAGAGATGCTCAAAGAGCTGCAGATGTTGAGAAGTTTAATACTCAACTTGCAACTCAGGTAGACCAGTTTAATGCGAACCAAGACTTTGCAAGGAATCAATGGAATGCACAGAACGAAGCTATCGTTGAACAATCTAATGTAGAGTGGAGACGTAAAACTAATGCTGCTAATACTGCTGCACAGAATGCTATTAATATGCAGAATGCACAGAATGCATTTAACTTGTCACAAACTTCTATGTCATTCTTATGGCAAGAAATGAGAGACCAAGCTGATTATGATTTTAGAGAAGGTGAAAACGAAAAGAATAGAATAGCACAAATTGTAAATACTGCACTAGCTTCAGACCCATCGAAGTATGGTGGTAGTTTGAAAAATATACAAGATTTAATTGGAGCAATAACAGGAGACCTATTCGGATAACGGAGAAACATTATGGGATTATTTAGTAAAATTAAAAAAGCTTTTAAGAAAGTTGTTAAGGGCGTAAAGAAAGTCGTTAAGAAAGTTGTTAAAGGTGTTAAAAAAGTTGTTAAGAAAATAGGCTCAAGTAAAATATTAAAAGCCCTAGCTATAGCTGCTGCAGTCGTGGTGACGGGAGGTGCAGCTCTTACAGCGTTTGGTGGAACAGGGGCACTTGCCACAAGTAAACTAGGAGCATTTATGATGAATGCAAGTGGTAAGATGTTAGGTGGTACTGTATTTGGTGGAACTGGTACATTAGCTAAAATAGGAAACGTTGCAATTAAAACTGTTTCAAAACCTTTTGGTGCTATTGGTGGTGCATTAGGAAGTACTGCTAGAGTAGGTGCTAACTTATTAACTGGTCAACCTGCATTTCAAGCTGGTCCGGGACAAGTATCTGCTTATGGTAATCCTTTAGTTTCTCAAGGTGGAGAAATTGTTGCAGGAACAGGACAAGCTGCTTCAGCTCCGTTTAGTGGTGCTGCAGTAGGTGGTGTAACAGCTCCTGTAACAGAAGTTGCTGGAGAAGCTGCAACTGAAAAATATTTCTTTGGTAATAAATGGGGAGACCTTGCAGTTAGAACGGGTGCTGGTGTAGTTGGCGGTGTTGTTAGCGGTGCTGCTCAAGCAAAACTAATGGAAGGAGACCCATCAGGTCAAATGGCTGGACTAGCTAACGAAAGTAAAGAATATCAAGACAAGCTACAAGTGTTTGCAGAAAACAATAATATTAATTTAGATGATATTTATGGTCAATTAACTTATGGAACTGCTGACCCAGCTTATCAAATTAATTCAGATTTATATAGACAAGATACTGTAGGAGTACCAGCATAATGGCAGAAGTACAAAAACGAAGAGGTGCTAAACCTATTATTTCTAATAGTGTAAGTGAAGCTTCAAGAGATATTGTTTTAGATGCTTTAGATGCAGGATATAGTATTGATGAACTTGCTCCTGATATAGGGCAAAAATTAAGAGGTGAAGCAAAGTTTAGTCAAGAAGGAATGGATGAACTTGTTAATCTTTCTAATGAAGGAGCACCGATTCCGGGACAGTCTTTAATGAATGACCCTGACCAAGCTTACCCATGGGAAAAACCTGCAAAGTTTGCAAACCCTAGAGAAGCTTTGAATGTAATTGTTACTGAACTATTACAACCTGAAGCTGTTCAAAATATTGTATCAGCACTAGCAAATGGTGCAGCAGTTGCAGATTTATCTATTGCAGTTTTATATTCTAAGTTTTCAACAGGAGATATAAATCCTGATGTCATGCTACTATTAGTAGAACCCGTTATGTATATTATGATGGCTATTGGTGAAGAAGCAAATATTAAATATAATATTGAAGGTAATGATTTAGATGAGTTTGATGATGAAGATGATTTAGAAGAGAACGAAGAAAAATTAAATCAATTTAGAAATGCTTTTACTGATGTTAAACAAGGAGCTATAGAAAAAAATATATCTCCTCAAAACATTAATAATGGTACAGTACCTTCAGATATATTAGACAAAGTTAAAGAAAAAGGTCCAGAAATACAACAAATAAGAAGTATATTAAGTAGAGGAGAAGCATAATGGCAATGAAAGATTATATGACGAACAGCCCGTTTGGACAGGTTGCTGGTGCTCTATTGGCTAAAAAAGATGATGACTACAAAAAAAATATGGCTATCGCTTTTGGTGCTGGATTTTTAAAAGACTTTTTAAGTAACTTAACTGCCTTTCAACAAGAAGAAAGATTAGATGCAAGAGATAGATTAAAAACAGAATCTGATATAATTTTTAGTAAGGACTCAAGTGAATGGGCAGATTTTGCAGATGAAAGAGCTAGAGTAGATGAATATAATAGAATGGGTGAATCTGCTTATTTAAATAAATATGCATCACAAAACATGACATACTCAGATGATGCTATAGCAAGAGGCATTACTTGGGAAAATAGAATGCAGTTACCTAAAGATGTAAGAGATTCATTACAAGATGAATTTAATTCACAAAGAGATAGAGGCAAACAAGAAATTGAAATTTTAAGACAAGACCCAAGAGTTAAATTTAGAACGGTGCAAGGTTATACCGAAGCTGGTAGGAGAGCTTTTTTAGCAAAAGATGAATTAGCTAAGAATGACCCTACAAAAAGAGGAGTTATTAGAGAAGAGTGGAATAATTTATTTAAATTTGATAAAGATGGAAACTATACTGGTAATAACGCTGAAAAAATAAGAATGGATAGAGCTATTGAATTAGCTGTGGAAGATTATGATAATCAACAACTTTCTGTACAAGCAGCAACTAGACGTTTAGAAGACTTTTATTCTGGCTCAATAGGTGGAGATGCTGGAGATTTAGAATTTGATAGTATTAATATGTCGCAAAAACCTTACGATGCAGAAACAATACGTCAACAAAAGAAAGTAAATAAAGATATTTTAGAAGAAAGAAATTCATCTGGTCGTTATACTGGTAGAGTTAATAAAGCTTTCTTTGATATACCTTTAGAAATTCCTATTGTTAGAAAAGATAAAATAGGTGAAGATGGTAATCCTGTTAAGGAAACTGTTAATATTAAGGAAGGTAATTTTCAAAATATTAAAGTGTTAGATGCAAACGGACAAGTTTCAGTTTTAAGCACAGAAATGTTATATGATGCATTAGCGGTACATCAACTTAGACAAAATGAAATGTTAATAAAAAATGGTTCTAATGCTTTGATAGGTGCTCAATCAATTCATTCTATTTTTAATCAATGGGCTAATGAAGGTCGTTTTCAAAGATTAAAAGATGTAAGAAAAGGTGAAGGATTTTTTGATGGACCAGAGCAAATTACATGGAACGGTGAAGATATTCTTTTAGTATTACCTAGTACAAACGGTAATAATTTAATTGAAAATAAAGTACAGCTTTCAGATGCGGTAGCAACTCATCAAACTCAAGGAGAAGATAAAACACCTGAAGTTTCAGATGATGGTATTCCTGCGTTTGATGCTAATAAAATGAATTTATATGCTCAAGATGGTATGGATACAAAGTGGTCATCTTTATCTTCTGTAGAAAAAGAAAGAGAAATTAATGCATATATTAATTTATATCCTGAACATGAAGAACAAATTAGACAAATTTTAACTAATAAAAATTTACCAGATAACTCAGAAGTTCCAGAAGAAAAACAGACTACAGAACGAAAACAATTTTCGGAATTAAATGAAGAGGAAATGAATGCGTTACTTGAAAGAACAGATGATAAAGCTAGAAAAGAAATGAGACAAGGTGTTAAATCTTTATTAGGAATGCAGCCTGAACAAATTCTTAATAGACGAATTAAACAAGTTAATAGAGCTATAGAAAATATTAATGCTGGTAGAATGGGTAGCGTAAACTCAACGGAATTTAGAAAGTGGATGAAGGACACTAAAGATATAAAATCTAGTGATTTTTATAAATTAGATAAACAAGAAAGACTACCTTTATTTGAAGAATATTTAGATGTATTAAATAAACAGTTAAGTATGGTAGACAATCAAAATTAATCAAGGATATATTAATGACAATTAATAATAACAATCTTGGTTATTTTAGTTCAACTCAAGAGCCTGATGAAAATGTAGTTACGCCTTTAGTAATAGAACCTAATGTGCAAAACTTAGGTTATTTTTCTTCTCCAGCGATTGAGACTCAAGAAGAAACTAGAGTACCTCCTAAAGATATATCAACATTGGGATATTTTGCTACGCCTGAAATTTCATTAGCAAGAGAAATAGCCTTTGGTCAAGCTCAAGAACCAATGGCATTAGGAAGTGCTTATCGTATTGCTAAAGCTGGATTAGGTTCATTATTTAATCGTAACGAAACTTATGAAGAAGCACGAAAAAGAATTGAAGATGAACGACAAGAAGAAATATTTGAAGAGTTTTCAGAGTTTAGAGGTAGGAAAGAAACAGCCGGTACATTAACTGGTAGAGCATCAGTAGCTTTAGCTGACCCTATTACATTTATTATTCCATGGGCAAAATTTGCAAAGCTTGGTAAAGTTGCAAGTCTAGGTGCAGGTGGTTCATTTGCTGCAGGAGATATGGCTCTTAGAGAAGAAGCTTTATACGGAGAAATAAATCCTTATACAGTAGGAGTAGGGTTTGGATTAGGTGTTGCCGGTGCTCAAGCAGGTGATATGATAATGGCTGCATATAGTAGATATGCAAGTAAACCTGTTAATGAAGTTGTACAAGTAACTAATGCATCTGGACAAAAAGTCGGTAAGCCTGTAACTATTTCAGGAGATACCAAACCTAAAATTATTAAGCAAACAGACCAGCCTAAAGTTGAAAAACTTATTAAAGAAGTAACCATTGATAGTGATGAAGCACTAAAAAATATTGGTACACTTACTACACGATTAGATAGAATAGGTGTTAGAAGAAAAGAAATTTCTGTCGAACTTAAAAAAATTAAAAGTCAACACAGAAAAGTTTTAACTAAACAAGAATTAAAAGAAGATGATTACTTTACTTTTATTACAAACCAAGCTAAAACAGAAAGAGGTAAATTAACTGCTGAAGTAAGAGCAATTAATAAAGAACTCAAACAAATTTATACTGAGGAATTACCAGATAATTTGTTAGATGTTATAAATAAAAGTGTACTGAACGGACAAAAAAATGGATTACTTACTGAAAGTTTTGCACGAAGCATAATCCAAGAAAGTGTAAGACCACTTATAGGTGGTATTATTGGAGGTGGTATAGGAGCTACCTTTACAGAGGAAGGAGATGGTAATGCTAAAATGCTTTACTTTGCTGCAATCGGAGCAACGTATGGTAAATTTCAAAAAACTATCCAAAGTAAACCTTATGAAATAGTATCTAAAAAAGTTAAGGATGCAATGGGGAACGAGTTTGTAAAAGAATATAGACGTTCTTATTGGAACTATCTAAAAGGACTGACAGCCGGTTCACATGTTCAAGAGCTTATGTCATTCTCAAAACCAGTTGTAAATTATGCAGCTAAAATGTTTAAAATGCAAGGTGGTGGAGTTCAGCTTGGTTCTCGTACTAAAGAACTAAGTGTAGAAGAAGAAGCTATTTTACAAACAGGATATTGGAGAGATTTGTATTCTAATTTAGTTAGTAAGTATGATGATGATGTTTTAGAATTAGCTGGTAAACTTTCCAATAATAGAAATTTAAAGTCTAAAAAATATTCTTTTTTAACAGATGAAGATTTAGCAAATCCAAAACTTGCTCAAGCTCAAAAATTATCTTTAGAAGTAGATGAGTTTACATTAAGTTTTAGAAACTATGCTGTGTCACGAGGTTTAAATTTTGATGATGAAGCTCAGTATGGTTTGACTCAACTATTAAAACAAGAAGCTATTGATACAGCTAATTATAATAAAGTTAAATCAGAATTAGCAAATGCTTTTTTTATACAAAACAGTAAAGAAGTAGGAAATAAATTTTATAAACCTAAAGGTAAAAAGGAAATTGCTGCAGCTAGAGCAAGAGCTGAAGATATAGCTGGAGAATATTTGCAAACAAGTACAAGTTTGAGAGCACGTTCTATTTGGAAAAAAGAAACAGACGATGCTATTTTTCAAGCTAATAGTTTAAAGAAACAAAGAGATGAAGAATTTGTTTTAGATGCTGCTAGACATTTTAATAAATCTAGAACATTATATGACCAAGAAGCAAGAGCTTCGGTGTCACATTTATTTGAACAAAATCCTACAGAAACTTTACGTCAGCTAATTAGTAATACTGTTAATGTTGCAGAATTTGTAAAACGATTTGGTGCAAAGGGAGAAGGAGTAAAAAAACTTTTTAAAGATATTGATGATGAAATTAAGTTGATGGCTGACCCAACTAATCAATATAAAAATGCTAGGCAGTTATATTTAAATAATCCGGCTGCGAGAGCTAGAGCACAAGCAGAAAAGAAAAAAATTAAAGATTCTTTAGAAGCTTACTTTGGTGTATATCAAGTAGACCAAATGCCTACAGGAGATGTTGGTCAAGCGATTGTTACATTTTTACAAACTGGGTTAGCTACAACTAGATTAGCTAGAGTAGCAATACCAAGTTTAGGTGACTTGTTACAGACTATTACAAATAGTGGCTATAAAGCTGCATACAAAGGAGCAGTCTCAGAAATAAAATTATCTACAGAAGGATTAGGTTTAAAGGGAACTCAAAAACAAGTAGCTGGAAAAGATGCTACTTTTGTTGATAAATTTGTAGGTAACAATAGGCACGATGCTTTACTTGAAAGAGAACTATCAGATGTATTATTAGTAGGTGGTGGTAATGTAAAAAGATACCAAAGAAAAGTAGCTGATTTTACTAGACAATATTTTGAAGTAATTCAACTAGGTAGAGTTACTAGGACAGCAAGAAACTGGGCATTTGATTCTGGTGTTCATAGAGCTATGGACATTGGGCAAACTGTTAAGAAAGGTAGAACTTCAGAATTTTTAAAAACTAAAGAAGCTTTACAAAAAGAAATGGATGCCATGGGATTATCGCAAAAACAATTTACATATCTTGGACAATTTGATACTTTAGAAAAAGCTATCGCTGACCCTATTGCTAAATCTTATTTGAAAAAAGCAGGATTGAAAGCTGCAGATAGAGATGCATTAATACCTCAAATTGGTAATAGAAGATTGTTTGCTCAAAGTAAAAATCCTTATGTTAAATTCTTAGGTAGTTTTTTATCATGGGCACAAGCTAAAACATCTCAATCAAATGCTCTTATAGCTAGAGTAGAACAAGGAGATGGGGCATTATTTGTACGTATGGCTGCTGCTATACCTATATTTATGGGAGTTAGAGAAACTCAAATAGCACTTTCGACAAATAAAAATTATAAAGAAGAAGTTGCTAAAGAAACTATTCCTCAAAAAATAGGAGAAGGAATTAGTTTTGCTGGTTGGAATACTTATATTGTAGAAAAAATTAGGTCACTCATTAAATTTGATACGTTTGGTAGCAATACAATGGAACAAGTAGCACCTGTTTTAGGATACATGCAAGATTTATCTGAGATTGGTACTAAGCCTGTTGGTAAATTATTAAACTCTGAAGCAGATACTTTACTTGAAGCACTTGGAGAAGCAGGTGGAAGTATAGCAAAAGAAACAGCAGAAGTCTTACCATTCGCTAGAGAGGTTGTACCTATTGTAGAAGAAGCTATAGATGATGATGTTTATATTGATTCTACTAGAGGATACTCTACAGGTGGTTTAGTTGAAGGAGAATTTAAAGTACCAAATACAAAAGAAAACCCTGCTGACAGAGAAAGTGCAGAGTTAGGCGGACTGACATACAGAGACCAAATGGAGGATTTATTAGGATGAATATAGATTTATGTAAAGAACAAATTAAAAGACACGAAGGAGAAGTGTTAGAAATTTACGAAGATAGTTTAGGATATAAAACTTTAGGCATAGGACACTTATGTCAGCCTCAAGACCCTGAATATAACTTAGAAGTTGGTACACCGATTAGTCAAGAAGTTGTAGACATGTATTATGAAGATGACTTTCATAAACACTTGGAAGAGGCTAGACACGTCTTTGGAAGTGATGAAGATTTTTATAACTTACCTGAAGACATACAACACGTCTTAGTTAATATGTGTTTTAACTTAGGTGCAAACAGACTTTCCAAATTTAGAAACATGTTAAAAGCTTGTAGAGAACATAACTGGAAAGAAATGGCTGTTCAAATGGAAGACTCTAGATGGTTCGGACAAGTGGGCAGACGTAGTAAAGAATTACAAGATATGGTACTAGGAGTATGAAATGAAAGGACTATTAAAAAATATAGTTGGAGCTGTTGCTCCTACATTAGGAACTGCATTAGGCGGACCTATGGGAGGCATGGCAGCTAATATGATAGCTGATGTATTGGGAGTACCTAATACACCAAAGGCTATAGAGAAAGCAGTACAAGAAGCTACACCTGAACAGATGCTTGAGCTAAAGAAAGCTGAACAAGCTTTTGAAGTACAGATGAAAGAGCTTGATGTAGATGTTTACAAGTTAGAAGTAGCTGACACTCAAGATGCTAGAAAAAACTTTAGTAAAGATTGGACAGCTCGTATCATGGGTATAGCTACAGTTGGTGGATTCTTAGGATATATATTCTTAGTAACACTACAACCACCAGAACAAAACTCAGAAGCGTTAATAAATTTAGTGTTAGGTTATTTAGGTGGTCTAGCATCGGCAGTAATTAGTTTTTACTTCGGAGCTTCTAACTCTACGAAAGAGTAATGGACGAATTTATAAATGTAATAAACCAAGTAGGTTTTCCAATCGCAGCAGCGTTAGGACTTGGATGGTTTATATGGAAGTTAATAAATAGAATTATAGATGGCATGGAAGCCAAACTTGATACTTTAGATGATAAGGTACAAGCAAGTTTAGATACAATGGAAGAGAGAGTAACCACTAAACTTGACAGTCAATATGGCATCATAGTTAGTTTAATTGATAGAGTAAGAGCAATGGATAATCAAAGTATTAGACAGGATGTTCTACTTAAAACTTTACTAGGCGTACCAAACTTAGTAGAGATAGATAAGATTGCAAAGGCAGACAGAGATGACCAAAGAAAAGATTGAAAATATACATCCAATGACACAAATTACTATTGCTTCGATAGTACAAGTTTGTGTACTAGGATTAATGGGTTTGTCTATGTTTTTTATTAACATAGCTTTTGCAGATGAAATGGTTCATAAGTTTAAGAACCCATCGTTTAGTGGAGAAAATACTAGCTCTCATTATCTTACTATTGAGAACCAAGAGTTTAATCGTAAGATGACAATCAAAGAAGAAATCAAAGCTTTACAAGAGCAAATCAAAAGAGACAAGGAAAACACAACACTCGCAAGATTTATTAGAAATCTAGAGTCACGGATTTACGCACAACTATCAAGGCAATTAGTAGAAAATTTATTTGGGGAGAACCCTAGTACAGAAGGTACTATAGAACTTGAAGGAAATACCATTTCTTATATAAGCGATGGAGAAATAATAACACTTACAATTACGGATGCAGATGGAAATGTTACGATTATTCAGTTGCCTATTGGTAGTTTTACTTTCTAGTGGTTGTGCAGTTATAAGTCAGAATAATGATTTAGTATTAACAAAAAAGATACAAGCTCCAACAACACTAACATTACAATCAGAAGAATTACTAAACTTACCGGCAGCAAAAGTACAGCCTACAATAGCGATATACCCTAATAGTTTTAAAGATTTAACAGGGCAACGAAGAAGCAATAGTTCGTTTGCTTTATTTAGTACTGCAATAACACAAGCACCTGAAGCGTTTTTAATTAGAGCATTAAAGCATACATCAGGTGGTAACTTTTTTAGAGTTGTAGAACGTGTAGGTTTAGATGACCTTACCAAAGAAAGACAACTCATACGTACAACTCGTAAAGAGTTTGAAGAAGATAATAAATTAAAGCCCTTGTTATTTGCAGGGCTACTGGTTCAGGGCGGTGTCGTTTCTTATGAAGCGAACCAAAGGTCTGGAGGATTGGGTGCTCGTTACTTAGGAATAGGTAACAGTAAACAATACCGAGAAGATAATGTAACTATATCATTGCGATTAGTTTCAGTATCCACAGGTGAAGTACTAATAGAAACTTTAGTGACTAAAAGTATTTTATCTACAAGCATATCTCAGGATGTTTTTCGTTTTATTGAACAACAAACAGAGTTAGTAGAAATAGAAGGAGGCGTGGCTGAGAATGAATCTGTATCTATAGCTTTACAAAAGGCAATAGAGACAGGAGTTTTAAATATAATAAATATAGGAATAGAGAGAGGCTATTGGGAATATGAATAAAATAATATTAAGTTTAGTAGCTATAATATCTTTAGGTATTTATGCTGCAGATAATGAAATATATGTTGAGCAATCTGGTGCGACAGCAAATCTTGATTTAGAGCAACTCGGTTCTGCTAATATTATTGGAGGTTTAAATTCCGTAGCCGGTACATTAACACCTCTTGACTTAGACGGAACAGGAATGACATTAGACATCAATCAAATTGGTGACACTAATAAATTCTTAGGAGATATTCTAGCTGATAGTTTGACAGGTTTCTTTGAGTTTGATGGAGATAGTAATAGCTTTACAATTCAAGTAGACCCGACAAATACTTATGGAGCAGATAGTTCTAATTTAAATGTTGATGTTACTGGAAGCACTAACACCTTTACACTTGACTTGGCAACGAGTTCAATGGCTAGTAATACTGACCTTGATTGGATAATCAATGGTTCAGGAAACCAACTAGACTTTGATATAGATTATGATGGTGGCACAAGTTATGTAGATATTGATGGTGATAGTAATACAGTTAGTTTTGATGGACAAGGATATGCTGGTGGTTATTTTTACTTAGACCAGACAGGAGGTTCTAGAACATTCAACATACAACAACAGAGTACACTAGATAATGACTGGCTTAAAATACTTAGTACTGGTTCTAACGGTACTGTTTGTGTCATCCAAAACGATGGCGGAACAGCAGTCGGTTGCTGAGATAGGCAGCATTACAGAGCTTGAAGGTTTTGGCAGAGTTGTAAGAGACGATACTTACAAAGCTGCACTAGCCTTCGATATAAACAGTTACGATAATGTCCAAACTTCCAATGGGAGAGTGGGCATTACGTTTCTGGATGATAGTCAAGTAAGATTGACTGAACATTCTGAACTCATTATTGATGAGTTTATATATGACCCTGACCCATCTAAATCTAAGATGGCTCTACAGTTTGCGAGTGGTACTGCAAGATTTATCACAGGAAAACTCGCAACTATAGATAAACAAAACATATTTATAAAAACTCCAAGTGCTACGATAGGTATTCGTGGTACTGATTTTACTGTGACTGTTGACGAATTAGGTCGTTCTTTAGTCATATTATTACCTGACGATGACGGTCTACCTAGTGGAGAGATTGTCGTTGCAACAGCTATGGGAGAGGTTGTACTTAATAAACCTTACCAAGCTACTACAGTTTCTATATTTGAAGCTGAACCCACTAAGCCAGTTATCCTTGACTTAACACTTGAGTTAATTGATAACATGTTGATTGTAAGCAAACCAAGGGAGAATAAAGTTGCCACAGGACAAGACGGAGATAGTAGTACAAGTAATGTTCTTGATATTGATTATCTTGATTTTGACGATTTAGAACAAGACTATTTAGCAGGAGATGAATTAGAATTTACAGAGCTAGATATAAATTATTTAGATGTAAATTTTTTAGAAGACCTACTAAATATAATTGAAGATATAAACGAATTAGATACAACTAATACACTATTAAAAACAGATATAGATTTAAAAGGTACAGCATTTGGGTTTGACCAAGAAACTCAAATCAATACTTTTACAACAGATAATCTCATAACTTTTTACAAAACGTTAGAAGATACTGTTAGGTTAGATTTAGATAAGAGTGGCTCATATACTGTCATACTAATACAGAATGGTAAGAGCACTCAGATTGTGGTGAATGGTGGAGGAAGCTCTACCATAACGATAACTCAAGGAGATTAATATGAAGTGGTCTTTACCTTTACTTGGACTTTTAATTGTACCTTTACTTTTTAACTCTGTACCTTTAGAGATACTTAGACTTAAAACTTTTGATACGTTTGTAGAAACTCCAGAGCCTTCCGGACATTTTACAATTTTAAATATTACTGAAGAAGACGTACAAGAAAGAGGTGGCTATCCTTTTCCTAGACAAGACTTAGCAGAGATACAACGACAACTAATTAACGAAGGTGCATTAGGAGTGGGTTGGGTTATTCTATTTCCACAGCCAGATAGGTTTGGTGGAGATGAAATCTTTTCACAGATGCTAAGTTATGTTCCTAGTGTACTAGCAATGCCAGAGTTTGAGAATAATATTTATCCTGAAACACATGGTACTGTTATCCTTGGACCAGATGTAGACTTACCAAAAGCTACAGGGTTTTTAGAAAATGTACCTATACTAAAACAATCAGCAGCTCAAGGAGTAGTGTCGGCAAGAGTTGATGTAGATAATCTTGTCAGACGATTACCTTTACTACAGCAAACTCCAGATGGTTGGGTTGCTGCCTTTGGTACTCAAGTACTAAAGTCATTAGTAGGTGGTGACACTTATCAAATTAAGACTAACGAGAATGGTATTGAGATGATAAGAGTCAAAGGATTACCTCCGGTAAGCACAGATAGTCTTGGGAGAAAATGGATTAGTTGGGTTGATACACCACAAACTACCTTAAAAGAAATGGATGTTGCAGGTAAGTTTGTATTCATAGGTGTAACTGCGAAAGGAGTTATGCCACAGTTAGCAACTCCAAACGGATTGTTAGAGCCTCATAAGATACAGGCTGCACTTGCAGAAAGTATTTTGATTGACTCTCCTTCCATACCTGACTACAGATTATTTGTTGAACTATTTATATTATGCATTTCCGGATTACTAATCGCCTTTATTATAAGTTACTTTGGTATAACGTGGGGATTACTTTTAGCTGGTATGGTAATGTCATCAGTTGCTGGTTTAGGTTATTATTTTGTATCTCTAGGTTATTTAGTTGATGTAACTTGGAGTTTGATAAGTATGACACTTATCGCAACTCAACAGTTCTATCTAAACTTTAGGACACAGTTTAAACTTCGTCAACAAATTAAGAAACAATTTGAGCATTATCTTGACCCAGCTCAAGTCAAACGATTACAAAACAATCCAGAGCTTTTAAAGTTAGGTGGTGAAAGAAGACGATGTACATTTTTATTTACAGATGTTAGAGGCTTTACAAGTTTGTCAGAGAAGTTAGAGCCTGAAGAAGTCACAGAGATTATGAACAAAGCTTTAACTATCCAAGCTGATGCAGTTAAAAAGTATGGTGGAATGGTAGATAAATATATTGGTGATGCGATGATGGCTATATTTAATGCACCTATGGATTTAGATAGACACGAACATCAAGCTATATTAGCAGCGTTAGAAATAAAAACTAAAATGAAAGAATCAGATTTAGATATTGATATAGGTATTGGTGTAAATACGGGTGAAGCTGTCATAGGTAATATGGGAAGTGATACTCGTTTTGATTATACAGCTATAGGTGATGCGGTAAACTTAGCAGCTCGTTTAGAATCTAGCTGTAAGGAAGTAGGTAAAGATTTAGTTATAGGTGAAGAGACAATTAAATATTATCATGGAACTATGTATCAAAAGTTAGATTCTATCCGTGTTAAAGGTAAAGAAAAACCTATAAAAATTTATACAATATGACTTGACAAATGTGAATATCGACCCTATAATAGTAGGGAAGAGTGTGCGAAAGGTTCGGCACTCATAAACTTGCTTTATATAAGGAGTTAATATGACAAACATAAAAGCATTTGGACAATTCAGTCCGTTCTCAGTCGGGTTTGATGACATCTTTAATACATTACAAAGAGCATCAATACCTAATACAAACTATCCACCTTACAATATTCTTAAAAAAGGTGAATCATATTTTATTGAAATGGCAATGGCAGGGTTTAAACGTTCTGACATTGATATTGAAGTAAAAGATAATACATTAACTATCTCTGCAGACTACGGAAAGAGAGAGGATGATATAGAATTTATTCATAAAGGAATTTCTGAACGAGAGTTCTATAAAAAATTTGCTCTAGCTGAATACGTAGAAGTAAAGAAAGCTCAGATGATTGATGGTGTCTTGGTTATTCAACTGGAAAAAGACATACCAGAGGAACAAAAGCCAAAAAAAATCAAAGTTTCTAGCTAAAAATAGCTAAATGCTCTGAGAGCTTCATAGAAGCCCGTGGCTGCATTTTAGGTGTTTTTGGACCAATGGTATTACTTACACCCTAATCGTTCAACTACGGGCATTCTGTGAGGTCGTTTTTTCACAAAGCCTCAGTTTCACGTTCTAAATATCGATGAAGTGGTTCGAGTCTTTCTTTTGCTCTACGAAGTAAAGTTTTGACTAGAACTCTGTCGTATTCTGGAAAACATTCATCTACTTTTTCTACTGGCAACTCTGATATTTCTGTTACTATCTTGTTATCTTTTGTTAATAATAGTTTGAAACTAATAAGATTAGCTTCCTGCTTCTTACTCATTTACTGTCCTTAAATTTGCAAAGTTAATTAAGTCTTGTTTTCCTCTGAGTCCAGCCTTCATGTAAGTAGTAGCTCTACCTTCAAAGAAGTTCTGATGCTCAACACCCATCACTTCATCTATCCAACCAAGAGGATTTTCTCTTTGGTCATAATTAGTTTTTAATCCTAGCTGTAGTAATCTTCTATCAGCTATGTATCTATTATATGCATACATATCTTTCTTGGTCAATCCTTGTAAGTCTCCCATCTCAAATACTAAATCAAGAAACTTATCTTCCAGCGTTACCATCTCTCTACATATTTCATACAACTCTTTTTTAAAATCATCTGTCCATATGTCAATGTTCTCTTGTATGAACTCTCTAAATAATTTAGTCATGGCTTCAACATGCATTGACTCATCACGAATAGAGTAAGTTACAATCTGTCCCATACCTTTCATCTTTCCGAATCTTGGAAAGTTTAACAAGATTGCAAAGCTACTAAATAATTGTAGTCCTTCTGTAAATGCAGAATAAACTGCTAATGTTTTTGCAATAGTTCTCTTATCATTCTTACGTGGTTTAAACGTTCCCACATAGTCATGCTTGTCTGCCATCTCTTCATACTCTGAGAATGCTTTATATTCTAACTCAGGCATTCCAACTGTGTCAAGTAATAAACTGTAGGCATCTTGATGGATTGATTCCATGTTAGCAAAAGAACTCATCATCATTCTTGCTTCTGGTTTTTTAAAGATGGGCATATATTTATCTATATATCCACTCGCTACATCGACATCTGACTGAGTAAATAATCTAAAGATTTGAGTCAATAGATTTTTTTCTGTTGGTGAAATGTCCTGCCAATCTTTTACATCTGTATGTAATGGTACAGATTCTGGCATCCAATGCATTTGATTTTGTAGTTTGTAGTAATCGTACATCCACGGATACTCAAACGGTTTATAGTAATCTCTTGTTGATAGTAAGCTCATTAGTTCTCCTTAACCTTCACAGGCAATACATCCCTCATCATCTAATTTAATACGAGGAATTTTTATGTTAACATTCTCTACGTTTCTAGCTGCATTAGACCTAAAGTAATATAGCGATTTAAGTTTATGCATTCCATACCAATGAACATCATTTACATACTGCATATATTCATCATGTACTTCTTGGCTATCCGTAGTCTTAGGTAGTGTAAAAAATAAATTTACACTTTGACTTTGACAAATAAATTCTTGTCTCATATGTGCATGTTCGACAATCCATATTTGATTTATTTCATTTGCGGTTTTGAATAGTTCTTTTTCTTTCTCATCTAGTATCTCTAGCTGTTGAACTGAACCATCATTACCTGATATATCTTTCCAAACTTCTTCAAGTTCTTTACCTTTCAATCCTTTAGACTTTAAAAGTTTATCTAAGTATTTGTTCTTAACTTGGTAAGTACCTGACAAAGTTTTGTGCGTATATGCATTAGCCCTATAAGGCTCAATACTAGGGGAAGTCCCACTACAAATAATACCGGAAGAAGCGTTAGGAGCAATAGCAAGTAGATTAGCATTTCTAAGCCCTGAACCATGTATATCAGGAGCTTCACCCCTTTCTTCTGCCAAGTATTGAGAAGCTTTTGTCGCTTCTCTTTTGATGTGACTAAAGGCTTTATGATTAAAGCCAGTTGCGAATATACCTTCAAAAGGTATTCCTTTAGATTGAAGATAAGCGTGGAAGCCCATTGCCCCAAGACCAAGAGACCTTTCCCTATACGCTGAGTAAGCTGACTTGGTATAACCTTCCTTATCTTCTTTAATATATTTTGAAAAACGTTTGAAGTTTGCACTATATTCTCCGAGTTGTGATGTGTCTACAGCATTATCAATATAATGTTGTAAGACGTTATCGAGCATTGTAATTAAATCATTAATGAACTCATCATTCTTTGACCACTTATCAAAGTGTTCTAAGTTGACAGAAGATAAACAACAAACTGCTGTACGTTCTTCGTTAGTAGGTAAGGTAATCTCTGAACATAAATTACTTTGCCTTATGTTTAGTCCTAAATCTTTCTGTGATTTTGGTAAAGCTTCGTTACACGTATCAATGTTAATCATGTATGGCTCACCTGTTTCAGCTCTAGCAAAAAGTATTTGCCACCATAAGTCTCTAGCATTGACCGTCTTAACAGCTTCGTTAGTCTTAGGGTCTATCAGTCTCCAGTCTTCATCGTTCTCTACAGCTTCTAAGAATGCATTGGTAATGTTTATTCCATTGTGAAGGTTTAAACACTTCCTATTAATATCACCACCTGACTCTCTTCTAATATTTATAAACTCTTCAATCTCTGGATGGCTAATGTCCATGTATGCTGCATAACTTCCACGTCTTGTAGTGCCTTGATTAAAGGCTAACATCTGTGAATCTACGACATGCATAAAGGGGATTGACCCAGTAGAACGAGAACCGTGAGTAGTAGAAATACCATTACTACGCACATCTCCCCAATATCCACCGATGCCTCCACCCGAACTCGCCAACCAAATGTTCTCATCGTAATGAGCAGATAAACCAACCCTGCTGTCAGGAACATAATTAAGGAAGCAACTGATAGGAAGCCCACGAGTTGTGCCTCCGTTGCTAAGTATAGGAGTACTGAACATAAACCAACAATCGGAGCTGTAGTTATAAAGTCTCTGAGCCAATTCATAATCTGTTTCTCCTTTATATGTTGCTGCAAATACTGAAGCTCTAGCAAAAGCTTCTTGAGCATGGGTTTCATTATCCCAAAAGTATCTGTCTTTGAGTGTATCTAAACTAAACTTATCAAACTTTTTTTCTTTATCATAATCTATACATATACCGAGGTAAGGTTTCTTGCCTATCTTATCTTCCATCATCTTGTTTTCCTGTTAAATATAAGGCTATTATAGCATAGTGAATAATCTTTAGCAAGTCATTTGGATTCTTACCATTCTTCTTTCCATACCTCATAGCGTATTTCATAATGTTACCAATACAGAAACCTTCACCGTGTCCAGCATCAAGTATCATATCTGTCGCTTGATATTTACCTCTAGCATAATGTTCAGTATATGTTGAATCAATATGAGATTTAATTGTTTCTAAAATTTTATCCTCTGTAAATTTGTAATCTCTTTTCTTCATACCCATTCCTCTGGTAAGTTATCTTCTCCATACCATGTAAAGTTATTTGTCTCTGCCCATTCTGCATGAGTTCTTTTTGTACCATCTTTTCTTTTCTTAGCTTGTGGCATAGGTGAGTAAGGTTTCTGAAATAAAAATACTAACTCATAATTTTTAGGTAATGCCTCTCGTATATGTATGTACTTACTATACTCTGCATAGTCCCAAAATCTACCTTTAGCTTCTAACAAAATTGTTTTACCATTGAACTCTTTAACAAAGTCTGGTTCGTATCTATGCTTCACTACATAGTCAATCATCTCACTATGATGCTGCCATTTACTTAAAACATTTTCGTGTAAGCTAACCTCCCACAAACTATCATAGCCTTTAGGTACGTTAATCTTTTTAGGTCTTGGCTTTCTTGGTTTTCTAGCCACGTAATAATTCCTCTAATGTAATATCAGGATTACGTTTTATTTTTTTATTAAACCATCGTAAGCTATAAGCACTTAATAAAATTCTACCCATACCATAGACGTGTGTTTGCTCTGGTAAAAACTCATGTAAGTTTTTTTTGTTAATCTTAGAAGTGTCTTCACTATCAGGGGTCATAGTTCTCAACCATTCAATTAACATGTTCTCTGCTTTACGTCTTAATCTTTTAGCTTTCTTGCCATTCATAATTCTTTACCAGTTGCCAATACTTTAATATACTGTTGAACATATCTCTATGTTTCTCGTGGGATTCTTTATCCCATATATGACATAAGACTAAGCTTGTATCCTCTCTATCTACAAAGATAGAAACCCTCTCTGGATTATCTATATTGCATCCTTGAGCATACGCAGATAGTTGCATACCGTGGTCATCATAAACTAATTTAGCAGGTTCTTTACCATCTAAGTTGTCTTTAGTTTTAAAGTCAACGAAGATACCTGACTTAGAATATAAGTCTATCTTACCACCATATCCTTGTTTTGCACAGAAGGAATCTTCTGCTATCCACTCTTCATCTGGAAAGTTTTCATCCAACCATGATTGAATTATTTCGTAAGGCTTAGACGTACCTAGCCCTAAGAAACCTTGTTCAATCTTAGCATGAATCTCTGTACCTTTCTTCGCTGCGTTTAAACCTATCTCTTTAGAATGTTGTTTACATCTGAAAGCAAACCCCTCTAAGGATTCGTCATCTTGCTTTTCTAAAGTAAGTGCAGAGTTTAAGGCTTGATTTATTTTCCAGTTTTCTAAGGATGGTTTAGCTACCATACCTAGAATCGTAGTGACTGAAGGTACTAATCCTAGAGACCTAGCATCTCGTAGATTGGTATTTCTTTCTTTACCATTAGCACCTATGATTGTGTACATAGGTTCTCCATCTTTGGAGTACCAATGACCAGCTTCCGATTTATATTTAGAAGCTGCTAGTTTATTATATACTTCCTGAGAAGAACTGTCAATAGTTTTTTTATTTTTCTTTGTCATTTTCTGACTCCTTGAATGCTTTGATTACATCACTAGAAAATAATTTCTGTAAATTAACTAAGAACATTTTACTTGCGTTGTTATCTCCACCCGATACTGTTTTAAAATAATCTAATTTATCTACAATAGTTTTCAATACATCTGTTTTAAAAACTAAAGTACAAAATTCATTATCGCCAACACATAGATTATGAAACCAGTAATCAGATTCTGTTGTTCTTATTCCTGATGGTTTGTTCCAGCATTCATATTCAACACAGATGTTTCCTGTCTTCATCCACATACCACGTTCTGACTTGACTTCTATCTTTTTATTAGTTAGCATATCTACAATCTTTTCTTCACGGATTGTACCATACTGTAAGTCTATGTCAAATTTCTTTCTGTCTTCTTTAATGGGTTTCACTCCAATTCCCTCCTATTTTATATTCGCCATCTAAAGGACAGCGAAGGTTAAAACTTTCTCCAGCTTTGATAATACTATCAACAGCAAGAGAGCCTGTAAATTCTGCTTGACTTTCTTTAACTTCTATTTGCCATTCATCATGTATGTTAGCAACAAACTTATAATCAATAGTGTTTAAACGTAACATTAAATCTAAATCAACAAGAGCTTTCTTCATAACAATAGAACCTGCTCCCTGTAATAATGTATTCAATGCCGAGTGTTGATTTCTAACATATAACTTTCTACCATCTATTCCTTTGAGGTAAGTTTTTGTAGATGCTCTTTGTACTCTATCTCTAAGAGATTTAAATGAAGGCTTATTATCGAAGAAATGTTGTCTAGCTCTTCGACCATCTGCCTTACTTCCTCCAACCACACTTCCAAGCTTTTCATCTCCTGCTCCGTACATGAGTGCATAGATGAATGTTTTTGCCTTATCTCTAGATTCAAGCTGTGCAAGTCTTTGATTGGCGGTGTGAATGTCTCCGTTAATGATTTCATTTATAAACTCCTCGTCAGCCATATAGTGTGCTAACATTCTTATTTCTAGTCCACTAGCATCTACTCCTAGTAAAACATTACCTTCTTCTACAGTCCAACATGCTCTGCATTCCTTACCGAAAGGGCTAGATACACTTGGTACTTGTGCCATGTTAGGATTACGATGAGTCATACGACCTGTTATCGTACCGTTAGGTATGACAAACCCATGTACTCTTCCATCATCTGTGACTGCTTCAAACCATGAATCAATCTGTGCAATTCTTTTCTGTAGTAATAAAAAGTCTGCAATCAATTTAGCTTCATGTATGTGCGTTATCTTTGATAATGTTTTCTCATCTACAATAGGCTGACCTGTTGGTGTAAATCTATCTGGCTTCCACCCAAAATCAATTAGGTATTCTCCAATCTGTTTACGACTACCAAGATTAAACTCTTGTAAAGTCTTACGCATGAATGGATTATAGTTGGAAGTGTTTAAACAGTTTGTATATTCTTCATCCGTGAGTCCACGTTTAGAAAGTTGTCCATCCTTTTTAATGTATGGAGTAACTAACTTACTATCTACCCACTTAGGTTTAAACGTCTTCTGTACCTCATCCTCAATGGCTTGTTTCTTTTCTCTTAACTCTGCTAACAAAAGTTCAGCGTGTAAGATGTCAAACTTAAATCCATTTGTCTCTTGCTGCTTTATGATACGAGCTACACCTTGTTCTAACTCGATGGAATCTTTTGAGAATCCTTTACTTTCTTTTCTTAGTTCTTTGAAGACTTGAGTATTAAGTTGTACATCTCTTACACAATAGTCTAGCATTTCTTGAGAGTAATTTAAATAATCATTGAAGTCAATCTTGTTGAATCCTAATTTGTATCCCCAATTTTCTAAGCTATGTCCACCCTCTCTAGTTGGGTTGAATAGTCTGGATAAAACTAGCGTATCTATTACAGGTATCTTTGATAAATCTACATCACTAAACTTATGTATCATAGGTATATCAAATCCAATAATGTTATGACCAATTAAAGTATCAGCAGTAGCTAAGAACTCATAACCTTTTTGTAATTCATCTGGTGTAAACTTAAATATCTGACCAGTTAAAGGGTCTTGAGCTACAATACACCACACCTTCGTGGCGTTTAAATCATCTGTCTCTATGTCAAATACTAAATCCATAATTAAAATGCTTCGTCTGAATCATCATCAAACATTATATCATCATTACTAACTTCAGTCAATCTTCCTGTATCATTATCATACATAACACTACAAGCCATTCCAACATCTCCTGTGTATCTTGATTTTAATATACGCATCCTTGTTGTTCTCGCTTCTTCTGCATCGTCTGACTGTTGATTACGTTCCAATGCTATCACACAATCACTTAATTGTCCAATACTATTTGAACCTCTAAGATGAGAGAGTGATACCTCAATACCATTCTCATGTCCTTTGTTACCATCTACTCTACGTAAGTGGGAAACTAAAATAATACCAGCACCTGTTTCTTCTACTAAGCTTCTAAGTCTTGTCATAATAGAATCAATGGCACGTCTCTCATCTCCTTCATGCACCGCACTAACTAACATATGTAAATGGTCTACCACTACCCACTTACAATCACATCCGATAATCATAAATCTTAGTTTGGTAAAGATGTCATCGATGTCGTTAGTTCCAAAATGAGAATGTACCCATACTCTGTTCTTGTTGTCCCCATCATACAAGATGTCAAACATCTTATCTAATTCTTCAACAGAAAACTTCTCTCGTTCTTGGTCAATGTAAAGTCTGGCGTTAGCTTCGATAGATAAGATACCATCGATAGTTCTTCTCCAGTCCTCTTCAAGTGCTATGATACCAACGTTATCCTTTGTCTCTTTGATAAGCCAATGCTCTAGTTCTCTAGTAACACTTGACTTACCTAGTCCTGTACCACCTGTAAGAGTTACAAGTTCTCCTTGTCTGAGTCCATATAGTTTCTTATTCAATCCTTTGTAAGGATAAGGAACACTTTGCTTCTTCTCTCTGTTGTGGAACTTATCTCGCTGCTCTGAGACATTGATAACACCAGATGGGGTATAGACTTTAGCTGCCCACCATGATTCAACAAACTCTTTATGCTTGTTATTTTTAAGCATATCGTTAGGGTCTTTGTACCCATTGGGGAGTGTAACTATCTTAGCCTTACTAGGTTTAAACAGCCTCGCTACCTTTACTGCTGCTTCCTTCCCTGCCTTGTCATTATCAAATGCAATGATTACATTTTCAAATTCATCAAAGAACTCTAGGCTTTCTTTAACATCACGTACAGCTCCTTGAGCACCACGTTTGATGGATACTACAGCCCATTTACTTCCTAGCAATTCGTAAGCTGCCATAGCATCACACTCCCCTTCCGTTATCGTGACATACTTGCCACTCTTGAAGAGTTGTTGTCCGAACAATCCTGTTTCATTATAAGTACCAGCTACGAAGAAGTCTTTAGTCTTCACGTGCCGACACTTAGTACCTGCTAGTTCATGTCCGTTGTAGTAAGGGTAAAAGTGTTTGATGACATTACCTTGATGGTCATGTGCTACCTTTACTCCATACTTAGTAGCAGTAGGCTGAGAGATTTTTCTGTCAGACAAAGCTGCAAATATTCCCTCATCTACTACGTCAGGTTTTTTAGTTTCAGTTTGAAATTCCATATCTTTTCCCTCACATGATTTATTATAGTCAGGCATAAACTCCCCGCAACTGAAACACTTTGCTGAACCATCTTCGTTGATTCCGACAGCATCACTACTATCACAAAGCGGACAAGGTTGATGAACTTTATCCCAAGTTTTTTCCATGTTAGCCCTCCGACTGTTTAAACGTTATCTGTTGATTCTTCTTCTATAGTTTCTGCATCCTCAACAGGCTCATCATTTTCTACCATAGCTTCAGGAGTTTCTTTTAAAAGATTCTCCAGATTACTTCTATGAGTAGAACTAGCAAACTGTAAAGCCTCTATAATAGTTTCTAAACTTCCTACCTTTGAGATAGTTACAGTTGCTCCACGTTTCTTATCCTCATCTGCTATTTTATTAACATCGTATTGAATTTCCCCGTCATCATTTTTAATATTGATAATCATAATTAAAATTCCTCGTTATCAGAGTCTCCCTCTGAATCATATTCTACTAAGTTAAGAACTTTTACAGCCATAAGTTCTGCAAACGTCCCGTAATTTCCTGTATAAGGCTTTATCTTAACCCTTACAGTTGAGCCATTTCCAACAGCAACATCAAGCGGATTACCTTCTCCATCTAATAACTTAGGTGCAGCGTTAGGCGTACCATCTTTTCTGTTGGCATGTCTACTAAAAGAGAATGCAGGTTCATCATACTTGAGTTGACCATCTCTGGTTCTCACTTGTTTTAAACCTAGACCCTCTAGTCTATTAGCAGTATCCTCATCTGTAAGCACAACGATTTGATACTTATGTGGTTCAAATCTCCTGTTAGGTGTGCTGACATTAGCATACATACTCTTTCCATCTAAATACTCATACTCCATAGTTTTATCCTCCGTAGGTTGTATTAAGTGTTGCCATTATATCATACTTTGGCTTTGAGTTCAATAGTTTTTTGAAATTAATTTGAGATTGTTTAAACGGGTGGCAGTACTTGGTGTAGTTCTTATCCTGCTTCATCCACAACCTTTCACAAACCTGATTGATAAGGGGAAAGGATTTTACGGTGGCTCTAGCACCACGTTTAAACGTTTCAAAAGGAGCTGGTTTTAAGGGCACAAGACCAGAAACTTGCACGACTGAATCGAATACCATAGGTTTAAAAGGAAATTTATGAGGGCTATTCCTATGATACGCCACGAACATTCTCATCATTGTATTTAAAAAATTCATCCCAACAAAAACTAACATCTTTAAGAAAAGAAATCTTAAAAAAATCATCAATGTGCTCAACCATATAACCAAACTGATTTGGCTGTGAGCTGATGAAGTTTTGAAAGTTTCTATACTCATCCCTCGTTAATGTCCTTGTCTTGTTGTCAATCATGTCAGGCATTATAACATATCTCCTTTGTAAAGTCCAGCGTTATTTAAAAATATTTATTTAAAACTTCTAGCTTATCGTTGTAATCTGATATAGCTTGTAGCTCTTCTTCAATAGTCTTCAATAAGTCTGGATGTTCTGGAACTCCTACCGCTTTGTCTAGCATTATGTTTACGTTCATAATGTGCCAACCAATCAAGCCTTCTAAATTATTTTTTAGTGCTTGTATAATCTCTTCTCTCATACTACCCTCCTAAGAATAGTTTTAAAATACCGCTAAACAATATCACTACTGCTACCGCATTTAAAATAATTAATGCTCTGTCTTTCCACAGAACCCCTACCCACAACCAACCTAAACATCCTACAAAGGATAGTAATAAATCAAACTGTGGTAAAACTTGTGCACCTCTAAACGACATTGCTACTAACATGATGGCTGATGCTGACCATTTAACATACCAAGATAAATCATACTTAGGTGTTGCTGATTTAAATATTCTTTTAGAATTTTCTAATTCTTTTTTAGAAAAGTTTTGTGTCATACCATATACCTTGTATCTATGATATAGCAATCTTGTTTAAACGTTCTGTCGCAAATACTAAAAGCTACGATAAAACAAGCCAACATAAAAAACAAATAAATAAAATCTCTTCCATTAAATTGTGGTGTCATGCTCCACCTCTGCAATATAAATCTATTAATTCTTGACCTGTCTTTTCTTCTCCAAAAGTATGTATTGTCTCTCCATATTTTTTTCTAACAATCAATCCATTATTGTATTCTATGTCCATAACCTTACCAACCTCAGTATCCCAAGGTCTATCATCATACCACATAGATTTTAAGCTGTGAATATGTACCGCTTTAGGAACTTTTGCCCACTCTTCTGCTTCAAGTAGCAACCTTTGTTGACTAACCCTATCATCATGCTCTGTCATCATAGTCCTCCTCTCCTAACACATCCTCACTATACTCATTTGTATCTACTATCGGTGCATTATTGTAGTAATCATCTACAACATCATCAATATTTATAATTCTTTTTGTATCATCACTCATATTTATATCCTTTTTAAAATATTTTAATTATTTAATTTATTAATTATTATAATTATTTGTTTGATACCTTAAAAAATTTAAAAGATTATAACATTTTTTATAAGGTAAGTCAAACACTTTGTTAATTAATTGAGTCTGTTTAAACATACTCTACTACTGGTTCTATTTGAAATGCCCAACACCAATGACCATTATCTAAGTCAAGGATTTGATTACGTTCTTGTATATGCCACCAATCAATCTCCTCTACTGGAATACCTTCTTTACTTCCGTTAGAATAGTTTAGCTGGATTCCTGTTACCATTACCTTTCTAGGTTCTTCCATACCAAAGCTACCTCTCCATAGAACATCATCTCCTATTCTTAATGTATCACTCATTGTCTTCCTCCTTGTTATCTTTAACTAATTGTAGTGTTGGTTTATCTTTTATTTCAAAGTCTGGTGTAAATGTTATCAAAGGTTCGATAGGTTGTCCATTCATATCCCAAGTATCTATAATTAATTCATCTGTTGAATCATCAATGTAGATTATCTTACCTGTTGATGTTGTTATGTAAGCTACGTTGTCTGCTTTTACTTCTATAATCATGCTACCTCCCTTGTCCACCAGTCTGGTCTGGCTCTGCCTTTCTCCCACTTAGCGTAATGCTTCTCATTGATACAGTAATCTCTGTACGCTTTAATAGGGTTATCGTTCTTGTATTCATCTGGCATAGCTTGTGCAAGTGGTGTCATACTTTTTTTAGTAATGTTTGGTATCTTTTTTAAAGGTTCTTTTAGTTTAGTTATACTTGCATGTTCTCTCCCATATCTAAACTTATACTCGCTACCTAAAGCTAGGAAGTGTACATACAACCAAAGATAATTTA
>Ga0208159_1000119_pt1 | contig 31083 bp, 44 predicted proteins | sample 9_EtaG_FD_184082 | JGI IMG/M metagenome (GOLD analysis project Ga0208159, IMG submission 184082) | Marine viral communities from the Subarctic Pacific Ocean - 9_ETSP_OMZ_AT15188 metaG (SPAdes) (version 2) | ecosystem: Environmental > Aquatic > Marine > Oceanic | place: Pacific Ocean | collected... | reverse complement strand
AAGCTTCGCAAAATCTAATTGCTCTTTACGTTTTTTAACTTGTTCCTCTAAAGTCTTTATTTGTTTCTCTAATTCAAAATCCATGCCTTGCCCTAAAAACTTTGCGGCAGGGTCTGCTCCCCCTTTTTTAGTCATGTCTTCATAACGTTTTTTTTGTGTTCGGGCTTCGTTTAAAACATCATCAAAACCAACTTTAAAAGCTTCTCCAAATGTTGTGTTATCATCAAACAAACTAAATAGACCCGTAAACAAACCATTTAACGGAGCTACAACCACACCTTGAAAGGTGTTAATAAAACCGTGTCCGAAGTCTACAAGATTCCCAAGAAACTCCCCAAACCATTCGCGGTTACTCGCAGAAAACGCATCAAGTTTTTTTGCTGCTAAGTCTAAAGAACTTAAAGCTTCCTCGCTTATTGCAAACTCTCCAGAAGCTTCCGCCATTTTTCTTAGTTCTTCTGACCCTTCACTAATTAAAGGCAAAACTCTCCGGCCTAAATCGTCTCCGAAAGTTCTTATAGTTGCAGTTAAAACCCGGCTTTTGTCGTCTGTATTTTTTGCAGCATCAGCGAAAAGCATAAAAGCCTCCCAAGGGGTTTTGCCTTTCATCTTATCCGCTTCTAAGCCTAATAGTTTAAAATCCTCTTTAACACCAGCGGACCCGCTCATTGCGTCGTGCATTTTGTCGGTCAACGTTCCAAATGCGTCGGTCACATCGTTAGTGTCTGCTCCTACCGTTTTAAATAGGTAGTCCATTTGCTGGAACTGGTCCGTTGTTAATCCGATTTGGTGCGAGAATGTTTTAACATCTTTAGCAAATTGGATAGCGTCCGCGCTCGCTTTCGTTAAAAACCCTAACGCAAAGACTCCAGCCATTTGCCCCCTCAAGTCTCCCGCCATTTTCTTGCCGGATTTCTTAACGCTTCGGCCAACGTTTTTCATCCCTTGGTTAAAGGGTTTAGCGTCCAAACCGAGTTGCGCCATTAACTTAGCAATCATTTAATTATTCTCCGGGTCTTGGTTTTCTTGGTCTCTTAAAAATTGGGCATAACGTTCTCCAAATTCGTCCGCCTCTTTCTTTGCGTTTTCATGCTCTCCCGTTTTAATGGTCAAGTTTCCTTCCATTTCTCCGAGTGTAACTATGTCCCAAAGATTCATGGCAAAAGGACGGTTCATTATTTCGGCTTCTGTTAGGTTAGTGTTTTTATGAAGTTGCAACCTAATAACTTGAGGTAATGGAGTGGAAAGGGTTTTACCTTTTTCAGTAAACCAATAAGAGGGACCGGTTAAAGCTTCCTCAATATAATCAGCTAAAAACTTAGCCTCTTTCTCAAGGTCAATCTGTTTGCAAACTTTAGCTAAACGTTTGGTGTAACGTTCAACTTCCCCGTTTCTTTGGGACTCTATAAACTCCTCAAATGTGGAACTACAAACGACTACGGCAATGGCAAAATCTAAAACCGTTGCAGGTCCACCAAGGAGTAAGGCGCAATTGTTTTTCTCTAAGAGTATGTAATGCCCCAAACTAAAGGGGCGCAACTTAACTCCTAGGACCTCGTAAGTGTCCGGGACAATTGTATCATTAAAGTCCCGCACATCTTAAATCGCTGCTGCTACGTCTAAATCACACCCGGCATACTGTTTAAGCGTCATGCTAATCCTTGCCTCGGCATCATTAGAGCGAGTTAATTCACCACTTACATAAGACCATTTTCCGTCTGTGGCACCATCGGTATTATTAGTAGCAGTATTTCCGTCTAATGTTGTTAAATGTTCGTCTGATTCTACTAAAGTAATAATTGTTCCCGGGGCGGGTAACAAATTTTCTATGTAACCTTGAACACCGTTTAAAGTTGCCGCGCTCGGGACAACTTCAATAGAGCATTCACGGTTATGGTTAGAATAAACCATAATTGATACGTCCCCCGCTCCGTTTTTAATTTCTGTTACGTCTGATTGATTAGAGACTGAAACGCTTTGCAATTCGGAATTACCAGAACTAATTGGTTCGGTACCACTAGAAACAAAACCGGTCGCAGTTATTCCCGCAACACCCCATACCACATATTTGCCATTTGCTGTAGCCATAAAAACAAACTTTAACGGTTAGCGTGGCTGTTTCAAATTTTAGCCCTAACCTAATGAACCCCGAGGCTTGCCCATTTCTTTCTCCATGCGTCTCTTAACCATATGCTCGTAAAAACGTTTCATTTTACCCATTGAAATGCCTTGAGCATAACGTAACCACCGGTTTGTCTGAGAACTTGAGGTGGCGTAATCTTCAAGGTTAGCAAATACTATTTCTTGCCTAGGCCAATTCATTTTAGAAGAACGGTCTCTAATCATTCCTCTCCCGGTTTGTTTTTGTGCCCATTTATACCAACCATGGCTAACCCTTGCTTTTAATAATCTTGCTGCCTTGTTCCAACCGGACTTATAGGTTCCTATTTTATTAGCTACTTTTGTGATGTAACTATTTTTTGCCCCTTTATTAACTACAAAGACTTGTTTCCCTGTTGTCTTGTTGACTCTTCCCCTTCGGTTTCTATATCGGTTATGGAAATCACTAGGCACATTATTAACTACTGGTCTCCCTATTATTCTTGAGAGTGCTTTAAAATCCTTCTTGTTAATTAACTTTCTAATCTTTGGGTCTTTATAAAGGTTCAACTCTTTAAGAACACCAACGACGCGACTAATATCTATGTCTACACTCTTGCGCCCCATGTCTCTTTGGCTTTTTGAACCTTCAGAAAAAGCTTTGCCAACTCTCCCGCTATGCGGCGGGGTTAGCTTAATTAAAGTTTCTACTAAGTGCCTACCCGTTAGGCGCAAAACCTCTTTAGCTTCTAGCCCGGTTTTGTCCACCAAGTTATCAACAGCGGTGTAAAAGCGACCGTCATCAATTGTAAATTTAGTAGCCACTAGCGCAAACGTCGAAACTTATTGTCCCCACAAGAAACCTATCCTCAACGCTTTGACTAAGCCGAAACCCGGACACCCCGCTTGTCCTAATGTCTTGGTCTGTTGCATCTAAAGTAGTGGGTAGTGTCGAATCCAAAAACAAATCGCGGACCTTTGCTAACAAAGTCCGGTGAGTACTTGCCGCATTTGTCGGGTCTACGTTCGTTCTAATTTCTACGTTTATCCGCACTACCCAAATCCCTGATAAATTACTTCTCTCCTCTGCGCTTTCCGCAAAACAAATTATACCGTTTTTCTCAAATGCCCCGTCATTAATCCCGGGGTGAGCGTCATAGACAGACGAATAGGTAGACCACCAACTAGCCTCAGTTAATACCTCTTTAACTGCTAACTCTAGCTTAGAGTCTATATTGTTATAGGGACTACTCATTTAAAGCCTTTAAACCGTATTGTATAACGTTGCCGTCTGATAATCCCCTTGTGTGTACTCGGTATTCATTACCAACTAATAAGGAATCAAAACTTGCTGTTACTGTTAAAACATCACCAATGGCAAGGGGTGTAGAAAAGTCTGAGTTTTTACAATATACGTCCGCGTCGTATTCGGGCACTAAACCCCCAACCTCTAAACTATTCTCCTCCGACACTTCCCCTAGATAGCCTGTGAAAGTAGAACCTCTAAAAGTAAAAGTTGTAGGCCACTCATCCATGATATATGTAAAATCTGCTAACATAACTATGTCTCTACTTTCGTCTATTATTACAAATGAAAACGCAATATATCCACATGAGTCGTCGTCTTGTTTCGTTAAAATTTCCCATTGCCCTAAATTAAATTGGCTGTTGTCCGGTCTTGTAAGACTAAGGATTTCAGAAGGGTTAACAGGAATAGCGACGTTACCCCCTGTCTTGCGTAAATATATTGTGTTTTGATTTTGTTCACTATGCGGACCTACAATAATTAACGAACTGGTTTTGACATTCGTGTAACCTCCAAGTTGAGTGTTACCCGCTGTCTCATTTTTAATAATGCCGTCATTTATTCTAACTATAGTCATTAGAGAAAAAGGGGGAGGGGGAATTTACCCCTCCCCCTTGCACTAACAATAAAACACTAGCTAATTAAAGGTCTGCTTTAGTCATTGCGAAACTCTCAGGATGACGAACAGCAATGTCCGTAAAGAGAGAAACAATTAAGCGAACTGTCCCCGAGCTTGCACTTGTAAAAGGGTCAACCAAAATTTCGACCCCATCCCAACGACCAATAATAAGGTCTGCAATGTTGCCAAAAATAAAGGCTGTACCATTTGAATCACTACCCAAGTTGTCCGGTACGTTGTTCGATGTGAACAATGGATAACCACCAACTCGATTGTCAGAGTCCAGTAAGAACTTAGCGGTTGAACTTGCCACTTCAGTTGTAGCTAGTTTAGCGCGTCCAGCGGCAGAAGTTAACCAAACCAAATCACCCATAAGAGCGTTATCTTGGTCAACTTGCTTTATAACATTCCAGATTTCAGAATAGTTAATTGTTTGATTGTCTCCTTCGTCCCCAATACCGGAAGCGTTTATAATTCCGGTTGGCTCATTGCTAGAACCACTACCGTTAATAGCGGCAGAATCTTCCGCAATCGCAAGAGCTTTAAGTATATCGTTACGAAGCACATTCTCCATGTCTAAAGAAGACTGAATCATTAATTGCTTAGATACGTTAACGTGTACGCTCAAACGTTTTGGTGTAAGTGCTACTTGGTCAAAGCTTGGAACAGCCTCGGTAGGACTTCCCTGCTCTGCTACCCAATAGGCAGTTGAGCCGGTAGACATACGAGGAATGCTAACATTGCCTTGTAGACCAGATAGAACAGTTGCACCCGCTTGCTCTACAACCACCATATTAGATAGTCGGTCAATAAAGTTTGCAGAATCAACAGTGTCCTCAATAGTGTTACCACCGTAACCAAGTCCGCCGCCTGATGTTGCGGCTGTAACGTCACGAACTTTCAAGTCATTAGGAATAAGCAAGCCTTGTGAGACTCTACCGTAACGCTTTTGAGCTTCTTGGCTAACTTCGTTTTCGTAACCTCCAAAACGTCCGTCTCTTAGATAACCGGCTACGGCATCACAAAGGCTAAAACGTTTTTCCTCTTTAGGAGCAAGGATTTCCCCCTTGTCTTGAACAGGCTCGGTTTTAAGTTGGTTATCAAGAATCCAGCGAGAGAACTCTCCCGGAGACTTGCCGTCTTGAATGGCGTTATGTGCGTCATCCATGCAGTTATAACGTGCGCCTAGCGCAGTTAACTCCTTAGAACGTTTAAGCTCGGCATTGCGTGTATTTTCCGCAATCACCTCAACGTTAGGAGCGTCGTTTTTTACTTCTTCACTCATATTATTATTTTCTAATTTAATAGTTTTAGTTTGTTGCGGTTGTTCGATTTGAACACTCCGGCCAACTCCAACCGATGGGTCCGCTGGTACAGAAACCACGCTTATCTCTAACGGTAGCCAACTAGATGCCCTCAAGGTGTCCAGCCCTTCGGTAGCTTGTTCCCTAACCGTATTGAGGACATAATAACCAATGCTCGTTAACCCACGAACTTTATCTAATATGTCTCTGTAAATTTCTTGCGCTCGTGCTGATTTGCTAAACCGGACTACTGCCCTCCCTACTTTGTCGTCATCTATTCGAGCAGATTCCACAACACCAATTTGGTCATTAGGGTCATGGTTTAATAAAAGTGGTGCGCGATTGTTTAAGCGCGTTAAATTAACACTTTCCGCGTTATGGTCTAAAACTTCTAAATACCCGTCTCTTTCTACGGGTGTCTCGGAACTAAAAGACAATTCAACCACGTTAGACTCTTCTAATGCTCGGACTTCAGCGTTAATGGCTTCCCGGGTAACTACTTTTTCAGTTGCTCGGTGCTTGTCCTTGTCCTCATCATAAGCATTACCCTCTCCACCTTCGGGGTCCGGTTCTGTTGATTCTGTAACACCTTCCGGTTCTTCCGGGTTCTTTTCCATTGTGATGGTTACAGTAGTAGCGTCCTCTTGCACATTAACTATGTGCCGTTGTTCTATTTCCTCACTCATCTTGTTCAGAGATTACGTTTTCGTCTTGCTGTTTCAAATCTTCACCAAACTTTAACCCCTTCTCATCAGCTAAAGTGTTGTCTAATGCTATTTGGTCAAATACGTCCTCAACGTCTCCGCCTCCCTCGGCTATAATTGTGCGCCTAGACTTTAACCCTGCCTCAACTGCCGCAACGTTAGCTTGTAAATCTTTTAACGGGTCTACCCATGCCCACCGTCTTGGTTTCCATGTGGGGGCATTCATCTTGTCAAATCGTCCAATGTTAAACGGAAAGTAGTTTGCCAACATTGCAGACTCTAACCATGCCTCAAACACTGGACCTACAAACCCGTCAATATACCACTGTTGAACCTTCTTAAAATGTTCACGTTGTTCTAGTACCCCCGCCCGAATGCTTGAATAATTAACCCCCTCCAAGTCCCCGCTTATTAGTTCGTAAGATACTCCGAGACCACTGGCAATTCCGCGCAAACAAGTTTTAACAAAATCTCTATAGGCTGTTGTTGGGTGTGACGGGTTCCACTCTTGGAACTTCATACCACTAGGTAACTCCTCAATGGTTCCCGGCTCGGCTTCCATTAAATGATTGAAATCAGAATCCTCTTCACCGGTGTAACCTTCTGAGTTTTCTTTAAGTAACCATCCCATTTTACAAGAGCTTACTCTTGCGGCTACAACTTCCGCCTCTTCATAACCGGCTAATTGTTGTAACCGAGTCATTGCGCTAACCATCCAAGGAACACCCCGGGTTTGGCTAATGCGTTCTTGATTGTAAACGTGGATAATTTCGTTTGCTGGTATACGTTGACGCTTTCTAAAGCTTGCCGCGTAACTCTTGCCCGGATGGTTTTCAAGTATATGGTAAGCTATTGCTTTTCCAAACTGGTCAACCTCTACACCCATTCTAATCTCGTTACCGTTCTTTAATGTCTCGTTATGGTCATTGTCTAACCGGTCCGCTTCGATAATCTGCAAAGCAAACCCGAAATTATTTTTGTAACCTCTTAAAATTCTAATAAGAACATCCCCGTCCCTAGCGCAACTTCTCAACGCTAAACGTTGTAAGTCTCGCCAAGTCATTTTACCCGTTGGGGTGCAATTGGCAGCTTTACCCCATGCGGTCCAAGCTTGCTCAATAGCAAAGTTAGCAAATCTGTCCGGGGTGTTGGGTTGGTCCATAACCTTCATTTGTAACCCTATCCCATGCGCCCCTAGTACGTTGTTTTCGAGACCGTCTAAATAGCGGCGGACATAATCGTTATTTCTTTCTAACTCCCTGCAACGTCCCCTTAACCTAACTAAGTCCCGCCTTATTTCTTCGTCTGCCGTTGTAGTTGGTGCAAGCCAATCACTTGTTAAGCGGGACACGCTCGCTCCTTGAAAGCTTCTTTTTTGTTGTTCTTTAACAAAACCAAACCGCTTGGCTATTCTATCAACTAAACCCATTTTAAAATCTTGCTTTAATTAGTCTGCCTGTCCCCTTGCCGTCCTTCGTCTTACGAAAACCCTCTTCCGCTTTTAACCGGTCCTCGTATCTCTGCAATAAATCCGCTAACTCGTTTATTGGAATCTTGTTAACACTTCGTCCACCAATATTGTAAGACTCCATGTCACTGGTTGCTCTACCCTCTAAGACGCTACGAATAGCCTCAACCATAACGCGGGTGTGTGTTCTTTGGTCGGTTGTTGCGGACGTAGCTAAAGCGTTGAGGTTTGCTTTAATGGTTAACTTACCAGAATCAACCATATAACGTTCACCGGATTTGGTAACGTAAGCTTGCCAAGCATAAGTTCCAGCGGTGTAATTAGCAGTAACAGAAGCGGCAACAGTTATAGAGTAATCGTTAGCGTTACTCGATGCGGAGATGTTAAAACCGGTTCCGGTTTTGCTTCTAAATGAATAACTTAGGGACCACCCATCTGCCGGGGTGTAGTCCACCACCGTCTTATCAAATCTAAGTGTGTCCCCGGCAATTAACTCATACGGTTCTATTGTCGGTGTAGTCGCCGCCATTTAACGGCGATAGTATGAGGGTTTATTTGTGTTTCAAATTTCAGACTTACGCGGTCTACCCCTTGGCTTGCTTCCCGGGCGGGGTGGTTTGCTTGCGTTAGCCTTTGATGATTCTTTTTTAGCGTCTGAAGTACGAGAACCCATAAGAGTGCCAAGGTTTAACTTATGACCGCACTTAGGGCATTTAATTGGTTTTTTCACGTTAAGGACTGCAAATGTAAATCAACAGAAAAGATTTTATCTCCATCAATTCTTGATATTGTAAGACTAACACTCTCTTTTTCATTTTCTAAAAGAGCTATTCCAAACTTTGTTACATCATAATTATTTTTTGCGTCTAGTTTTAATAGTTTGTTAGATTGGACCTTTTGAACCTCTTTAATAGGTTGTAACATTTTTTTTATAATACCAATCCCGCCGGGAACATACGCTTCAACAATTACAGTAGTTTCTTTTTTTTTGTTTTTCATACTTTTAAAACCTTATCTACTTTAAGAGAACTTAAACCATCATCATAATTAAATGTGCCCCAAAGCTCCGCCCCGCTTGGTTTATTTATAAACTGCTCTGCTTTGTTTTCAGTACAAAACCAAAACAGTGAATGGCTAAACCCTGCCACGTTTTTATAAAGGACGTTAGGGCTGTACTTCTTACCTTTACGCATCTCCCAACCTTCGGACGCAAGGAACTCAAGAAAGGTATCCTTATAAATTCTTTGTGTAACCTTTTTAATAATGCTCTTATAAAATGTTGAATCATTTTCACCCTCTGAATCAATCCACTCCCCGCGCTTAAACTTCTCCCTAGCTTCCTTAACAGAATTAGCCTCAACTATATAATTCTTTTCATAAATAATATAGTCATCTACTCGTAACTTGTAAGTCTTTATTTTGTTCCTTTCTTCTTTTGTTTAGAAAATCAATCCAGCCTTGTTTTGAATTTAAAACTCGATAAGACCTCTTATCAATTCTAAAGCCTAAATTCACAGGCAAATTTTCCCAATGAGAAGCAATCTTGTTAGCATGGTTATTACTGTGTGCATATTCATCATGGATTAACTTATTGTCGCTGTTATATATTTTTACCCGAAATATTGTCATTCGTTTGTTCCTTTCTTTTTGGTTAAAAAGAATAAGCAAAAGGTAAACCAGCGTTATCCCGCTCGCCTTCATATTCACAAGGTTCCTCTAAATTCATTTGTTTGGCTTTTTCTGCAACTGCCTTACGGAAATCTCCTAAAGTCATTGAGTCATAACCAAACTTAGCGCAATAGTCTAAAATCTCTTGTGCTGTCTTAAAGTTTTCCTCGGGCAACCAATAAAACAAACGAACAACTAAACGCTTTAAAAGTTTAAAAGTTGATTTTTCAAAACCGCGCTCATTGATTTGTTCGCTACTATAATTAATGTCATAGAGAGCTACATCGTGAAAACGAATATACTCAACCTCATCAACACCCATGTCTCGTTCTACACAACCTAAATTTGCACCAATAGCATCAGCAAAATAAATTAACTGCATGATTTCCCAATAGTCCTTAGTTGGTTTTGAGCGCATACTATTACCATAAGGCATATCAACCACATACGGACCTTGCGCTTTGCTGTTAACAAATGCCTTATCCAATTCTAAGTAATAACTTAGGCCATTATATTCTCTATTCTTTTTCATTTGGTTCCGGTCCTGCCGGTCAAAGAAACCTACCAGTTAGGTTATATAGGGTCAACCCCTATCCTACCCCCTGTTTATGGGGGTTATTAAAGTTTAAGACCTAAAATTACCTACAAACCCGCCTTTCCTTATCGGACTTCTAGGTTGTCGTTTTGGTTGTTTGGTTTCCGGTTCTGCTTCTAGGTTTCTAGCTAACTTCTCTAGGTTAGGGTTTAGAATAACCAAAGCGCAGTAAGCGTATATCCTAACGTCTAACGCTTCGTTTCTTGCTGTTCCGCTTTTCTTTTCCCATACCCTTGTCTTAACTCCCCTTTGCATTTTGCTAACTGCTTTTTCACTGGTTAACATCTCAAACCAATACTCATCATAACCATTACCGATTCTAAAATGATTATAACCATAACCGGGTTCATCAATCTTTAAACGTCCGTAAATTAACTCTTTAGCGGTGTCGGTTCCTATTGTGTAAAGCCTAACACCTTTAACACTAGACTTGGTTGGGCGGGATACAATCGGTTTACCGAATCCACCCATTCCCTTGATGGCAAAAATATTTCTTGGCTGTCTAGGGTAAACAAATTGATAAACTTGTTGCGTTTGAAATCCTGAGTCCACACAACACCCGGCTATTGGTAAAGTTCTACCGTCTTCAGTCTCAAATCTAGTTTGTAAATACTCGTCTAGGTTCTTCCATACTCCGGGGTGTGTTGGTTCACCGATAAATTGCCGGTACTCAATTCCCCAAGACTCCTCACCCGGTCCCCACGCTACCACCTCTGTCTCTAAACGGTCCGCTTGTATATCAACCCCACAAGTTAAGATAACACCACCCTCGGGGACTTCCGCGTTAAAGGTTTCTCGTCTAGCCATTAGGTAGTGGGGTTGAACCTCTTCGTGTACGTCCTCCCAAGCTTCAGCCATGAATGTGTTAGTCCAAGTCTTTATTCCTTCGGTTCCTCTTTTCTTGGATTCTATAAACCCAACTACCGCTTGGTGTAATCGGTTTTTAAAACCTTTCTTTGCAGGGAACACACTACACAACCCGTTTAGGTAATAGCCTCTCTTACCGTTAAACTCTTGCCCTGCTCGCCACTCTCCAGCCATTACCATGGCAACCCTCTCCTCGTCGGTTAGGCTAACGTTGCAATGTTCACACTTGTAATGTGCGCTTTCTAAATCTTCGTTCTCCCATATCACTTGCCTCCATTTCATTGTCTGGTGTTCTCCACACTTGGGACACGGACACCACCATTCGTTCTGGTCTGTTAATGAATATTCCAATTCTATCTTGGACAATCCCTTAACTGTTGGGGTGCTTGTCTTGATAATGATTGCGTTATGAAATGTGTCCGTCCTTCGTTCTGCAAGACTTAACGGGTCCCCTTCTGTCCCCGCGCTACTTGGGTAACGGTCCACCTCATCACACAACAAAACTCTAATAGGTCTTGCCGCTAATGATGCCGGGGAGTTTGCTCCAGCCATTGTAATGTGTCCGCCTAAAAACCTTTTGTGTAGTTTGGTGTTGCCACTGTCCCGAGCCTTGGGGTCTGCAACTAGACGTTTTAAAACTTCGGTATCTCTAACCATAGGAGCAAGCCTGTCCCCGGACCATGTGGTTGCCATCTCAAGAGTAGGTTGCAAACACAAGATAGGGCTAGGGTCTTGTGCGATATAAAAGCCAACTATGTTGTTAATGACTTCCGTCTTACCCGTCTGACTTGCCCACATCAATGTTATGCTTTGGACCTCGGGGTCCATAACCGCATCCATGGGACCCTGTTGGTACGGGGCACTCTTTACCCGATAAGCTCCGGGTCTTGCGCTTGCCTCACTCGATAGCCTCCGGTGTTTCTCCGCCCATTCCGTCACTGTCAACCTCGGCGGGGGTCTCCAAGCTTGAAACGTCTCGTCCAACTTCGTCAACACGGGCAACCACTCTCTCGGCACTCTTGAGTCTTGTAAGTTCATTTAAAATATCATCTTTGCTTATATCATCTATCTGGCTTGCCATTATTTTGGAACGGCATGACGTAAATACATCCTCCATATATCTTGCTACAGATTTCCGGGGTATCCATCTGCCTTGCAGTATAAGCAATTCCGCCTCTAGCTTTTTACATTGGGCAAGTAACCTCCGGTTTTTTAGTTCCTGCTCAGATACGTCATTACGTCCCTTCTTACCCTTCTTTTGCACAAAACTTAACCACTCACCCAAGGAGTAATTACCGTTTGCATCTGGTTGGGGTGCGTCTTTTTCTATCTTCCAATTATATAGGGCTTGGCGACTTACACCCAATAACGAGGCAATTCTAGTGAGGGTTACTTTGTCCTTATTCATTTCGGTCTGGTTTGTAAAGGGGGGTCGAAGGGCTTTTTCTAAAAAAATAAGGGAGACCCGGACCATGCGACAAAAAGCTCTTGGAAGGACCCACGAAGTGTATAAAAACAGCCACTATGAGGCAAGAAAGCAAAACAAAACAGTAATACCCCACCAGTAGGAGAATATAACCTACATTTAAGAACGCTGTGCGTGTTGCTGATAACATTTTTATTCTGATTGGTTAGGTGGACCCCACCCGGGACTTAAAAGAGGCTCATACGAAGTTTTTGCAGACTCATAAAGTCCCTGTTGCTTGTCGTTTAAATACCCCTCATGGCAACTACGTTTAAAATTCTTTTCGATATGTTTCAAACCTCGACGGATAGACGAGGCATTGACGTTAAGCCTAAAGGCCAACAGCCACACCTCTAAGCCTCCCTTGAATAGAAAGGGGCGGAGGGTTTTAACCTCATCGGCTAACAACATTGTTGGCAACCTCTCAACCCTCTTGATTAGGATAGGTCTAACCTTACCGTCCTCATGGATAACCCTAGCCTCTAAGCTAACACGGTAATCAATCACCGCTTGCTCTACCACTGCCAAGGCTAACATCCTAAAATTCCAAGCGTCATCAAACTGCTTCAAGCATTCTGTCCTCCAAAGCTTTCAATTGTTGTTTCAGTTCCCTCGCTTTGAGTCTGTCCTCCTTGTTGGCATACTGATGCCCCCAAGCGTCCTCATACCCTGCATCCTTTAAAGCCTTTAACCGTTTCTCTAGGATAGCCTTCTTAGCCTTTAGGTCCGACATGAACACCCTAGGTTTATTTGTGGGGGGTTTTACCCTCTCCCCCTCTATATCTCTATTCTCTATACTCTTTAATAGAGTACCATTTGTAGTCCGTTTGTAGTCCGTTTGTAGTACACTTTGTAGTCCATTTGTAGTACCGTTTTGGTACTGCAAGGCACTTTTAATACTGTATTTATTGGGTAATCTACCCCCCTGATTTTCCGACGAGATAGCCTTTTTTAGCGATAGTTCGCGCACAGAACGCATGCACTTTCGTCTATCGAGTTTTAACGTTAATGCCATATTGTCATAGCTTAACTCGAACCATTCCGCCCACTTGTGGTAGTTGTTTATATTCAATAAATGGAAGAATACAGCAACCGCATTAGCACTAAATTGCTTCTGTCGGTGTAGTCTCCAGAAAGCATTAATTAGGTCTATATAGCTCATAGGTTAAACATTTCTCTTAGCTCTTTAAACTCCTTGGCTAGTCTAGGCTCGGTGTCACATAGGTTCCTAATATTGTTACAAGCGTTGATTGCTGTCCCATGGTCCTTATTAAATATCTCCCCTATCTCTTGAAAAGTTAGCCCACATAAACGACACAAATACATTGCCGTGTGTCTTGGCCAAATGTGCTTTACTGTCCTTCTCTTCCCTAATATGTCCCCCCTCTTATACCCATACCTATCGGCTATCTTATCAATAATGTAATTACACTTTTGTAAGTTCTGTTTACTGTTTAAATTTACTAAGCCCGGTTTATTCATAATCTTCCACAACCCATTCAAATGTCTCCTTTAATTCCTCTAAAAACTTCCTTTGTTCCTCTATGTAATGCTTGTCTTTGCCATATTCTTTTAACGGTAAATAGTCTAATTTATCCCCTATTTTTTCTATCATGTTATGTACTGACTCCATGGTAGTTGGTTCTTCCTCACTCATAGGTTAATCCGTAGTGCATTATAAGAAGCGCGTCCGCTGTCTTTAGTGTTACCTTTATGTCCGGGTAAAGCTCTTGAGCTGCCTGTTTTAACTCCCTTTTCCATGCGGATTGCTCCATTCCCTTCTCCTTCTTTAACCCTAATGCCCCTTGCCACTCTTGAGGACGCACTAGAACAGTCTTTATATATAAACCGGAGAAGATACCCCGAATAACTCCGCAATTCTCTCCCAGCCTAAACATACGCGCCCCGGGTAACTGTTTCCCTGCAAACGGGGGAACGTCTTCTATATAAACAGTGTTGCTACTATCCGGGTATGTTATGCGCTCGGCTAAATCTCTAAGGTCGTCAACATCTTGAGGCATATTAAAGGTATAAACCTTGTCAGTAGCATAATTAACCGCAATGCCTCCACCTAGTCCCGGGTCTATTCCTATTGTTACCTTGCCCGGGTTATATTTCTCTCTAGGTGGTAACTCGCTTAAAATCTTAATTGGCTTCATATAAATAACCTCCCAACTTGCCCGAGGGGTAGCAGTACCCCCCGAGCTTTGTTGTAGTCTCCGCCGGGTGTTACCCGCGCCACTCCTTCGGAAACCAGTTTTCTCAGTTCACTCCTTAACTTCCATACGGGTATAATTAACGCTCCCTTATTATGACCATGAAGCGTTAAAATATGTACCCACCATTCAGCTTTGGTGGATTTAAAACCGCTTGGGTTTCCATTGTATTGAAATTCAAAAAAAAGGTTTCCAGTAGAGTGCCACATATCTCTCTCTCGCTTTACCTCTACCCTTAAACCCTGCTCCTCTCCACATCCTTGGCATTTGTATTGGTTAGCTAATAATAAGCTAATCCATTCTTCCCCTTGTTCCCCAAATTTAAGGTCTAGGTCAAATGCTGGTTGGTATGGCATTATCCAATCTTGTCGTGAACTTCTACTAATAACTCTACGTCACGCTTTAGATAAGCTAATGCGTTTTTTTGGTCGCTAATCATGTTACGCCAAAAGTTAGCTCCGCTGTCCGTCTTGCCTTCTAACCCTAAATGCTTTGCCAATGCGTTTAGACTAATGCGGTTATTTGCCTCGCTTCGATATGTCCACAAGGTCCATAGGTCCATAAGGTCCAAAAACTTGTCTCTTAAATACTTTGGGTTCCTAATGTTTCCGGGAATATAAACACCAAGGGCATAGGCTCGGCGGATTAAATAAGGAACATCAAAGGCATTAATATTAAACCCACACATTTGATGCTGTCCGTTTGCCTGTTCAAAAAACCACTCAAGCATTCCCGCCTCGTTAGTGTTACTAGGGTTAGGCCCATAATGGTCAATGCTAGTGTCTCCGTCCTTGTGGTATCCAATCGCCCACACTCTTGATGTGTACGCGCTTAACGTAGCTTTCTCTTTCCAGTTTTCACGCTTTGCAGCTATATCATCCTCTATCTTTTTGGGGTCCGTTAGATTTGCTCTTGCTTGAAAACCTTTAGAGGGTTCACGCTTCTTTAACTCTTCCTCGCTTAACGGTCCTGTTTCAATGTCAAAGAATATCATGGTTAGCTAAACAATGATTATTAATTAAATCTTCAACCGCTTTAGTACGCGAAATATTACACTTTGCCGCGTAGTTATCTAATGCCTCAACGTCGGTTAGTCTAAATCTAAAATTTATCAATCTAGTTTCTGATTTATTTTTAGATAATATTTGCTCCTTGTTGTTGTTGTTAACAATTTTTTCAACGTCTTGAGGTTTGCAATTTAATTGTTCTGCTATTTTGTTTATATTCATTTTTTAATTAAAATGGAACGTCGTCGTCCTCTATTTGTTTAGGTGGTGCGTCTTTAACTTCTGCAACTAAATCTTTAACCGCTTTCAATTGCCCGGAGTGTTCCTGTCTCCAATCTTCTAAATAGCGATTAAGAATAATATCACTTTCCCATAAGCTACCATCCTCTTTTGGTTTTGGTTGTCTCTTACTTAACCAATCCATATAACTAGGGTCTTCGTCTGCTATTTTGCCTAAAGTGTCCCCTTTGTATTTTCCAAACCCTAACTCATGCGTTGACCATTCGCCCCTTACCTTCATTTCCATGAAGTCAGTCGTTGCCGGTTTAGGTTGTTCTGCTTCAATCACCCGTTTAACGGGTTGCCTTGTTGGTGTTGGTGTTTGTACTGGTTTCACGTTTGCGGGTTTTGCATTTTCAAATCCTCCGGCGGGTACTTCCTCCATGGGTGTTGTTTCAAGGTTAGCGTCCATTAGAGTTACAACGTGGCTAAATGCCATACGGCAAGCCCTAGAAACTGCTCTAGTTTGTGCCATTGCGCGTTTTGCGTATTCATCACGATTAGCCCAAGTTTTCTCGTCATCACCCACAAACCCGTAACCAGTAGTTAAAACCATGCCGTCTGATATGCGTTTAACATAACCTTTGGCTTGAATACCTCCTTCTACCACTACGGGTTCCTCTGTTCCGGCAACGCAACCATGTGCCCCGGCTATACTTGTCCACCCCTCAACGCATACATATTGCTTACCTTGTATTGGTGTTGCTGTTTTTTTAACTATCTCCCGACAAACTCCAGCAACGTCGGTAGACTGTCGCATAAGCTCGGCGGGGTTCTCTCTTACTGTTAGTGCATTATTTTCCATTTTTGTTGTTTTCCTTTCGGATAAATTTAGACCCACACTCGAAAGCTTTAGAGTATGAGTCTTGGCATTGTGTCCGCCACTCGGCGGCGGGATTTATTGAGTCTCTTAGTCCCATGCCAAAAACACCCCACCACCTAACCAATGGGTTAACCAAATAAACCCCCATTGGATTTAAACCCGGGAGGGTTTGGCGAGATAGTGGTGAGGTTAAATTCATTTTGCTTTGACTGTCCTTTCGTCCATGAACTTATCTAAATCGCTACGCTTAAAAACGTGCGTCCTATAGCCATAACGTATAACCGGTATTTGCCTGTTTCTTGCCCATGTTCTAAGCCTTGAAACCTTTACACCTAAATATTTTGCCGCTTCCTTATATGTCATTTTCCTAACCTTAAAATCTCTACCTTAACCTTTATTAATCCCGCGCTTGTGTCGTTGTTATTTAGCTTCTTAAAAACTGCCTCGGAAACGTCTATTTGACGGGTTTTTAAAAGTCTTTTATTTGGTCCCCTATCATTTACCCGAGTAACTACGCTGTTAGGTCCTAACGTTAGTTTTAAAAGGGAGTGCATGGGTATTGGTTTGCCGTCTATCTCCCATACCGCACACGTTAGAGAGGTCCCGTCGAAATATTCTCCGCAACTCGTTAAACCCTTACTCTCTTTTCCATAGTAAGAGGCTGTAAGGGTTGGAGGCTCGGCATAAGGTCGAGACACAACCCACATAAACACACACGCACTACTTATTATTGTTATTAATGTTTTCATTTGTTTGGTTTTATAAATTCTGGTGGGGTCCACCTTTGTTAATTTTTTTTAGAAAATCCTTTTTGGTGGGGTCCACCTTTTGCAAAAAAACTCTCAATTGCTAACCTAACTACAGAACTAATACTTCTGTCAGTTTGTTTTGCGTGTTGATTCAATTTAATTTTCAATTGTTTGCTAATTTTTAGTCCTATCGTTTCCATTATTAATTTTTATAAAAAGTTTATGTATTGCCTAAAGTGGGGTCCACCTTGTTTATTTTTTTTTCGCTTAAATCTGTTTGTTTCAAACTTTGAGAATTTATGAATTTTTCCCATTGCTCTGGGTTATCTTTTTTAATTTTCACCATGTTATCAATTGCGGTTTTAATTTTTTTGTTTTCAAATAAAACAATTCGAGAGGATATACCTCCTGACAATTGTGAGCAAAATTCATCTGATTTATTTAAAGCGCGGTTTAAACGGTTTAAATTACAACAAGGTAAGTCTAACATTTTGTTTAAATTAATATTCATCTGCTCGTAATCGTTTTGTGCGCTATACGCTGAAGCTTTCCAAAAAAATTTCCAAAATTTCTCAACTTCTGCCGTATCGTCGTTTTTTAAATTTTGAGTAAAAATAAATAAACTACCCAAAACAAACATTAGTATTATTAAAATGTTTAATTTGCCTAAAGTTTTAAAGCTGTTTGTATTTGTTGAGTTTCCTTGGTGATAATGAGACTCAAGTTGTTCCTGTTTTAATTTATTTAGTAATTCATCCATTTTTAGCTATTTCTTTCCTTGTTGGCGTTTCTTTTTTAAATCCCTAATTAACTCTTGTATCACCTCGGTCCGGTTTTTACCGGTTCTCTTACAATACTCGTCAATTTCCTCAATATCCTGCACCCAAACAGATAGCTTATCTTTGTTGTCTGCTCGTTGATTTGGCATTTGTTAAATATGTCACTTGCAAACGTTTTAAACAGGGTGTCCCCCACCGTCAAACTTTTTTTAAATATTTTTATTTTTTTTAATTTGGTTTTAAGTCCCAAAACCTTTTTGCAACCTTCTTTTTAATCCTGTTGTAATAGGCATCTTTGATTATTGACGGACTGTTACCGGCGTAATGTGCTGTCTTACCTATGTTCTCAAAAGCGCATAAATGATAAGAACAAAACGAATGACGAAGCACGTTAACCCTACCCTTTAAGGTTGGAATACGGGCCGGAACAGCCTTTATAGACCTAGTTTGAATCTTGCCGTTACGTTTATACTTAACATCTTTAAAGTTTTTATTGCCGGATTTCATTTTCTGGTAAGTGTTTAACGATACCGGTAACAATCCCCCTTTTTTCTTTGCTGCCTTAATCCACTTAGCTTGGAAATCTGTTAAAGGAATATAACGCTCGGCAGTTTTCCCGTCTTTTAGCTTCTTAGCTATTTCCGGCCCTACGTCAATGGTGGGGTCCTCTTCGTCTAGGTCAATGTCTCCCCATGTTAGTTGACAAGCTTCCTCTACTCTAACGCCACAAAATAGCACTAAAACAACAATGACCGCAGTATATGGGCACTGCATTGCCTCTAATAATACTTGTTCCGCCTCTTCTACTGTAAGTATGTCAACGCGCTTGTGTGGTATTTTGTGTCTTGCTATGCCTTTACTGTCATCGTCCGGGCTAGGAGCAGCAAAAACGTTTTTATCTCCTACACTAAACCCCTCCCTTTTTAAAAACCTCCACCATGTTGCTAAATTGTTTAACTTATTGTTTTTTGTTCGTGGTGCTTTCCATAACTTGTTTGAGTTAATCCATGTTCTAATCTCGGTAGGGTCTAACGTGTCCATTTCCCTGTCTCCAAAATGGTTATAAAATTGCGTAACTGTTGCTCTGTATGTCTTAAAATGTTTTACACCTATCTCCTCTAGATGCTTAATATATATTTGAGACGCTTGTTTAGCTTTAATAGGTTTGCCGAAAGAGAGGCTTGCGCTGTTCCTAACTGCCTCAGAGAGTCCCACATTCATCTCTTTAGCTACCTTTGCTGCTTGTAGTATTTCTATCTGCTCCGCCGGGGTTAACGCTTCCCAGTTAAGAGTCTGGTTTTCTTCCGCTAATTTAACCTCTAAAAATTTAGCTTTGGCTAAAGCTTTGTTTGCAAAATATTTCTTTTTTCGCTTACCTTCAAAATACCAACTAACACAATGATGAATAGCACCTAACCCATTGTCTAATTCGTACATTCTAGGCTTTTTAGACCTCCGCCTTTTAGCTTTCGGCATACGCGATTAGTGAACATAAGTGAACAGTTAAGCAAGGACTTATTTACACAATGGTAAACAATGGAACACAATAACATTAGGAAAAACGCAAAAACTCTTTATTTACAGTGTGTAAAAAAGGAGTTCGACTCTCCCCGCCTCCACCACTTTTTGTTAGGAAATATGAATATTTAAGGTCTTAGTGAACATAAGTGAACATTTAAGGATGGCTATTTGACTCCTAAATATTGGTTTAGCTTGTCCGCTGCAACTAAAGCTTCTTTCTTTGTTGCGAACACTTCCCCCGATATAGGCCAAGGGTCTCCCCTTTGCAACCTAGAACCTATAGGTGTAACCATGCCTAAACATAGGCTTTTTAAGACCCATTTCTTACCTTCTTTTATTGGTGTGATGTGCCCCAAAAATCGGTTAGGTTTTGTACTTCCACGCTTTGGCACTTTTTCCGTTATGCGTCACCTCCACGCAATCAACTACACCCCTTTTGTGTAATAACTTTAGACGCTCATACGTTGCGGAGTGTTTTGCATCTGTTTTTTTTGCTATCTCGGAGGTTGTTTCGTACCCCTCCGGTACTTTTGTCCTTAAATGTTTTGCAAATATCTCAACCCAATCGCTCATAATGTTTCGACTCCAGTAGGTAATACCCATTTGTCCCCCATTTTAGTGGCTAACCACACTTGGTGGTTGTTGTCGTCATATACTCCATAACTCCACCCTACTTGCCACATAGACGTAGCAAGCCTATGCGACGCATAACTCATTTCTTCAAAATTGCATAAACAACCGGCAGAATAACCGTGTGCCCTTCCGTGACGTTTTCCGCTAGATTGCTCCACTCGGTGCAAATGACCCATTACAACACTAGAATCCGCTCCATTACCGTAGTGGTTAGCGTGTTCCGCTACTGCTCGGAGGTTGGCGGTGTAGCCATGTAGGAAATTTAGAGTCCCTACTGTATAAATACCGGTCTTGTAATGGTAAGGTATAACTTGGCACTTAACCCGTTTAGCTGCCTTGTATATCCCCGCAATGCCCTGCTCTGCCGCTTCCCGGACAATTCCATTAGGATGTTCTGCCGCTACTCTGAATATTCTATGGTCATGGTTGCCCATTAATAAAACATCCGGCTTAGTCTTTTCTAGGCATTCGTAACCCTTGAGAGTGTCCGCCCTCAAACCGTCGTAGGCATCCGATTCCGTTTGGCTAATGCCTTTGCGTAATGCTCTATAGTCAAATATGTCCCCTAAGTGAATTGTTAAATGAGGTTTCCATTGTTTCTTAAATTTAATAAGAGAGTTTAAAGCGTCCTCATCAACATTGTCCCCATGGGTATCTCCAAATGCTAACCATCTTTTCATAATAAAGACTCCCACCATTTAAACGCACTAGGGTTTTGTTTCCATACCGTACAAAGCCCGGTAGCTATCCTGTGAACAATGTTCTCCTCTTCTTTAACGTCTACACCTAACGAGTAGACAATAGCGTGTAAGCATTCATGTAAAAAAGTGTCCGCCATAGCGTCCGGCTTTTGGTCTTCATAAATAAATATGGTTTGCTCTGAAGGGTCGCACCACCCCCAAGCTTGGCTTGTTTCTTTGCAGCTTTTATTGACGAACTTAACAGTCCAATTAAGGTTTAAAATCCTAATCCTCTTTGGTTTATTCTTCGTTTTCATGCCCCTTAATTTCTAACTGTTGCAAAATATCTCTCATTCGAGCATCCGGGACAAAGTACCCGTTTAGTTTTGGTGTGTAAGTTTTACCTTTTGGGAGTCTTTGGACTATCTTGTTCGAGTCTATTACCGTTATTGATTTGCAACCGGCGGAGAGAATGCTCAAGAGACTTATTAACAGCGTCAACGTCCCCGTCTTTAATATGCTGGTCAACATTGTTTAACGCTTCCTCTAATCGTTTTTTCCGGGAAGTCTCCCGGGCTATTCGTCTCTTTAACCAAAAGACAATAACAGTAGATATTAAGGCTATTAAAGCCTCTACCATTATTGTTGTGTGCGTTTAGTGAGACCCCTAGACACTGAATACCCTAGAGAACTCATTACCGAAGCAATTAAGCCTAGTGTTTTGTCTGCGCCTGAGTCCGGGGCAATGAGTCCACTAGCAAATAAAATACCTATCAAGGCAGTTATTGAGGCTAACCAAAACTCTGTTGTTCTATAACCCTTAGTTTTTTTCATTTTTATTTTTTAGCTCTTTAGCCAATCTAACAGCAACATACACAACCGATAAGCCTGTTAATATTACTGTCAAAATTTCGTTTATATTAGTGAGGTTTGAAACCCAACCAAACAATGTAGCCCCACCCACTTTAATATCTGTTCCATTCACTCCTCACCCAATCCCATTAAACTAATTGCCAAATCCCCTATAAAATCTTTTTCTGATTTATTGCTTTTTCTAAACTCTTCCCAAGTTGTTCCAGTAATAGAAATGTCTTGCTCTATTAAAGCGTCTGGTAGTGTTGTTGTTACTGTTGTCCCGTCATCTTGCTCTACAGTCTTAGTTTTGAAACCGTAAGCTTTAAAGAGAAAACCAAACTCTTGCGCCCCCACCATTTGTATTTGGACAAGGCTAACCGGTAGGTCTTCTTTGGGAGTTGTTTGAACCTCAAACACTATTCGCCGCCTTCAGTCGGTTCCTCTGTAACCATTTCGACCGGCTCAATTTCTGGTTGTGTCATATCTTGCTCTATGCCCAAATCAGCAAGAACTAAACCAGTAATGTAAGCGTTATCACTGTCAGCACTTTCGGAAGTCCAATTAGTCCAATTTTCGCCCTCAAGACGGTATAAACCATTATATAACGGCAAAGGCATAAAACTGCCCTCACTATCTTTACCGAATGCTTGAACAGCATACTGTAGCGAATAAGGCGCGTCGTTGACGCTATTAAGAGCAATTACAACTTTAGAGAAGTTTTTGCCCTCATCAGGTTTCGGGATTACGTTAACTTGTATCATGTCTAAATTATTCGGTTGTTGCTAGTTCCTCGACTACTGGTTCTGATTGCAATAATTCAACCGCTCTTTCTGCGCTTGAGTCATTTGGCGCACAAGCCACGAGTTGAGTGTTTATAATTGTTTCAGTTTCTTCTGTAACTGCATTACCTTCGTCGTCAAGAATTGCATTGCCTTCTTCGTCGAAAGTTTCTGTTACGGATATTTGAGGCTCTCCAACGAGCCAATGATTTTCTAATTCTGAATGTGGTATTGCCTTCATTTTAATTAATAATCGTGTAGTTCAAACGACGAGTTCCGCCGCTTCTGTTTTCAATTTTCACAACAGCAGACTGCACTGCCACTGTTACATTACCATCAGTGCCAGTCGTACCCGCCACATCGCTTGTTGATACATCTAGGTTTGCAGACATCCCGCTGTAAGCGGTTGATTTGAAAATATTAAGACTTGTGCCGCAGTCAAAGAACACTTGCCCGCTAATTGTATGATTCGGGTATTGACCTTCGGGCGCAACATTGGAGTCAAACACTATGCTAATCCAACCGCCCTTCCTTGCTGGCGTGATAGTCGTTACCGCATCATCTGCAATTGTTAATGAGCCACTAATCACTCCTTTTTCAGAAGTAACAATTCCGTTTGAAAATGTGGCTAGGCCCGTCGCATCAATTGTTAATCGAGCAGTGCCAGTATCAGTCGTATTATTTGCGGCAGTCCAGAAACGAATTAATGTAGCTGCATTAAATAAAGAAGACCCACCTCCAATATTAACATTGTTAGCACTAGTCGCGCCCTCAATGTACAGACCCCCGACAGGTTTTTCAGAATTGGTGTAATGAGGTGTTGCTAGTCTACCTCGTTTCAAATTTGAATTAGTTAATGTGGATGCGCCACTGTCAGCCCCGAGTAATAAGCCAACATCACTATTTGAACCTGTTTGTATTTGCGTTTGTGCACCAACGTTCACAACTCCCGCCGAATCAATCACCATTCTGGCCGCACCAGTGCCATCATCAGCAGTGTAAAAAGACATCGATTTGCCCGCATCTTCAGCAATTAATTTTAGGTTGCCGTCTGTTTGTAAATAACCGTGCTGGTTACCAGTGTTACGCAGCATTATACCTTTCGTCGTATTGGCTGTTCCGTCAATTTTTATAGCAAGGCCGTCTTGATTAATTGTTACGAGTCCCGCCGATGAAATCGCCATACGAGTTGTACCGTTCGTTCCAATCGCAATGCCGTGCGCACCGTTTCGAGCTATAACTAAATCATCGTCTCCCGCTCCTGTTAATAATGCACCGGCACTTGAAGCAACTCCTATGTCAGCGGTTGAATTGCCGTTATTTATTCTAAGAGCTGGGTTTGTAGCGTCTGATAATTCAAGCAGTCGGCCCGGTGAACCAGTTCCTATACCCGCTTTATCGGCAACAATAGCCCCGTCAATTGGAGTGCGAGCGGTTGAAGCAGAAACAGAAATTGCCTTACTGTTTAATTGAGTAAGAGGCTGAATCTGACTAACTCCAGAAGCCGAACAAGTGCCATCTGCCGCGCCGCTAGAATCCTGAACCATCAAAGATTGTGTAGGGTTTGCCGTTTGCAACTCATACGAACTAACCGCTCCTATTTGATAAACAAATATGTCGTCAAGCGTTACCGCTGCGGTTGCAGATTCTGCTCGAATGTATAAAAAATCTACCGACTGACCGACTGGCCAATCCATTTCAAACGAATTACTACCCGCTGTGATTGTGTGTTTTGCCGTGTATATTCCTGAGTCGTAACAATTAAACGTAGGCGCACCCGTCAACGCACTAGCTGTGTATTCAACTCTGTATTTTTTGCCACCAACTAATGAAACGTTATTACGACAAACTTGAGTAGCTGCACTCGCACCCAATTGCATAGCGTTACTGTTATTAGTTTGAGTGTTCCAATCATTGTAAGTGTCCCAGCCGTCAAGACTGCCATTAAAATCACTATCAATTTTCTTAGTCTGACTACCGTAAATATCAGAAAATTCTAGATTTTTGTTCTCGAATTTTTCTTTAACTTCCGAACCGGATAAAACGCGATTATAAAACCGTGTTTGCGATATAGTGCCGTTGAAATTGCTTAATGCGGCATTGTTATAATACGAACCAATCGCACCATCAGAGCAACTGTCAATGTCTGAGTTACCTCCTAGCGTTAACGTGCCGACTTGAATCCCGTTATCATAAAGAACCGCAGAACTTCCATCAACTGTTACAACGAGATGATGAACATTTAAATCATCCAAAACTGACACGCCAAAATCACGCCATTGTGAATCATAAATTTGCAAATTTGAAGTGCTTGGCCCACCACCAAAAACAAATCTACCGCCATTGCCAAAATCTATTAAATGGCGTGCCCCTGAAGTTAACCAAGAATCAGCTTTTGCAACAAACTCAAAACTAAATTTAGTCCCCAAGTCGGGCGGCGAGGCAATGTCGATATTTCCTGTGGCACCATCAAAATGAAGCCCGCCAGATTCCGCATTTGTTAGCGAGCTTGTGACTTCGCCCGGTGCCGGGTTCTTTTTTATTAAAGTAAAGTTAGACATTATTATTAATCAAATGGTGAGTGGTCTATTGCTACAAATCCGCATCCGTCTCCGGCTGTTTTGTTACATATCTCCCATTGACTGAGTGTGAACTCTTCCCCGTTTGGACCCGTAACGCTTAAAACGTCTCCCGGTTCTAATGGTATTTTCACTGTCCCGCCAACCTTACGCAAATAAACAGTGCTTGCGTTTTCGGTTTCTGCGGCTTTATGAGCCACTACAATTAAAGTGTCTACTTGCGTAGTTGTGCCGAGTGCGGTGTTACCGTTTGCGCTCCCGCTTGTTATATAACCGTCCGTTATGTTTATCTCCGACATGCGTATTACTTTCTTTTAAATTTTTTGTGTTTCAAATTATTCCGCCCCACCAGCATCTCGGGCACTTAGGACTTGCCAATAACCTTCGGTCCCTTCGTAAATTAAGGTAATTACACCGTCCCCGGTAATTACTAAACTGGTGTCCATTATGTTAATACGGTCCGCGCTTGTAGCACTACCGGACAGGCTGTTAACTGTTAAAGTCTGACTTGTAGAATTGGCATTAACATAGATATGTAATAAGTACCCATCTACACCCCCCGCTATACCGTTTAAATTAGCGTTACCACTAAACCCGGAATTGTCCAAACGGACATAAGAAGAGTTTGCAACGTTTAAAGCGTTTACTGTTGCGGTCCCTGTTACGGTTGCTTTGTCTAGTTTAATATAACCCGCCGCGCTTGTGCTGTTTCCGGTTCCGCTTTTAATGCCATCGGCTTTAATTGTAATAGATTGTTGTATAGGGGTCCGTGATATGCTTGTCCCTGTTATTTCTATTTCAAGTGTTGCGGTTGCGCTACTGTTTGGGCTACCAGTGTTACCGGCTAATAAAGTGTTATTAACCCCGGCAGTGTTTAAGTCTAAAGTCCCCGCGTGGAATGTTTCCCAATCTATGCGGCAAGTACCTCCGCTAGTGCTGCTATCCGCAACAATAAAATCACTTAAAGTTAATGCGGAATCTGATTTAGTGGCAAATATCCCTTTGTCCTTAACTGCTAACTCGGTAATTGCACCAGCGGCAACCCCTTTAACGACCAAAACAGGGTCATCACTTGCCGAGCCTGTTGGGGGTTTAAGTTCGTCGTTTAAAGTGTAGTTACTGCCTCCGGCTACCGGCTTTGCTGCTCCTACTCGATATTTGCGCGTCAAACTGACTGTAGAGTATGCGGTAGCACTTGTAGCCCCGCTAGGGTTAACTAAACCCACTTTAACCGTTAAGTTATCTGGTAGCGTTTTATATTGTGAGGCAAACCCGCCGCTTTCATCCTTTACCAACAAATAAACTTCTAAAGGAATTTGGTCCCCTTGGATAAGGTCCGGGAGTGTTATAGGGGAGGAATCTATTGAAGACGTTACTAAAACATCGTCTTGTAGGTCAACAAATAGCTTGAGCAGATTAGCCACATGAGCATTTTGCCCCAAGTTTTAAGGGTTTCAAATTTAAGCGGTGTGCGTCTTAGCCGCGTTTATTTGACAGAGATAAGTGTAGCGGTGTCTAGGTTTGGGAGGGTAATAATAATGTTTGTCGGTTGTAATGTTTTCTAATTCGGTTACGGCAGTTTCGACCCGTCTACTATCATCAATATCAATTTCTAACCCACCTTCTAAACCAGAACTACCGGTCGTTATAATAGTTTTCATAGGCTTTATACCAAGGTTAGCCCTAGGGTTATTTGTGCGTCCGTTTGTGCCGTCTACAATTTGTATAACCAATCCTAGTGGATTGTTAAAGAAAGAAGACTTAGCACCGTAAGTCGTTCCGTCCGCTTGAGTCGGTCCGTTGCTTTTACCCATAGGGTTTAAATTGTAAAATGATGCCGTTGGTTGCTTATAAAATGTTTGGCCCAAAGTTGTTTCGTCAATATCACTTTCATTAGACACTAAAGGAACATAGTTTAAACTAACACCATAATTAACCCCAGTAATAAAACCACCGCTTGTTATATAAGCTTTGTAGTTTGCTGTTCCACTTGTGTTTAGTAAGAAAGCATTAGTTACGGAAATAGTGTTACCAATGTAAGGATTATCTTGGCTTAAACTTGCTACCCAACTGCAAGGCGCGGCTACCTCTTCAAATCTAAAGCCTAAACCCTCCGCGTCTGCAAAATCTTTGACATCTGAAATTTTAACATATCTGAAGTCGTCAACGTCGTCCCGTTCGTGCTGGCTTGCGTTGCTTGCTACGCTTGTTGATGCCGCGTTTCTTATTGCTGTGCTGTCAGGGAAATCAGTGTAATCATAAATCTTACTTGCACCTAATAAGTCCGTATATAAGTCGTCTTGACTGTCTCCGTCTACAAAGCCCTCGTATAAATCAATAGGCGCAACAGAACCATTAAACCAACCCGTTCCGGGTTTCATAATACGATTACCAAAATAAACCTCATCAATGCTTAACGGTCTAATCTTATCCGCCTTCTTAACTAACACGGCAAAATTATTGTAATGTTCTTTTAATAAATTAACTCGGTTATAACTTGCCGGGGTTTTTGTTGTGTTAAGATTTGTAGCAGTTTTAGAGTTTTCTACCTCAAGAATCACATCGTCTATAACTAACCTAGGATAGTTAGGATTATTTATTTCGCCGCCAGCAAACGAACCTTTGCTAATCTTTGCGTCTATGTCGTTCGTTAAAAATTTAATGTCTGAAGACGTTAAGTCTCCAATGTCGTTAAGCGTTAAGTCTTCTCCCGTTGGGTCCCCTTCAATGTCGTTATGTTTAAAGGTTTCTGTCCCCGCTGTTATAGGTGTTGCTGTTTCGTATTGTCTAACCTTCCTTGGTGTTTCGTGCATACGGTGGAACTTATGAGTGTCAACATGATGCCGGTAGTTAGTTCCAACAGCGTTAAAGAATGAATCCTTCCACATACTTGGCCAACCGCAAGTATAAGCATAAAGGTAGCTTGCTTTCCCTCTAGCATGACCACCCATGTAGCTCGCATCATGTAACCTTAAAGGGATAAACCATTCTTGATTACATTTTAAATTTAGCGTCCCACTGTCTAGCGTAAGTGTGAAAGAGTGGTTAGTCATTGCCCCGCCCCAATAAGCTGCATTATCTCCCCCGCTTAAAGGTGAATGAATACCAAAGACATCACGCCAAATTAGTTTAGGACCCTCAGAGGTGATTATAACGTGTTTCTCTTCCGGGTTAGACAAGCTACAATAATTTTCTACTTGAGACTTTAAATAAGCTACGTCTTTGTCTGTACCATCGTAACCCGTCCCAACTTTATCTGGGTTTGCTCCACTGCTTGATATTTCATTCCAAAGCGCATGATAATTCCTAAAACTTTTAGGCTGTAATGCTAGGTCTGCACCTATAGTAGTTGAATATTGATGAATGTCCGGGACCTTTAAAAAATGCGTCTGTAATTTGTAGGTTGTAGATTCTAAACTTAAAACCGCGTTAACGTCGTTAATTTGTAAAACGTTTGTTGATAAAGGCCAAAGCTCTAAGAGGCTAGGTGTTGCGTTAGTTGCTAAATTAGTGTCATCATTGTTCGATATTGCGCTTGGTTCAATATTTGCATCAATTGTGTTTAACTCAGCCTTAAAAGAACCCCAACCATCGAAATCAATTGTACCGGTTTCAAGAGTGCTACTAGAGGTGTCTTTTTTTCGGTATCCAATTTGTCCTTTATGGTAAACTACATCAGCAATTTTTGTACTGTTTGTAATCTCAGGAAATAACCCTTCGTCTTTATATTCGTCTCCTATGTCGTTTTGAGTTGCTGAATTAAAAAAAATTCTTTGATGATGTCCGGCAGTACTTAAAAACGGATTATTATCCATTCCCACATATTCAAAAACATTATATAAATAATTCGGGTTTGTTATGTTGTTAGCTCGCATGGTTTGAGCTATTGAACCCTCAAAGCTGTCAAAGAATAAGAACCTTGGGTCTGTTGGTATGCACTTAAAGAAATAATTGTAATCATGGTAAAACGTTGTGCCTATGCGCCTAACGCTCATTTGATTATATGCGGGTAATGTAAAAGTTTTATGAGGGTCGCTAATGCTGCCGCAATAAATAGTATAATCTCTATTTGTTAAATTATGAACACGGAAACAATTATATTTATTATAATCATCAGGAATTGAAAACTGATTTCCGCTACCCTCCGCAATTAGCAATTCACTTACTGCCATTTGCCAAACCTTCTCCGGGCTAGGTTCTGTATATTCCCAAATTTGATGTGTAACCCCACCGTTATCTCGGGTGTGGGCTTTAAGAGACCTTTTTAAATTAGGTGTACTACTCCCAGCTACATAAGCGTATCCATTAGCGTAACTACTAATGGTTGCGTTTGCTGCCGCTGTGTCATAGGTCGATTGGTTGTAAGTGTTTGGGATAGTTTCAAACGCGGCATAAATTGGAGTGCTTGAAGTTGGCCCATGGGGAACTCCGGGATACCAAATAAACTCATTACCTTTATAGAGATAACTAAGTGGATAACTTGAAGGGCTAGAACTTGCCCCAATATGTGATAATAAATAAGTAGAGCAACCGTTAAGAGCTTTGTTAAGGATAGCGTCCGCCTCGGACCATAGTGCATTCATTCGGTCCGCTGTTGGTTGTTCGTTTCCTATTAAATAATTTACAGCCAAACCGCTTTGCCGCTTCCGCCACTTGTCGTTTTTCCTTTTGCTTTACCTTCCCGAATAAGTCCTCGGGTTGTTCGTTTAAAATTGGTATTGCTAGACTCAACCGGAATTAAAGATAAAATAACATCTCTAATTTGATTATGATAAGCTGCCTCGGGTGAGTTGCCTTTTAGTTTTGGTGGGACACGAATCATTTAACTAGCTTCCGGGTAAATAAAGTTTGGCCAAATGTTTAATTGCCACTCTTGGTTCCTCTCAAACCTTCCACCGGCTACTTGTGTAATTTGCGGAGATTTCTTTAACCATCTCCATTTATAAGTATAACCGGTTCCTGTTATATCACCGTCAACAGTAAAGGTAGGTGTAGGAATATCGCTAACAGTTGCCTGAATCATTTGTGGCAGACCTTCCGCGCTTGCTACTTGTTGTGTTGTCCAAATATAACCCACCCCATAAGTAGCCATTTGCCTTTGATAATCCGACGCAACTAACTCCGATTTTCTTAAAACATATTCAAAGTCCAACCAATTCTCTTGGCCTTTAGATAACATGAAATAAAGAAACTTTGCGTTATTTGTCCAAGCTCCGGTTGCAGTTGTTCCGGTGTGAATGTTAACAGCAAAAGCGGCGGCGGCGTTTGCATAAGTTCCGTCGTTTACTTTTTCAACTGCTTTCTCTACGTCTTTAATTGTGTTAGGGTGTAACGCTAAAATTCTCCAATGAGACCTAATGTCTTTTTGTGTGTCTTGACCAATTAACTCCCATGTTGTTGTTACCTCTGCCTCGTTCTCTCCACCTCCGCCCCCGGTGTTATCCCGGTTAATTCTTGCGGTTAATGTTGCTGTTGGTCCGCTAGTCTCATAGTTAACGTCGTCAACGCTACCTACGAAACGACTCATTAACTTTCTAACGGCATCTTTCTCCCCTTCATATCGGACCTCACTAGAGAATCCGCTTTGTTTATTCCAAGAGTAACGCCTCCCGGTTTTAACTAATTTTTCTTTTCCTATTATTGTTGCCATTATGATGGGTATATATTTTCGCCGGTTTGCCCGGTTGCCGCCTTCTTAGTGTTTGCCTCAATGCCTTTTTGGACTGCCAACTGTTGTTTGGCTAAGTTAACCAAGCCTTGTGGACTTCTTACTAATGCCCCTATTTGTTGGGCACTTGTAAGGGAACGACTTGCCCCAGCTTTAGCGGCAGACGACTTATTAAGCTTTTGCGCCGCGTCCATTGCTTTAACGTCTAGCTCTAAAGCTTTCTTTTTGTCTTCTGGCTTGCCCGTTGCCCTTAACTTTTTCGCTTCTGCTTCTGCTTGTTGCTTTTGAAGTTTCAACTGCTCTTTTTGCTCGGTAGTTGTAAGCTTCGCAAAATCTAATTGCTCTTTACGTTTTTTAACTTGTTCCTCTAAAGTCTTTATTTGTTTCTCTAATTCAAAATCCATGCCTTGCCCTAAAAA
>Ga0208159_1000118_pt1 | contig 31085 bp, 37 predicted proteins | sample 9_EtaG_FD_184082 | JGI IMG/M metagenome (GOLD analysis project Ga0208159, IMG submission 184082) | Marine viral communities from the Subarctic Pacific Ocean - 9_ETSP_OMZ_AT15188 metaG (SPAdes) (version 2) | ecosystem: Environmental > Aquatic > Marine > Oceanic | place: Pacific Ocean | collected... | reverse complement strand
CAATAATGCAATAGTAGTACCGACAGGCATCTCTGTATTACCCTGCCCCATGCCCATATCGGTTGTCCCGATAAACCGTTGCGCTGCCTCTACTACAAATCCCATCAATTGAAATAACGTCCCAGAAGGTTCTTTATAAGGTAACGGCATTAAAGAAGCCTTTAAATCACCTCCAGGAACATCTACATCTCTAAATTCTCCAGGAGCTAATGGGTTTGCCTCATCTGCAATGCGTAACCCTCTCGCTTTAAATCCTGCTGGCATATTACTCAACGTACCTGCATCAATTAACTGCCGTAAATTAGCTGTAGCGGTGCGAGATAAGTTCCCAAGCAAGTGAATTAAGCCAAAACCATAAAAACCTAATCCTGGAGTAAATTTATACTGCACAAAATGTGGGATTTTATCTTTTTTAGGGTCATTTGGGGCAAAATTACGCCTAATTGCCAAAACTTCGTTCGTATCTAAACAAACAGTTACAATATAAGGCAGTTTTATACCTGTCTCTTCACCTGTTGCATCAACATCAGGGTAATCTTCGAGATCCAAGAAACAATGGCACTCATATAATGTAAACTGTTCATCAGTGCCAGACGGTGATCTGCCCTCAATATCATCATAAGCATCGGTAATTGAATCACTACTTGACCCATAACCTTCATTTGTACTACCTTTACCTTGCATATCAAGGTAAACACCCGACACTTGCATCTTGCGTAACTCATTTTTAGACATTTTTATCACATGAGTAACACGTTCAGCAGTTTTTAAATCTGTAGCAACGTAAGGTACAAGCACATCTTCCGCAGGAATAAACTTACTTACTGGTCTATCCAACGCCTGATCACGATATACCTTCTTAAACGCACTTCCTGCCAAACCAAGATAATACAACATCTGGTCAAACTCAGGCTCATACTCTTCCATTTCATACATTATTTGGTAATTCATGTAATCTTGAACACGTTGAGCTTGTTGTTCCGCATCTGGGGTAGGTGTACCCACAATATTTGCTCGCACAGGTCCTGAACTTGGCAACATCTCTTTATAAGCTTGCGATTGAAACTGCGTAACAGCCTCATTTAGCAATGGGTGGATAACTCCAGTAGCACCATCAAACGGTTCTGTACGGGATTCATACCGCATACCAAGCAAATCTAAACCCTTCACATAGGTATCTTCCCAATCATCTCGGCTATTACGGTCGTCTTCTACAGAATCTATTACATAACTGGCTACACCTGTCAACGTAGCATCGGAAACCATAGGGGCTAAATTATCATAGAAATTTTTTGGCTCACCACCAAACGTAACTTCATCTTCGCCAAAACTTACTTCAGCACCTTCATCATTCTCAACAACCTCGACATTTAAAAAATTATCTTCTTGTTGAGCAAGATCCTCTTCTTCTACACTTAAGAAATCATTCGGGGCTTGTACTAAAGCTCTATCAATATTGCTTGGTCGTGGGGTTTGTGCCATTAATAATAATTCCTTATTTTAGGGGCAGTATCCTCTTCCTCATAATCTTCTGGGTGTTGAATAAAACCGCCCTCTCTAAATCTGCGTAACGCTTGCGTAACCGTATCAACATAATCATCATGCTCTCCTGCAGGAAAAGCAGCACACTCTTCAACAACTTCTTCTGCCCATCGAGTATCTGGAGCCCATACTAACCCACTTTCAAGTAAAGGTGCAACTGAATTCACACGAGTGAATTTATCATTTCCTCTACTCGGGCTATAATTCTGCACTGGAATACCCATAGTTCGCAACTCTTGGGTCAATGGCATACCACTCGCTTTCGCCTCAATTAACACACATTCAGGATCCCAATACTTATATTCTTCCAACGCTCGCCTACGCAAATCAGGAAAATCCCATCGTCCACGTTGGGCATCTACAAGAATAATGTTTGGTGGTCCTCCCTCCGTAGGGTAAAATACACCCCATGTAGTTATCGCACTATAATCAGCAGTCGTTTGTTTACTATACGCAGTATCATAACTCTGCATCACATACTCCAAAGGTGGCAACTCTTTTTTCTCCCAACGCTTCCACCAATCACGCTTTAATATAGCTGACTGCTCACTCGTCGGGTTCTGCTGCCACTGAGCTTCCCACTTACCTACTGATAAACTGCCCTTTACAGAAAGTAAATCTTCCTTTTTCCAATACTCACCCCACAACGGCTCATTAGTCTCTGGCATCAACGCAGGAAACTCCACAACCTCCCACTTATCAGCTAAAACATCTCGCCCCTGCTGTTTCAACAACTTACCTGTTAAATCGTTTTCTGCCCATCGGGTCATAATAATCACAATAGACCCTCCTGGTTGAAGCCTTTGGCGTGGTCCTGACGTATACCACTCATAAGCATGTTCCATAGCCGTAGGACTTAACGCATCTTGTTCACTATGGGGGTCATCAATAATTAACAAATCAGCACCACGTCCAGTAACCGCACCACCAACTCCCGCAGCAAAATATTCACCGCCTTTTGAAGTTTCCCAACGTCCCGCTGCCTGACTATCCGCTCGCAACTCTACATCAAAAATTTTTTTATACGCATCTGAGTTCATTAAATTACGCGTCTTACGACCAAATCTAAACGCCAACTCAGCAGTGTGCGTAGTCTGCATAATCTTTAACGTAGGGCGACGTCCCATCAACCACGCAGGTAATAAATAACTTCCGAATTCAGATTTCGTGTGCCGAGGTGGCATATTCACAATTAATCGTTTCAACTCTCCACGAGCCAAACGATTAAACTTCTCTGCCATTATCTTATGGTGGCGTCCATTTATAAAATCTTCCCACACAACCTTAGTAAAAGCCATAAAATCATCACGAGCTAACTCCGACTCAGTGATTTCCTTAGCTCGATCCAGTAAAATCGCAAACTTCTTCAAATGCTCTTCTGGCACGTTCGTTAAATCAAAGCTCATATTTTCAAAATACATCGAAAAATTTCAAAGGGCAATGAACCTATAATCAAAACACACAATAGGGGGTACGTCGTCTAGGCTTTCCGTCGAGCACAGTTCACTATCCATGAAAAATGTTTTTGGTACTCGAAGAAATATCTAAAACTTGGTTATACCTGACGGCACAACCAGAGGTCGTCCTCAGGGGGGGTGGTAGGGGGGGAGGGGTCAATGCTCAGTTTAGTATTGGCTAGGGGGACCCATCCCCCTAGCCGTTATTAGTTAGACAGTAGCTTGTGGTTGAACTACCAATTTGACATAACCAGTTCCGTAAACTTTAGAGCTTGGAGTATACCCTCCGTTTAACATTGCTAGTAAACAGATAGGTGACTTAGTGCTGTGACCCAAAGGCTTTGCCGCGTTAAGGATTGCAAACAAACTGTGATTACCTTCGTAACCTTTTAGTAACCAGTCTTGGATAGTAGCGCGGACGCCACCTACTTTGCCAGTGTATCCAAATGGTACAGGCTGATCTGACTCTAGCTTAACATTGTCAAGTGGAACAACTTGAACATTATGTATGTTGCCACCTGCTTCAGCTTGAACGAAAGCCCAGATGTCAGAATAGTTGAGAGGAGTACCAGTATTTTGTAGCGTTGCTACTGCGACTGATTGAGTTGCGGTTTTTGTTTTTGCTTTTGCCATTTTATAACCCTTTCTACGGTTGATTGGCTGTAACCTTTATTGGCTACATATTCTTTCTACTATAGTTCACTATTGTTGTAAACCCCTTTTGTGAACTTTTTTACATTTTTATTAAACTAATTGTGCTGACTATTATTATGACAGCAATTATCAAGATTGACATATTCATTCCTTATTGTTACTAATACTAAACAATGTAACCCAATATAATGTCAAACAGTATTTTGTTTTATCTTTTGTTGTTGATGCAAATCCTCAAGAATCTTCAAACGATGATTAATGATGAGTGCTTGAGGAAGATTGATTAATATATATACTCATGTATATATATCGGTCTTCATCCTCAGGAATGGGATCATCATCTTTCATCCTCGGGAAAGGGGAGGGAGAAAAAGGGGACCGAAGTCCCCAAATCCTTAAGCTTGAACTACGAGTTTGACGTATGGTGTCATCCAGTATTTGCTAGACGGTGAGTAACCACCATGTAAGAGTGCGTGGAGACATACAGGTTTTTTGCGACTATGTCCCAGTGGAGCGGCTTTATTGAGAACCGCTTTCAGTGTCATATCACCCTCAACACCGCGAAGCATCCAGTCTTGAATTTTTTGACGAACACCACCTGCTCGTCCACCATAACCAAATGGAACAGGCGCGTCAGACTTGAGGTCGACATTATCAAGAGGCACGATTTTTACGTTCGCCTCATTGCCACCTGCCTGAGTCTGTACAAAGTTCCAGATGTCGTCGTAAGTTAGCTCTTGGTCAGTGACCACTAACTCAACTGATTTTACCACTTTTTTAGTGGCGGATTTAGGGGAAGTCTTTTTAGCTGCATTAGCCATGATTAGCTCCTTTCTACGAGCACTGTCCCAACACACCATGCGTTGGATACATATATAGAATAACAAATAGTGAACTCTGGTGCAAGTCTTTTATACTCTTAAATAATCTTTTTTTATTGACAACAAAATCCTCAAGAATCATCGGTCATCGTCAATCATCCTCCGACCACGAATCATCGTTCATTGTCATTCATCCTCAAACCGTTATCCTAATCATTCATCCTCTATCATGGGAGAAAAGTGGAGATCTTCCTCCTTGTGATGGGACGATTTTGAGGATAGAATATGATTGATGATACCTGTCCAATCGTACGGTGTCGGGGAACTCCAATCAGGTGTCCATGATTCTCCGTTTCCTGCTATCTCTATCGCTCTCTTACCGCTAAATATATTTAGGGTATGGGAAGAAGGATGATGAACCAAGTTATAAACTGAGCCACCATTCATAAAATATCTTGTTTGCCACGCGATTTGATGTGGACGCAGAGTTATAGACTTTAGTGACTTTAACCTGTGAACCTTGAGTTCTAACCAAAAAGGATGACCTTGGACGATGCCGTGTAGGTCAGGAACTCCAGGACTTGCCCATGATTCTAGGCGTGTCCAAAACACACCTAGATCTTTAGTACCATCACGGAGTTTATACCATAATTGTGACTCGGGTTTACTACTCATTTGCTTTTGCTTTTTTTCTCAAGAGTAACAACTTTTGGATTAGGGGCATGGGATTCTTTTGCAATCTGCACCATGCTAAGATGTGTTCATCAGCCATTAGTCTACGAGCTCCCCTGTTACAATAAAGTCCATACGCTCAGCACACGTCGTGCAAGGTGTTTTGTCCTCGTCGTATAAATCCCTAGCATAATTGTTGCCGAGCATTGGCATCCCGCACAATGTCCTGCTTGTGCCATCAGCCATTGAGAAATGCTGTTGTCCTAACTTTTTAGTCCACTCATAAAATTTAGTAGTCATGTCAAAACCCCTTTCTTCGGGTTGGTTAAATTAATCGTACTTAACCATAACACAGGAATATATCAAGTAGTATCTTTTGTTATCTTTTTTTGTGTTGTACCCTCGATGACCATATTGCCATCAGCTACTGCTGCGAGTGCAGGGAACTCTTTTTGCAATCGCTCTATTTCTTTCATAACCTGTTCTCTGTCCATTTGATCAATGCGTCCATGGAGGATTTCTTTACGATCTATATAGATCCCTGCTGCTTGTCCTCTAGACTTTTCGGCTGCGACTGCTGCTGCAAAGTTTCCTCCAGTCATAGCAGCGTCACGTATCTCGGCTAGTTTTTTGACATGTCCTTCAAAACTAACCTCGTATTTTTTAGATAGCTCACTTTTGAGTTCGCCTATCCTTTGTACAACTTGAGGATACCTTTGCCCATTGAGTAATTGTGATGCAATGGCGTGGGCAGATTTCACAGAATATCCTGCTCGCACAGCAGCCTCAGTTTGGCTAACGTCTTCGCAAACGTAGATTCTACAAAACTCTTCTTGTTTCGGAGTGATTCCTTTCTCTACACGAGGATTGGCGACGACATTGATACTGGGTTTGTGAGTGGCTTTTGCAAGAGGCATTTTCATTTTCCTTCTCGTTGTGATGGGACCAGTTTACTTAATAGGAGGGAAAAAGAAAAGTAGCCATTTTAAAACAGCCCTGATTCAGAGTCGCGCGGACACGAAAGTAATGATCTATTGTGATCAAGATATCGGAGTCAGAGAACCATAATCCATGCTAACCCATTGAATATATGGGGATAGTGAGATATTGTATATTATCAAATCATTAAAAACAAAAAGAGTCCTATCCATCTTTTCCCCCTATATAGCAAAGTCCAGATAATATACAAAAAGACCCCCTGACTAAAAGGGTATAATCAGGGGGTTTTGAGTGAGAGCATACAACTTGGGAGGTGAGCTTATGCTTTTTTAGGATACCAAAAAAAGATTTTTGACACAAGTCTTTTCCAAAATGATTTCTTTTCTTTTTTGGGATAGAAAAAATCTACTGTTTTTTGCATGGGAACCCAAACGTCAGCTTTTGCTTCTGATACGGATAACACAGTCACGGCTTCCGATTGAGCAGATTTAGTTGATTTAAAATTAGAACTATTCTCATTTAATTTTTTGCCGAGCGTATATACGATGTATTTATATTGATTGGGTGTAATCCCATGAAAAGACTGTATTTGTTTTGCGGTCAACCCATTTTCTTTATCTGTAAGGATTCTTGCCACAAATTTATCACTTGGGCGTGTCCTATCAGTTTGTTTGTTCATCTGTTCCTCCTAATTTACTGCGGATGAAAAACATACCCGATTGCTCAGGAATCCATGGTTCGCCATCCTTAAATATAGCTTCAACTTCTTTGGACTTGCTTGCATCATACAAACAATCTGAGCATAATTTGACATATTTTTTATCTTCTGGCAAGCCTTCTGCTGTGGCTCGCACCCAATGCACTTGAGTTGGTAGACTGCGGTGCATCTTAACACCGTACTGAGGTTCGCCTAATTGTTGACACATACCGCAATAATCTTCGTTTGGTTCTTCTATATGAAAGGTTAATAAAGGATTAGTCATGCTTAACCTCCCCATATTTTTCAGGTGCAGGAATCGTTTGCACCTCTGGTTCAAGCGAGAATTTTACATGGACATACCCAGTCTGCATTGAACTTATGCTGTATGGTTGCGGACAAGTATCAAGCCATTTTAAAAATGGTTCAAGATCCTTTGCTCTTACTATAAATGCCATTACTTGCTCTCCTCTTCTGATAAAAATGAACGCAAGTTTTTTTCTGATACTTCACCAAGCAACACCTCAATCGCGGTTATATCACCTGCTTCCACATCTTTTTTAATTTGCTCTAGAACTTTATCTATCAATTCTATCATTTAACCCTCCCTTCACGTTTAGTATCTTTTGTTTGGCGAGCCTCTAACAGATGTACTTGCCTATTGATATCTGCCACCCTTTTTTCAAGTCTTTTTAATGCGTCAGGGTTATTGAAACAGATTGTAGCTAGGGTGAATGTGACCACCCCTAGCCTACGATTGTCATCAAACTCTTTCACGGGAACGCCAATGGCTTCATGTTCTAGTTGAAACTCTCGTTCAGAGGCGTAAAGTAACGAGCTAATAATAGCTCGCACTTGGGCAATAGAGTGAGTAGTCTTGGTATTTGCCATAGCTACACCCTCAACGAAGCTGAGTTCACTTCAAGGTGTGCATCAATATCTACTTCTACACTGCGTATCAGCTCTTTTATGTTTTCTTCAAACAAAAGCCATATTGAATCACGCAAAGACTCATTTTCATGAAAGGCATCTTTTATCGCAGTAGTAAGCCTTTCGGTTACTCTCTCACTAGGCGGTATTTTCTTAGCAAGATTGTTTTGGTATCGGTGCAGTTTTTCAATTTCATCTGCCAGTGTGCGGAGCGTCTGCCCTAAGTTTTCACAATCGGCAGAAACTTTTCCTGCTATATCCGGAACAGGATACTCACTAGTCCTATTAGGATCAGTATAAATATCAGATAACCCATTTTGTACTTCTTTCTCGTTCATGATATACCCCTTTCTTGAGTAATCGGTTGGTTAATATAATTACCATACTATAAGATAAAGTTAACGATAAATATCAATTTATCTTTTTAGGTCTTGGCATAGGACGTATCCATTCGTTTTTATCCTTCGTCTTGTAGAATATATGTTTCCCGATACGTCGTATTCTATGCAAGTCATCTGCCCAATAAGGATAGACTTCATTGTTATGATAGTGTGTTGCTTCATCACCAATAACAGTAATGTATCTGCCCTCGTTTAACATGAGTTCAGCAAGAGCTTTGGATGTTCGCAAAGAGTTGTGTTCTCTTGGTTGGTCTGATTTACCATCACACCACCAACTAAATTGACAACTATCCGCACTTTCTTGCAAGACTACACTGCATACGTCGTTAGGATATTTTGAAGAAGCCACCCTGTTAAGAGTGACTTCTGCTATTGCTATTTGTCCCTGGATGGGTTCGGATCTTGCCTCAAAGTATATATTCAAGGCAAGACACATAAGTGCTGTTTCTATCATAACACCCCCTGCGATTTAGCAAGAGCTATGACTAAAGAAACAATGATGTAACCGATTGCTGTTTCAAACATATCAGTACTCACTCGGTAGTAGTAAGACATTGTTAGTAAGGAAGAATTTCCATGTACCTACCTCAGCATCTGTAAAATCTATGTTACGTGTCCATAGCACATTACCGTTGCCGTCGTCGGCAGTTATTTTTGCAGAGTCGTCATCGAACACATCTAATGTGATAGACATAAACTCTTCTTTTTCCTGCAAGTCGGCAAGCTCGGTAGCTAGTATATCTAGGAACCAGTAAGCACCTCCTCCGCAGTGTTCTGCAAAGAACTTTACACCGTCAGTGTAAAGAAAGTTAGAGCTCAGTGGGTGACGAAACCATTGTTCGGTTCCCGTGAACATTTTTAAATCAGCTGATAACATAATTTACCTCCTTAATTGGACTTAATTCCAGATGTTTAGCGTCAGCTTCTTTTTTAAAGTGGTTACGAGCATCTTGGTTCGGATATTCCTTTAACCCTTTCCATTGTAGATAAGCTTCAGTCAACGCAATAATTTCTTTGTACCTTTCAACTTGATGTTCTAACGTGGTATCTTCTGTCGTGAAACCAGGATCAAATGGAAGACGGTTAGCGTCCCCACTAGAGTAATCTGAGTTTACATCACTACGACGGCACATATAACTATCGCCGTCACGTTCTGACCAGAAATAAACATCTACATCATTTCTGTGCCACCTCATTCGTGCCCAAAAAGAACCGACAGGTAAATCATGATCCATTTTAAAACGAGGCATATATCGTTCTTGCATTTTGATCATACATCACCCCCAAACAACTCTTCAACTTCTTGCTCAACATTGGTTATAAATGCGTCCATATGTTCAATCGCTGCAACCCTACCGTCGTAATCGGCTTTGGCATCGCTAAATTGGTTGTGGACTCTTACGTTCCCCTGTATAGGAGCACCGTAGTAATCAATACCGTCTTCGCGGTATACTATGTAGGCTTCATTGATATCTGCATAATGTAGTATTAAACGAGACCTACCCTCGTTAAATACATATGCGTCTGCTTGTGGCTTCATTAATATCCCCTTTCTGCGGAATGTCTATACTATATAGTAACACAGCAGTTAGTATTGATAACTCTTTTGTTATCTTGTTTATTCCTCACATTAGCTAGGGAAATCATTATCTTTCTTCTGTGTCCAGTAAGTTCCTGTTAAATATCCACACGATGAGCAACCAATCTGTCTTGTTTTTTCATTGAGTAAGAAAAAGGAATTATCTCCACATAAAGAACAGACAAGAACGTCAACCTCGTAAGATTCTACAACGATGTTTTTCTCCTCAGAATGGGATCTTTTTTCTCTTGTGAATGGGATAACATTACTTTCTCCATGAATGGGGGGACTTTTCTTTTCTTCCATGTACATAACCTCGCTTTCTCACCGATGTAATAGTTATGATAAGCAAGTAACGGTGTCGGTGATTTGTACTCATCAGGCATAGCCTGAGGGTGTTTTGTTACTCCTCTTGCAGTTAATTCTACAGGGGGACATCGCAATATGGCAAGAACTCTTTCACAAGCATGAGTTTTTTCATACCTGAAAGTGTACTCTTTGCATAAAGCAATGCCCAGACGCCAGAGCCATTTATAGTTTTCTACTGTTTGTCCTGCCCATAAAGTACAAGGATGTTTTTGATGAACAGGTAAATATGGTCCCTCGGCATTGTGTCGCCAATGAACAGTGCTGAGCATTTGGGTAGACTCTAATGGCATTTTGACAACATGTTTATCGCAATGATACTGAGCACATATTTCGTGGTCATAGTCTAGTAGAAATATATTCACTCCTCACCCCAATCTTTGCGGTCTTCCTCTTCATTGTAGCCTTTGTAATATTCTTTTATTTCTTGGTCAGACATATTGTCTTCGCTTATTTCTTTGGATAAATGTGTTTTTCCTAAGAAATAGTGTGGGCGTGGTGGACGACCATAATACGCATCCATATTGCCCCTGTCTCTTGGGCTACCGTGTCTAGGCAACGGTTTGCCATAATGATATTTTCTTTGCTGCTTTACTCGGTACTTGCCTTCATCATCTGCCATGTAAAATCCTTTCTGTGATTTTGCCTGTATTTTACAATACTATGGTTTAATTCATTTGACTTTTCTTATTTGCTCCTTTTACTCGCTCTCGTAATTCGGTTGAGGAGAACCTATGTCCACGGCTATTGTAGTGCAGTCTTATATTTAGCTCTTCATGCAAGTGTTCTCCGCTTAAAGGTTTGTTTTTATACTCTTCGCCTACTATACGCACGTTTACTCTTAGTATCTGTAATAACTCCCACATATCGTGTTCAGTATGATAAGGTAAAATATAGTCAATGTATTTTATCGCTTCTAATTGAATGTACCGTTCGTGAATAGATTGCACAGGTTTGTTTTTCCATTCACGTTCTTGGCTTGGGTCTATGTGTAGTCCTACGATTAAATAGTCACACACCTCACTTGCCTCTTGCAGCATTAAAACATGACCTGCGTGTACTAAATCAAATGTTCCACAAGTGAATCCTACAATCATTATTCTCCCTCCAATGTAGTTTCTATTCTTGCAAAAAGCCTTTGAATGACTTCGGCTTTACGAGGGTCATGTGAGCATGTAGAAAGCACCGCTTGTCTAATGATCAACAACTCCTCAACAGTAACCTTTACATTCAAAACCTTTTCCATTAACATAGCTGCTCCTAAATATCATCACACAATATTTTAATTATTTCAGAAGCAGGTTTGAAAATCAACTCTTTTTTATATTTCTTATTTAAATAGTTCACACCTCGCAAAAACACTTCCTCTGCCATGCCGTTGCCTTGCTGCATCAAACGATAACAATGCAACACAAGCTCTAATTTATCGACAATATCACACATTTGCTTGTCTTCTTCCGTGATTTTGTGTACTATGTCGCCCACGCCAATAGACTGCTCATAAGCTCTTTCGGCGTTTACCATCAGTTCATTTATTTTAGGGTAGTTCCACTTAGTCGTAGCAGGTACATCTCCTACCTCGGCTTCTGCTACGTCGTGATATAATAAATGTAGGATACAGTTTTTACTTGCGTCAGGGTAAAGGGTTTGAAGTATAACTATCGCCCTCCAAGTATGAGCAGCTACATTCTGCCCATCACCTAACTCTGGTCGTGTATGATACCGAACAACGTGTCCACCTTTTAACCGAGCGTGTAGCTTGGTCAGGTTTTCATTTCGCTGTGGTTGTCTTTTAATCCTCTTGTCCATGGTTTCTCCGTAAATGTTTGTTTTGCTTCCCCCCAATTTGGTCCAAACTCTGCGTCGACTACGGAGGGTACTTCTAGTTTGACGCAATCTTGCATTATCTCCGTAATCTTTTTAGCTTGGTCTTCACTTTCTACGGAGACATCTAGTTCATCGTGTACTTGAATCATGGGAAGTATACCTTCCTCAGCTAAAGCAACCATCGCAGCTTTAGTTTGATCGGCAGCACTTCCCTGGATAAGTTTATTGAGAGCCTTATAAGTAAACGCTCGTTTGATTGCAGGACCATGTTCGGCATAAGCTTCTTGGTAAGTCATTGGTTTCCAACTACCATACTTGTTTGGCTCCCATTTGTCAAACCTACAACGTCTGCCTAGCACAGTACGAATCACACCTTTTTGGCTCGCTCTGTTTACAGCGTAATCACTTAACTCTCGTACAAAAGGTACTTTGTCATGATACTGAGCAAACAACTCTTTTGCATCGTCAAACTCTAAACCTAAACTTGCTGCCAACTTTTTAGACCCCATGCCATAAAACAATCCAAGGTTAATATCCTTAGCCTGTTTACGAGGAACCCCAACAATATCTGCTGCCATTTGGTGGAAGTCTGTTCGTGCATCTGCGTTGTATTGTTCTGCAAAGTCAGAAGCCCCTCTGAAGCCCATGAGCTTGCTGTAATGCACAACTATGCGCGGTTCTTGGCTAGAGTAGTCGAACGCCCCCCATAATGTGTCTTGTTCGGGTATAAATAAGCTACGTATCATTGGACCAATTTCGCCATGCCTAGCAGGGATTTGTTGGAGATTAGGGTTACTGTAACTAAATCTGCCTGTGACTGTGCCACCCTCATCAGAACGCAGAGGGTGTAGCTCAGCATGAATCCGACCATTTATCTGGTGTTTTAATATTGTATCTACAAAAGTAGTTCTTGCTTTGTTGAACTCACGAGCCTGTACAATCATTTTAGGTATTTCGTGTGGATGGTTTGCCAAGAATCCTTTAGTAAAGCTTGGTGCTCCTGTTTTTTCTGTTTTGTTGTACTCTAACCCTAAAGCATCAAATGCTTTTGATACACTCTCAGCAGCCCACAACTCTACAGCTATACCTGATTGTTTTTTAATTTCGGTAAGTAACTTCTTTTCACGTTGCTCTAAATCAACTTTAATACGTTCAGCTTTTTCTAAATCTACACAGACGCCACGTTGTCGCATAGGTATAATCGTTTTCAACACTTTTAATTCTAAGTCGAAAATATCACCAATATCTTCTTTTATTATTAATCCTTTAAAATGTTTCCACAAACGTAGAGTCAAAGCTGCATCTTGTTCTGCGTAAGCTCCTACATAAGCAGCAGGAAGTTTGAACATCTCGCTTTTAGCATTGATACCAAATGCTTCTGCTGCTTCTCGTAGTTCTTTTTCTGATTTACGCTCTTGCAAATAATCTCTACCAATGGCATTTAGCGCATAGCTAAAACGATTTTCGTCTAACAAGGGTGCAACGACCATTGTATCCACGATTCTTCCTTGGATAGACACACCTTCTGCGAGCAGCCACCCAACATCATAGGGAGCGTTATGAAAAATATAATCACGATCTTTTGAACACACATCTTGTAACCACCTCATCGTTGTTTTGGGGTCAAGATTAGATCCTAACTCATGTCTTATAGGAAAATACCATTGATCACCATCTACTGCTACAGCGATACCTATAATATATCCATCTTTTCTAGCCCATCCTGAACCCATTGTTGTAAGGTTCGGATCCCTAGTTTCTAAATCTATAGCTACTTCTCTAGCATGGCTAAGATCTGGATAACCATCAGGCATAACCCATTCAGTCGGGGGTTGAAATAAAGGAAACTGCATTACTTTTCACTTTCATCGGTTGGTTGCATTTATGACATTTAGCCCACTTATTTTTCAAATTGCGAAAAGTAACCTCCTTTGTAGCCCCACACTCACAAATGGCGATTAGTACCTCATCTAGATTGTGTGGTTTTCCATTCGCATCTGTCTTCGAGGAAGAGGTCTGGCTCTTGGTCATTCGTTGTTTCCTTCCGAATAATTTCTGCTTCAACTAACATAAGATACCTGCGTAAATCTTGTATATCATCTAAGATACCTTCAGCTCTAGTGTCTTTTTCAGCAGCAAGAAAGATGTCGTAGTTGCTTTCATTCACTTGCTTTTCAAGCCTGTCCCACTTTCGGGCAAGCATCATGAATGCACCTACGCCACCTCTTTGTTTCCAACTGTTTCCGTAACTCTGCTCTGCCTTGTGTAGCTTTGTAACATCTACTTGTGCTACTTTTTCTACGATTGTAATCATTTCACTGTAGTTATACTCAATTTTATCTGACTCAACACGCATTATGTTCTCCTCTCTAACCATTCAAGACACGCCTTACGCCATGCCGCATCGTTAATTGTTGTTGCCTCAATTATTGCTTCATCCATAAAAAGTTTATTCGTATCTTCATTGTGTGGTTTTCCTGTAGGACTAATTGCATTTTTCCACGCCTTCCAAGACTTAATCATGGGTGTTGCTGTTGTATTCAGGTAATCATTTATCGCACCTGTATCTTCAACTTTGTCATTATATTCAAATCTTGTTTTGTTAGCACTGTTATCCCCACCCCATTTTTTAAACCAATCGCTTAAATCACTATCAAAAGTAGCAGGGTTATCTATTAATGGTGGAGGGGCATAGCTTAACCCATCGTCTGCTATAGTAAGATATGGCTCATATTCTGGTTGCAAATTATCTAACTTTTGTAAGGTTTCTACATACGCGTGAAGATTGTTACTAAACTGATAATAAGTCCCTACCCGAAGACCACACATTCCTGCCATGTATTCTAACAAGAAAGACATATGTACAGCATTAGCTCCGTATGCCCCCCAAATCATATCATTACTGCGATTAGCTACCGTCATGTTCAGTTTGTCGTTACGAGACCAAAAATAAATCTGGGTATTGCAAGGATAATCTTTGCCATCGTTTTCTTCTTGCAAATCTTCCCATGGATCCCACATCCCAATAACTGTTCTTCTATCATTTGGATATTTCCTCAGCCTATGAACAGCAGTTAATAATTGATCTTCACCAAACCACTCACGCCATCTAAAACCATATGCTCCATGGAAATGCTCACCATCGTCACTGTAGGTGCTTATCCTGCCGTTAAACTGGCTAATCCATTCTACATCATTACGCCCTGCTAACATCCATAAAGATTCCATGAAGTGGAAGTATGGGTTGGCGTCTCGTTGGGGATAGAACAGTACTCGTTCACGGCTATCGGTATAGGTTGTGATAACAGGGGTGGGGAACTCTAAAGCTGCCCCATTACGAGTTTGTACCTCTACTCCGTTAGTTTCCAATGCTTGCTTTGCTAGGTATAGTGCCTCACTTACGTTTCTTGCGTATATCGACTGCATATTAGCCTCCTCGATGGTTGTTATTATAGTTGGGTATGGTAACCCTGTTGTGTATAGTCATAGCGCTCTTCGAGTAGCGTCGAAAGCCTCGGTAACCCAAAGAACTGTAGGTTTTTATTGCAATCGATAAGTAGCTGAATGTTTTGCTCTGGTTTACCTTTTTCAAGAAAATGCGTTGGTTCAGTTACAATGTCTACATATTCTTGCGCTACGTTCCGCATATCAAACTTATTTAGTAATCCTAGATTGTTATGCTGTATTGTTTCCCATTGTTCCTTATTGGTCAGCCCCTCATTTACTATATCCCCAAACTCTTCGGGTGTAGCTGTATGGGGTATCTCTATGTAGTTTTGCCCAGACTTAAATATCTGGCTGTTTTTCATACCCAAGTCTGTAGCCATTGGTACTGCACCTTTGATCATTGCCTCTACCGTTGTGCGATTAAAGTGTGCTCCGTAGCCAGAATACTTTTTAGAAAAGCTAGGGTCTATCTGTAGTTTAGTCTCGCCAAGCAATCGCAATACTTCTTCATTAGGCACAACGCCATGATAACTCATGCCTGTATTGAGGGCGATAGCCCATATACGGTTGCCTTGTGCATCAAAGTATTTTGGTTTGCATTTATCTTTACTGGTCATATATCTGTATTCAATACCTGCACCACCGACTACAACAGGCTCTTGTATAAACGGTACAGCACGAACCAAAGTATCTACTCGTTTCCACGCTTTAAATATTTGGATTGCTAACGCACCGCTACGTTTATCAAAACCTAAACCAAGATCCCCATGTATTTTAAATGGGTTTAAGATTAACTTGCGTGGAATATCTAAATATTCTGCTGAGTTATATGCACTTTCATGAACGCATACAGCAGCATGGAAATATTCTGAAACAGAGATAAGGTGTGGATACAACTTAGGTAGATTGCCATCATGTATGATAGCAATGTTTTTGCTACTGTGATCGTACAAATCTAACCAAGCTGTGATTTCTGTGTTATCTTTATTAAGGGTAGGTACAGGGATATGCCAGAGAACGGCATCGTATTTACTGCATCTATCTTTAAACGCATCTCGTGCTTGTTTACTCACATAGGGTATCTTAGGTACACCTTTCCACCCCCTTGCTTGATGAAACTTGTAACCTGTTCCACCTTCTAAAGATTTATAGTCTCCATCTCTACCTCGGATTGGTGCTCTATTAGAAACAGCACTTTTAGGAACGAGCATACAAAAGTCTACCTCATGCCCTAACTCTTTTAAGCCTTTAGTCAAATACTCAGCATGGTTAATTATCCCACCATAATCTTGTATTTGAAATAATGTCATTAAGAACTTCATTCTACAGTCCCTTTCTTGAAGTTGTCGTTTGATAATATGTTGGCGTTGTATCTACTCCTAGGAGTACCTTGTCCTAAACGCACACGTTCGTATTTATCCCACTCACACAAGCTATGCTCAATGGTACGCATATCTACAAGGTGTACAGGAACATGAGGTTTACAATACTTGGGGGCTTCGTCTAACAACAGTTGCATTTCAGTATTAGCTGTTTGTTGACTCATACCTTTTTTAAGGTCACGCAAGTGTATACGGTTTAATCCTCGCTTGGCTCCAGGACCTGCGTTAGCCCACGTGAACTGATCCGTCGCGGCTTCCAACACAGGTGTGTAGTTGAGGTCCGTAACCACCTCGTACGACATAAAACCTCCCCCTCCCCACCCTTTATAGGAACCCATCGCTTGGTGGAGTGCTTGGAGGGATAAAGATTCATTGGCAACCTTGGAAAGCGTCTCCTTTTCTTCCCAAATTGGCGCAAGAAAATAGTCAACTACGACCTCCGACTTTGGTGCTTTTAACCCTTGATTTGTGATTATATACGCACCAGTAAAAGTTCGTAACCCTTTTGACAACCGATCTTCAATTAATTGTTTAGTTTTATTTTTATCCCACCCTTCATCTTCGTACACCCATTTGTGGGCATCGGCAAACTCGCTTGTGCCAATCATACGAAACAAACAACAGTTAAAGATAATTTCACCGTGTGGACGGTTGTGATTGGGTTTAGTCCAATTCTCACGCATCCACACAGTTACTTTATCGTTTTCACGAAAAGGGTTTGTAAACTTGTACTCCTGAAGAATTCTATCTTCCGTCCATGGTGGTATTTCGTCGGCTACCCTACGTTGGTAAATAGAATGTCTTTCATTTATCCAACCAAAGTATCTTTCTACAGCTTCGGTATCCATAGTTTACTCCTCTAACTTAATGGCTCCTGCCTTTACAGCAATTTTAATATCTACCCCACCTCCTGGAGAAGGATCTAAGGCACGAAGTTTTTCCATCGCTTCGGCTACAGTAGTACACCCCATAACGACTTCCATGTTTCGGTAACGATTTGTACCTGAACGGATTGGGGGTGTGTCCATAATAGCAACTATTTTAGTTGTCTTTTCAAAACGAGGGCGTACCTCCTTTTCTGCTTTTTGAGCCTTATTATTAAATTCATCTACATGAATTGTTGTAGCTTCTACAGCATCATTCATTTGTTTTTCCTTTTTCCATGGTTTCACACAAAACAGCACAAGTTCATGGAGTTTTTGTGCTGCTATCTCTTTATTCTGAAACTTGTTCTTCATGCTTCGGTAAGTAGATAGTTCAGTAGAAAACTTGTTAAGAGCTTTTTTACTGTTAAGCAAAATGCTGAGCCAAGTACCTTCAAGCTCATCTTGTTGCCAATTATCTATCAACTGTTTGGGTTCTTTAGTATTGTACACCATGCTATATTCATCTATAAACTGGCAGTCCTTCATAGAGGCTAGTGAAGTAAAAGACAGCACTTGGTAGGGGCTGTTCTCATTGTCACTGTTACATATCGCATAGTGCATTTAATTCCCTTTCTATGGAAACTGGTAGTGTTCATATTCTAGTATACGAACACTACCAAGACAACATTTAGTTTATCAGGTTAAGCTACGTTAGCGTACTCAACAGCTTTTGTCAACGCTTTACGTTTAGTATTTGCACCAGACCCAAACCATGCAGAGTGCAACGCATTACCCTCAGCTAAAGACTTTTTCTGGTGATCAACTACATAGGTCACAGCGTTTACTGCTCCCCACCAAGTACCACGAGCAGAAGACATATTTGCTCCTGGACTTGTTTCTACTGCCTCATGCACAAGTTCTGCTGTGCGAGCAAACTCTTGGTGCAACGGAGGTAACGCATCTGGGTTAGGTGCTTTAGCTCGTTCAATCAATAAGTTTGGTTGTAACAACTCGGCAATAAAATTGCTCACGTCGAAGTCTTTAGCAGGTTTGCTTGCTAGGAACTCAGACTGCTCTTTGAAGTTTTGCATTTGGTGTCCACTAATACCCAGAGCTTCTTCTGCTGCTTTGTGTATTTCCTCATCGAACATTTGTAAGTGTAGCACACGAAAACGCGAACCTTCCATGTTCAATGCCATAGTGAGCGTATTGTTGCAGACAACACGTATCGGTGTAAACATAACCGTCATCGCTTTGCCTACTTGGTGGCTGTTGTTCAATAACAGATAACCGCCTACTTCATCGCCACCTGCAAGGGCGAACTCATCTTTAAGCTTTGCTAACCCCCAGATATCTTTGCCATCTTTCAAGCTACCTGCTGTTTCCATAGTCATAGAACCTGCTTCGGTAAACTTTTTGAAAAAGTCCATAACTTCTGAGTTTTGGAAAGGAACATAGCCTTCACCACACGGTGATAATATTTTGTTGTCGCTGTCACGAACAAGAAAATAATTGTCGGGGCAACGTAAAAACCCTGCCTCGCCTGTTGGGTCTACAATATTCCAACAGTCTGGTTTGTCAACTGTGTAAGCAGGTCGCTTACTAACTGTCCAATCAATCTGGGCAGCTTTTAACATTTGGTCAGGCGACATATCACCATCAACCTGTTTGCCTAGACCATGCCAAGGAACTTGTCCTGCATAAGCCATTGTTTCTACTTCATGTGCCATTTGAATACTCCTTTCTAGAGTTAGTGTGTTGGCATTGTTACGACAGGTAAATTGTCGTAGGTTTTAAACGGTATATCGATCCACGCATCATCGTTCGCGTTTAGTAATAAACGACAGCGCATCTCTACATCGTTGTGTGCCATTGTCCATACAATGGGGTACTTGTTGTCTTCGTCGAGTTGCGACAAATACTTTGGTTCAAGCGTACGATTGCGGTTAGTGCGAATCGCAGTTTTGTTAGCCTTTACCAAAAGGTCTTTGGTGAAATATTTTACCTGCATTTTATCCCTTTCTATAGTTTTAATGCTACCCCATAATACACGCAGCGTTAGTCTTGATAAGCGTTTATTTGTCTTGTTTGTTCAGTAGGGCAACGCATAGCCTTGACTATACATAGGATGTATCAAATGTATATTATGTGTGGCTCTGGTAAGTCCAACATAGAACACCCTTGTTTCATCTTCTTCATAGGTATGTATCTTACGCCACATTGAGTAAGGGCGTTTCATTGTATCTGTTAAAAGCATTACATTAGTAGCCTGAGCTCCTTTAGCAGAATGAATAGTAGAGATTCGTAGTCGAGGCGTTTCGGTCAAGCTTTCACCTTTTCGTAAACAAGCTTTTATGTACGTTTTATCTCTTTCATTTATTTTGCCTAAACCAATATCCCATGGATGATTATGCAATAAACCGTGATTATTTTGTAACTCTTGCAAACTATAAAAAGAGCCTTCCTCACCATCGGGCATTGTTTTACAGCCATACTTTACTTGACTGTTTATCATCATATGCTTATATACAAGCAAGACTTGTTCTTTACTGAGCTTGTTGCCTTCTCGTAAATATTCCCATAGCCTGACAGCTTCGAGTACCTTGCTGTCAATACTTTTAGAACCATTGTAGATATACAAATGTCCTCGCCTTCTTACTTCTTCCTCTATTTGTTGAGCTCCTCGGGTGGTTCTGCTGAGTAATAACCAGTCCCCTTCTGATAAACCCACCTCTTCAGAATGGCGATGCCAAGTAATGTTACCATCTTCTTGTCTTGGTTCAAACTGTTTTTCCCTACGTCCTACTATTGTTTTTATAACATTATGACTGAGCGTATGGTGTGAAGAAGGAATACGATAACTTTTATTTAACAAGGTCACTTCACCTTCAAGGTTTACAAAGTGATCTACATCTGCTCCTGCCCAACGGTAAATAGCTTGGTCATCATCACCTGCTACATAACATATCTTGCTTTTTTGTTCCAACTGTCTTACCATTTCCCACTGCAAAGGAGATAAGTCTTGGGCTTCATCTATAAACACAACTTCTAATTTAGGGCAAAGGTCACGCTCTACAAAAGCTTCTAACATTCCTGTGTAATCATACAATCCATAAGATTTTTTCCAATGTTCTATACCTCTGTTTACATAATCAACTCTAGCCCAATCTGTTTTTAAAGGGACAATACTATCATTGTAGATCTTGCGTAACGGTTGGCGTAGTATACGAGCAATGTTAATAATTTCAAGGAACTTATCGCCATACCCAAAGTCTTTGTATGGTCCTTGTTCTACATTGCCTCCACTGTAAAACTTTCCTATCTTTAACCAGTCAGCTATTTCTTGGTATTTGTCTGGTGTAATTACTTGCGAATGAGTCAGACCTGCTTGCAAAAAAGCTAGACTGTGCAAGGTTCTAAAGTAAGGTAACTCTTTTTTAGATATATTAAATTTGGTACAAGCTCTTTCTATGGCTTCCTGTGCTGCTCTTCTTGTAAAAGCAAAGTACCCTATACGGTCTGGCGGTACACCAGAGGCAAGGTATTGTTCAACTAAATTAAGAAGCTTAGTTGTCTTGCCTGTTCCTGGAGGTCCCAGTACAACTTTCATTAGATTATGTCGTTTTCGACAGGTAATTGAGGTAGGGGCATCTCTGAATCGTCTGTTTCAAAATAACTTTGTGGCAGTGACCAAACATGAATACCTTTTCCCCTTACTCTCCAAAACATTTTTTCTGCTTGTAAATCTTGTAACCTTAAAGTTATTTTATTAGAAGTATAATGGTTGAAATCATTTACAGATAGATGTTTCTTTAAATCTTTTATTTGAAAGTATACCCTCGTTTCTGTCCAAACTGCAACACCTTGCAGAATATCTTCACGCTCTTCACCTTTAGCTCTTTCCGCAGCGAAAGCATGAAGTAAGTCTTCAAACTCACCTTTAAACGTAGCATCAGGCGGTACTTCCACAATAGTCAAGTTATCTAACAACAGTTGTATACGTGTCTGCCATGAACGTTGATTTACCATAACAGGGAATTTATTTATTTGCGATACACACTCTTTTTGAAACTGTGCCTGACTAGTCAAACCATTGGTACTAAGCTCTAACCGCTCGCCATCCACATTAAGAATCCAGATAGGGGGGTCACCATCAATTTTAGTAAGGCTAGACATATCATTGCCTACACCACTTGGTCCTACACCATACTTCCTTACTTTGCATAACTCTTTATCGCAAAAAGGTTTTATAGGTTGGTCTTCACATTTATAAAAGTAATCTTTCTTTTTTAACTGCCTGATTGTATTGCCCACTTCACCATGACTTAATGGTGGGCTGAGGTAATCTACATTGTAGCGTTGTACTAACTGCTCCCAATTATCTTCATCAAACATTCTGGCATATACACCAAGATTAAATAGAGCATTGTTTCGAGAACCCTCGCCAAATCCTTTACTACACAAATGCTGTAAACAAGGTGGTCCTTCTTCTAATATTCCCTCTTTTGTACCAAACCCCATGTTTAGTTTACGAAACTGATTTGGAGTTACAATATAATCTTTACAGTACTCTATAAATTCTTCTGGCGTTAATGTTTCTGCCTTTTGGTCAAACGCATACCGAGTAGATTTAGAACCACTAAAGTAAGGCATATTAAGAAAGTTGCCTGTATCGCCTCTATCTAGCAATATTGTTGTTTGTTTTGGGAATATTTCACTCCCTGCAAAACCAAGAGCAGCACTTAACTCAGTTAGTCTGCGTTGCATTTCTTCAGCTTCTATAGGCTCACTTAAAAATATCCATACATGAGCTCCACCGCTTTTAGTCCTGCCCACTACAGCAGGGATTTTATTTTTAGCTAGTGTTGTGATTAAATCTTTATGACTAACACTATACTCATCAATATCTATTGCACCCCAATGGCAAGTATTGTCACTTTTAATTGGAATTATTCCAAGACCTGTGCCACCTTTTAAATGGTCTTCCCACATGGTTATCGTTGTGGGTTCACGAATAACTTTTGCTGTGCCTTGTTTCTTTCCGTCTGCTTCTCTATTGCTCTTTACAACATATGTGCCATGAGCAATATCGCTGCCTTTAAATAAATCGTAAAAATCTTGTGCAAGTGACATGGCTACCTCCTAATTAGTGTAGACCATCTCCCTTCCCCATGGGAACTTTTTCACCCACATAATTGAAAGGGAAATGATCTACGCAGTATGGGGTCATGACTCCCCATAACTGTTCTGTTTATGGCTTTTAAAACGGTATTTCGTCTTTGCCATCATTAGGAGTTACATCTTTAGCCTCTTCAGGGGCTTCGTCTTTTACTTTTACCTCACCTGCTTCTACAGATTTTGCAAACCCAACTGCTGACTCAAATATGTCTTTATCAGCAGGAACAGAAAGGTCTAATGCACGTTCACGGCTAATATCCCAACCGAACCAGTTACCTTTATCATTTTTCTCTGGAGTAGTTTTTACGGTGTATACCTGTGACATAAGAGGCAAAACATAAATACCGTTTTTACCTTTAGCTGTCATAGATTGTGCTTGTGTCAACCACTTCCTGCCCTTTTTAAGTTGTGTAGATGACATAGTCATAAGCACACGCTGAGCACCAAATTGAGGGTGTAACATCAATACAAAAAACTGAGAGGTGTTAGTTAGCAGATTGCCATTCGGCAACATATCTTGCCCTCTTTCATTCTGAGTGGTTGTATCCTTAATTGGATCATCAGGTAAGTATGAACCTACATATCCACCACCTTGTTCACGTTGTTTCCATTCAACAAAACGTCTGTTGTAATGGCATGGTACAACTTGAATACCTTTCTCTCCGTCGTACACCTCGTTCAATACTGTGTTAAACATCATACCTGCTTCTGCTCCTTGAACATAAGCACCATCTTGTTTATTAACTTGTGGCGAAAGCTGTGCAAGAATCCTTAGGAACGGTATGGAAAGGTCTTCTGCCCCTACCTCACCAAATCCTGTGCCACTATATTGCTCCATACCCTCGTATGAAACTACGTTTGAGCTCTTAGCTTTTGTTACTTCTTTAGTATCTGACATATTTTACCCTTTCTTTGGAGTAGTTATTTTTGCTTTCTCTCCGATGTAACCACCGAACAGTTCGTCTGGTATTGAAATACCTTTTTCAGTAGACTCTTTGTACCAAGCCTTTAGTGACATAGGTTCTACCCATTTTCTGCTATTGACAGGCATACCTCTATCTGTCAACTCTTCTGCAAACTTATTTGCTTGCTCTTCTTGTCCACGAACAAAGTTCGTAGCAACTTGGTTCTTTATAAGGTCACCGAAACCGTTTTCAAGTAACCATGCAAACGATAGGTCTGCTTTATCTTTCGGTATAGAAGCACTGTAAAATTTGTTAATCTTAATTTCTGAACCATCTTCTAAACCAATTTTAGTCATATTGTATTCAGCCATCGCAGCAGGTAATTGCTCTTCTGCTACTTCTTTCAAACTTCTTTTAGTTTGTTTAACCTCTTCTTCTAATGCTTTCACACGCTCTTCTAATGTTAATTGCAAACGAGCAAGCTTACTGACTCTACTCATACCATCTTCATTTATTGCACTGAACTGTTCTGCAACAGATTCAAAGTCGCTACTCATTTGTCACCTCCTGGTCTATAATTTAAGTCTGCGGTTAATGGAAAATACTTTCCATCTTGCCTATCCCACTTTAACATTTTGAATTTACCCCTGTTTACTCTTGCTGCGAGGCAAGCACATAACGCAATAACAACAGGGTCTCCTGCTAAAATAAGGTAGTCATCATCAGAAAACTTACTGAGCTTTCTGTTAATTTGTCTAATAATAGGTTGTGTAGAATAACTTGCTTGCTCTCCTGCAGGAACAAGTATTTCTACATCGCCGAAGCTAGTGGCATCTGTAATGTCACGGCCTCGCATTTCTTGGGTAATGTAAACTGTCATGTCTTTCTCCACATGGGTATATTTAACTTTACTTTGTATAGCGTAAAAATAAAAGCAGTAAGTTATCTTTTACTATCTCCACTATATTTTAAGGGTTTTTACTTTTACTAATAGGCGCTAAATACAAAGCAATGACCAATAAAATAAAGTCCAATTTAGTCGCGCGGACACGAAAGTTGAAGATATTGTATATCGTATATTGGCAAATGTTAAAAACTTAAAACAATCCTATCGATCTTTTACCTCTATATAACAAACCAGATAAAATAGCAGTTGTCTATTATATGGCACTATAATAGAATTATTGTACCCAATAGAAAGAGGGCAAATGCGATACAAGTTTAAATTCAAGCCGTACGAGCACCAACTCAAAGCTTTAGAAAAATCTTGGACTAAAGAGTATTATGCTCTTTTTATGGATATGGGTACAGGTAAATCTAAAGTTCTTATAGATAATATTGCTATGTTGTATGACAAAGGTGAAATAGATTCTGCTTTGATCATTGCACCAAAAGGTGTGTACAGAAACTGGGAGCGCAAAGAACTACCAACACATTTGCCTGATCATGTAAAAGCGAACATTGTTACATGGTCACCTGAAAAAACAAAAAAGAAACAAGAAGAATTAAATACGTTAAACAAACTAACGGATGACCTACAAATATTCCTTATGAATGTAGAGGCGTTATCAACTAAACGTGGGGTTGAGGTTGCTGATAAATTCTTAATGTGCCATAGGGCAATGCTCGCTGTAGATGAAAGCACTACTATAAAATCACGAACAGCGAATCGTACAAAGAGTATTATCAAACTTGGTAAAAATGCCCCTTATCGTAGAATTCTTACAGGATCGCCTGTAACTAAATCTCCACTTGATTTGTTTACACAATGCGACTTCTTGAAAAATAACGTATTAGGACATACCTCTTTTTGGACATTCCAAAACCGTTATGCTAAAATGGTACGGAAAAACATGGGAGCTCATTCATTCAATCAGATTGTAGGATACCAAAACCTAAGTGAGCTAAACGAACTAATAGAAGACTTTAGCTTCAGGGTACGCAAAGAAGATTGTTTGGATCTACCTGACAAAGTATATACTAAACGATTAGTGGAGCTAACCCCTGAGCAACGTAAGTTATATGACCAATTGAAACGTAATGCCCTCGCAATCATTGAAGGCGAAGGTATGGTTTCTGCCTCTACTATATTAACTCAACTGTTAAGGTTGCAGCAAGTTTGCTCTGGTTTTGCAAAGTTAGAAGATGGGCGAATGATCAAAGTTCCAAGCAACAAGCTAACTGAGCTTATGTCTTTGTTGGAAGAAACAGATGGTAAGGTAATCATATGGGGAAACTTTACCCATGACCTTGAAATAATAGGTGAAGCTCTTGCCAAGCAATATGGTCCTGAATCTGTAGAATTATTTTATGGTGGAACTCCAGGAGAAGAAAGACAATTAATTGTTGAAAGGTTTCAGAATAAAGACGATCCTCTGAGGTTCTTCGTTGGGCAACCACGCACAGGTGGCTATGGTCTGACTCTGACAGAAGCAAAAACAGTGATCTATTATAGCAATGGGTACGATTTAGAAGTAAGATTGCAAAGTGAAGATAGAGCTCACCGTATAGGGCAAGTTAATAAAGTTACCTATATTGATATTGTTGCAGACAATACAAGTGATGAAAAGATACTAAGGGCGTTGCGTAATAAAATAGACATCAGCTCACAAGTATTAGCTGAAGGTTACAAGGATTGGATAATTTAATTACTAGTTGTTAGTTCTAAACAAGTTACAGTCATTGATGAATGTGTTACCATTATTTTTGCTTTTTCTGCCTCTGCTTTGCATTCCTCATGATCTGAAAAAGTATTTAATTGATAGTATTTTAAATGCTCTGTATTTACAAAATGTAAGAACACTAAAACATAAACCATTACCACTGACCCCTACCTTTACCTATAAAGTATATCACTCCTCCAAATATAGCAAACCCAAGTAAAATAATCCCAACTCCAACACTCCAGTTTATGAGGTTGTCTATTTTCTCTTGTCTTTTATACACCGCTTCTTTTTGTAATCGTCGTTGTTCTACTTCAATATTTACGATAGCCTTCCAAGCACTTGGTCCATAATAAAGACTAATATAATCGCGTAACTCTTCTCGCATTTCTTTTGCTTTTTGTTGAGCTGCCCAAATTTCCACCGCAGAAGTATCAAATCCTGGTTTTACTTTTCTCCATAAAGGTGGATTATTAGCTTTATTGCCAAGATAGTTTAAATCAGAAACAGCTTTACCAAAGTTAGAAAGATCCTTTCCCATGTCACTGATTTCTTTGCCGACGGAAACTGCTTTTTTTATGCCATTAAAAGCAAGAGTACAGGCTGCGATTGCGCTTGCGGGATCTATCATTGGGCATACTACCTTGCGTCAGAATGAATAGGACTGCGTGTAAGGTACTCTAACGTGCTTTCTAAAGTTTTAATCCGAGCTTGAACTTTAATTATTTCCATCATATGAGAAGCCATACCACCTACATCTTCCCAAATCATTTCAGTTTCATCCCAAATTTCGTTGTCTGCGTCTTCCATATCCTCATAAATTTCTGCAAGTATATGGATTATTTCATCAAGTTTTTCAGTGTTTTGTTCTACATCACGAATCAGGTTTGTACGGTCAGTTGCGTTATTTTCAATGGTAAGCGTTTCTACTTGCTGTGTAAGACTTTCAATTACAGATGCTTGTGAGCTTGCATACCAGATACCACCGCCCACAGTAGACACAATCGCAACCACTGCTGAGGCAGCTACAGCTATGTTTATCTTGGGTAAATCCATGGTTTAACAATGCTTTCTTTTGATAATTTATTCATACTTTTAATGTCTATTTAAGTAACAGACATTATTCCTTTCTTGGCGTTTTGTCTTTTTTCTATAGCAGCAAGCGTTGGATCAAAAGGAAAAAGATCACTAGCTGAAGCTGTTTGAGTATTCATTTGTTGTGCATTTGCTACAGGAGCAGGAGGAAGAGCATTGTTTACTGGAACACTAGCGACCTGATTTGTATTTACAGGAGGTAAAATATTAGGTGCAACAGAACTTTGATCATTATTGTCAGGTAACTCAAATGCTTTAGGGAACTCTATTTGAAAATCTTCTGCAGGACTTTCTGTACCAGTTTTTTCCCTTACTGTAGGTAAAACCCCTATGTTAAATAAAATGCTATTGATTTGCCTGTTCGTTTCTTGTGTTATAGAAAACGGAGTTGGTCCTTCTTTTACTAATAATTTTGCTACATTTGGATCAAACATCATTTCTTTAAACAAAGCATCAGCCCGAGCTGCGGATCGTGCAGATAATCCTCGTGTCAAAAAATAAGCTGCTGCTGCTTTATTTCCAATTCTACCTTCCTGCATAGCAATGAATCGAGTTGTTGATCCTGGAACGGTAGATCCAAATTTTGCAGCAAACCGTGACATCAAATCTTCAGAACTTATTCCTTTACCTGCTACAATAGGAGTTGCAAATACTCGTTCGGCAGCATCAGCAATTAAATACATATTGTCTATATGTGTTTTATCAAATACGTTGTCTAATGCTCTATGGTTTTGTACAAGAAACTTTTTAAATGCAAGGGGATCTACTAAAGCATTGGGGTCGTTGCCCAAGGCTTTTTGCATGACCGCTGCTCTAAACGCCTCTAATATTTCTGGGTCTTTCCCTAATTTTGTTTTTACTTCACGAGCTAACTTAGGACTTTTCAACAGATCGTTTATAAGTTTTTCAGGATCTTCTACCTTCATAGCTCGAGCTACGGCAGAGTACATAGAATTCTGGTTAATTATTTTTCTACGATTTTCTAAAGAAGCTTGTCTTGAAGTAAGTTGAGCTATTAAATTTTGAGTATCGGTAAGTTCATCAAACAAACCGAGCTCTGTTAAAGTTTCTCTGTTAGTGTTCATATATTTGTTGATAGCGTTCGGTTTAAACTCACCACTAGCTACACCGATAGATCTGATTTCATCTAAAACAGCAGACCGTATATTTTTCAATTGATTCGCATTGTCGCCAAACAATGTCATAAATTGTTTAGCAGTATTGCTATCTTTTAAAAATGCTTTTGCTACCTGCTCATCAGCTAAATAATAAACAGGTCTGTCACCAGTCCCACCCCTGCCTTTGGCTAAAATCTTTACTACTTGACTTGTTTCAAAAGGACGTATTACTGTTTGGTCATAAAAATTTTGAAACTCTTTAAATTTAACATTAGTCCTGCCAAACGCTTCACCTAAATCGTCTAGCGTTTTGCCAAGGATAGCTAAACTTCTTTGGTCTGCTTTATTGTTAGTCGCAAAAGCTTTTCCTATTTGTGAGCTTACTTGGTCTCTAAACATTTTCCAATCTTGAAAACTTATTTTCTTTAAATCACTTTCAATAAAATTCTTAACTGTGCTGTTTAATCCTTGGTAACTAAGTGCCTTTTCACCTTCTCTTGCAGTTACCGCATTACGAACTGCGTTTTTAGCTGTCTCAAGAGCATCCATAGAAGCTACTTGGTCTGCATTGTTTATATTCAAGTTTTTGGCTAGAGCTTCCGCTGTTTCTTTAGCTTGTGTATGAGCTGCTGAAACAATTTGTCTTATTTCTTCACCACCTTCTGTTCTATTACTTATTTGAGGATAAACTCCTGTATCAGCATCTGTTAATAAAGAAATTTTGGTCGATAATTCTTGGTCACCTTTGTTTATTCTGCCTAACGTCAACATATATTTATTTTTAGCTGCATCATACACAACTAAAGGAGCATCGTCGATAGCATTCCCTGTAAATTTTTCAGCTATAAAATTAGACATAGCTTTCAGTATGTTTTCTTTTCTTGCTATGTTTCGCCTTGCAAACTCAGGGTCAGCTGATTGTTCTAACGATGCCTGTGTTTTCAAAGTAGGGGCATCTAAAGTAGCTTCTGCAGGACTAATAACAATACGTTCGTCAGTGTATGGCTGCAACTCTGTTTCAATTTTTATAGCTTTTTCTATATTAGCTTCATTACCAATAGAAGCCTCTTGTAATTGTTTATCTACAGCAACCTGAGCTTCTTCGCCACGTTTTCCTGATTTGGGGTCGACTTTACCTGCATCTACTCTAAGGTTGTCAACAACATCTGCTCCTTTAGAAAACACTTTTTTACCTGCCCAAGCAACAGGAGTTACAACACCTGACTTTACACTATAGTAAATAGCAGGTCCTCCAAAAGGTAATAACCCACCAAGTCCTGTTTGTGTACCGAATAGATCTTCTTCTGCTTGTATGCCTACACTAGATACACCGCTTAATGCTGTTTCTACCCCTGCTGCTGTTCCAGGATTTGTAATAAAGGGTTTAGTCATAGTGTCTAAAACTTCTTCCTTTAGTGTTTTACTAACCTGAGGAAGTTTAGAAGCAGTTGAAGCATATCTACTACTTGCTCCTATAAAAGGTACAGCTATAGCAACTCCTTCACCTGCTGCTCCTGTGTATCGCTCATAAGCACTATCTTGATCAGTTGAACCTACATAACCATCTACACCATAATTTAAAATATAAGGTATCAATACTCTTTGTGATTCAAAATCCTTAGAGTTAAATATTCTTAACAATATATCTTTATCTATATCAGAGCCAGTTGCAGAATTGTATCCAGAAATAATAGCATTGAGAGCTGCATCAGGTAAAAAAGCTAATGTTCTATTAAACCCTCTGGCTAATGGTCCAAGAACTGTATCCAATGTTTCAGCTGTTGTTGCTAATCCTTTTTCAAAAATATTGTCTTGAGTTGCTACAATATCTTTGCCATAACCCTCTTCTAACTGACCAGTAATACGACTTGGTAGCTTTTTAATCGTGCCACCAAGAGTTTCTACCTCTTCCATTTCAATTTGACTACTTGGACTTTTTCCCAAAGGATCTACTTTAGGTGTCTCGGTTAATGCCCCAAGGTTTTTAATATCTTCTTCTGTTAATCCTGCCATGTTATTGTCCTGCCAAAGATATCATTGTGTTTGCATTTACGAGAATTTCGTCTTTATATGTTCCATCTCTGTTCTTATATGTGTTTTCTTTATTAGGAACAGTGCTATCCCGCATAATATACTCTAATTGTTTACCTGTTATGCTTACATTAACATTAGATAAATCAATAGGTCTGGTAGCATCACTTGCCATCATAGTTAAAAAATCAAAATGCGAAGTAGCTCCTGCAGGAAGAGCAGGATCAAAGAATCTAAATGGATCTTTTTTGGTTCCTGTTGGGACAAGATCAAGAGCTAATCTTGGTTTAGAAGGATCTAAAGAATGGCGTTCATTTGCTAACATATTTTGAACACGGTTCAAATATTTCTGGAACCCTGCCATAGCTACTTCAGGGTCTTTAAAGAAAGAAAGTTTAGGTGCTGTTTCAGCAATAATTTTTTGTTCAGCAACAGCGTAACGATCACTCAAGTTTTCTGATTTTTGTATAGTTCTTTCAAACAACAATAAAGCTTTTCTAGCTTCTTCAGTTTCA
>Ga0208159_1000117_pt1 | contig 31133 bp, 34 predicted proteins | sample 9_EtaG_FD_184082 | JGI IMG/M metagenome (GOLD analysis project Ga0208159, IMG submission 184082) | Marine viral communities from the Subarctic Pacific Ocean - 9_ETSP_OMZ_AT15188 metaG (SPAdes) (version 2) | ecosystem: Environmental > Aquatic > Marine > Oceanic | place: Pacific Ocean | collected... | reverse complement strand
ATTATTTGGTATTGAGACACCTGTAAAATTTTCAACATTGAGAAGAGGACCTTTTACAAAAACCGATACTGATAAAAAAAGAAATGAAAATGTAGAAAAAAAGCTTGACTTACATACAGAAAGTGTTGTATATTCTAATGTTGATAATGGGGATAGTGCATCTAATTTGAAAGAAGAAAAAAACATTAAGAAGGTTGTTGGTGTATTCGGTGGTAGATTCCAACCATTTCATTCAGGTCATCTTGCTACATACAAGTGGTTGTCCAAACAAGTTGATGAAGCTTACATAACCACATCAGATTTAAAAAAACCACCAAGACATCCTATGAACTTTAAAGAAAAAGTTAGACATATGGTAAAGGTTGGTATTCCAAAAAATCGTATCGTTATGGAAAAGTCACCATATGTAGCAAAAAACTTATTAAACAAATTTGATCCTGAAACTACAGCAGTAGTTTATGTTGTTGGTGAAAAGGATGCTGGTAGATTAGGTGGTAAATACTTTAAACCTTATAAGAAAGATATGAAAGGGTTTGATGAACACGGATACATTATAACTGCTCCACAAGTAGGAAACATAAGTGGGACTAAGACACGAGATATGTTAGGTAATCCAAAGGTAGATGATAAAGAAAAAGTAAAGTTTTTCAAAAAAACATTTGGATACTACGATAAAGGTGTGTATAATATGATGACCAATAAGTTTAAAAAACTATATGAGGTTTATCGTGGTTTATTAGAAAGTACAGGTACTCAATCAGATGGAGTAGATGATGGTCCTGGTTTTATATCAAGTTTAAAATCTTACTTACTTAGGGGTGAGAAGGAAGCTGGTAGATTAGGTTGGGAGATTGCTAAAAATTTAATTGATGATGAAAACTACTATAGTCAAGAGTTTAATATTCCAAAATATCCAAATGGTCCAATAGGTTCAGTATCATACGGACCTGCTGGTGTATCAGAACCAAGTGCTGCTAATGATTTAGATTTAGTTGGAAGTGAGTTGTGGAATCATTGGTTAGACCATATTGATATGATTTTAAAAAATCAAGATTATGAATACACGGACAAACTTAAAAAATCAAGAAAGTCAGTTCTTAAACATAGTAAAAATACATTAGACCAACTAGAAAAAGAAGAGCCAACTAATACAGACCAAGACAGAGGAAACGAACAGCACGGTGAATATGACATTGTAAAAGAGGTTTATTCACTTACAAGTAATTTAGAAAGAAATGGAAAGGAGTTATTGTTAATGGGAGGAGCTTACGGACATATGAATCATCCGTTTGATGATAAAGAGTTAACCTTTAAAGATTTAAAAAAGATAATAGAGTTAGGATTGGGTGGTCAGTTAAGTCGTGAAGATAATGTTACTGAAAAAACAGACGGGCAAAACTTAATGATAAGTTATAAGGATGGAAAACTTATTGCTGCTCGTAACAAAGGACACCTTAAAAATAAAGGTGAAACGGCATTGACCATAAAGGATGTGGAGAAAAAATTTAAAGGTAGAGGTGATATACGAAATGCTTTTGTATATGCGATGAGAGATTTAACAAAGGCAATCGGTGCTCTTTCTAAAAAACAACAGGATAAGATTTTTGGTAATGGTAGTAAGTTTATGAGTTTAGAGGTGATGTGGCCTGCTAGTGAGAATGTAGTTAACTACGATATTACAGAGTTACTTTTTCATGGAGCAATCGAGTACGATGATAGTGGTAGACCAATAGGACAGGCAAAAGATAGTGCTAGAATGTTACAAGGTATGATAAAACAAGTTAATCAACACATACAAAAACACTATAAGATATCTAAACCAAACTTTGTTACTGTTCCTAAACATCAAGACTTTGGTAAGATGAAGAAAAAGTTTCATGGTCGTTTATCTAAGTTACAGAGTCAGTATGCTCTTAAAGATAACGATACACTTGGATTATATCATCAGAGATTTTGGGAAGAGTATATCTTTAACGCAGCTAAACAATACAAATACAAGATACCAACAAATGTTCTTAAAAAACTCACGATGAGATGGGCTTTCTTTGATAAATCATATTCGATAAGAGATATGAAAGCTACGATAGATAACGATAAGTTTTTAGATTGGGCTTTAACTACTGATAAGTTAGACCAAGCAAAAATGGTTAAAGAAAATATGAAACCATTTGAAACATTATTCTTTGAAGTTGGTGCTGAGATAATGAAGAACATGGATGGGTGGTTAGCTGTTAATCCAGCAAAGTCAGTTCAGAACATGAGAAAGAAACTTAAGTCCGCTATCTCTGATATAAGAAGTGGTGGAGACTTAAAAAAATTAAATAGACTAAAGATACAATTAGATAGATTAAATGCTATCGGTGGTTTTGATGCTATCGTTCCAACCGAAGGATTGGTATTTAAATACAATGGAAATATTTATAAGTTTACAGGTGCTTTTGCTCCTATAAATCAAATAACAGGATTGATGTTTTTTTAAAATAGAGGTTATATTATGGGTAGAAATATAGAGAAAGTAAAAAAGTTAATAGCTGGTGTTGGTGGTAAAGGAACTCCACGAATAGGATATACCGGAAAAACTATTGAGATGAGAAAAGAAGGCGAGATTTGGGAAGAACCAAGTGGTAGAAAATTTACTAAAGTGGATGGTAAAAGACAACAAATTACCAAAATACCACCAAGAGGATTTGATAAATGTGATGATTGTGAAAAACTTATTCTTAAAACAATTGACCAAGAAACTTTTAACCGTATGGCTAGGTGCTATTATTGTCAAATTGATTTTGAAATGAAATTAAAAAGAGAAGGTAAGTGGGAAGATTGGGTAAAAGAACAAGAAGAAAAAAGATGGGAAGCTGTTCTTGCTGAATACGAATCTGAAATGGTAGAGATAGAAAAGGCAGATAGTCCATTTGATGAAACAGTAGCAACTGCTATTGGAAACCACGAACAAGGTTTGAATAAGATATGAGTAACTTAAAACAAGCGATAAAACAAAACTATGTAAAGTGTGCTAAAAGTCCTAGTTACTTTATCAATGAGTTTTGTACTATCCAACATCCACAAAGGGGTAAGATAAAGTTTAAACTTTACCCTTATCAGTATGATGTACTAGATGAGTTCGAGAAACACGACTATAATGTTGTACTAAAATCTCGTCAGTTAGGTATATCAACCCTAAGTGCTGCTTATGCTTTATGGATGATGTTATTTCACAATGACAAAAACATCCTATGTATTGCTACATCTAAGGATACAGCAAAAAACTTGGTAACAAAAGTTCGTATCATGTATGAGGGATTACCTAATTGGTTGAAAACTGCTATTGTGGAAAACAACAAACTTTCACTTATATTTAAGAACGGAAGTCAGATAAAAGCTATTGCTTCTAATGAGTCTGCTGGTCGTTCTGAAGCTCTATCCCTACTGATATTAGACGAGGCTGCTTTCATTGATAAGATTGATATCATCTGGACTGCTGCTCAACAGACACTTGCTACAGGTGGTCAATGTATTGGTATATCAACACCTAATGGTGTGGGTAATTGGTTTCACAAAACTTGGATGGATGCTAAAGATGGGACAAATAAATTTAATACAATCAAACTCCATTGGACAGACCATCCTGAAAGAGACCAGAGTTGGAGAGATGAACAGAATAAGATATTAGGACCTAGTAAAGCTGCTCAAGAATGTGATGCTGACTTTTTAAGTTCTGGTCGTTCAGTTGTTGATCCTCTTATCTTGGGTTGGTATAAAGATAATCTATGTTGTGAGCCAAGTGAGAAGAGTGGGTTTGATAGAAACTTATGGATATGGGGATATCCAGATTATTCTAAAAAATACTTGATTAGTGCTGATGTTGCTCGAGGAGATGGAACTGATTACAGCACTGCTCAAGTATTTGATATAGAAGAGATGGAACAAGTAGCAGAATACAAAGGTCAGTTAGGGACAACCGAGTTTGGAAACTTTTTAATTGAGTTAGCTACAAAGTATAATGATGCCCTACTTGTTGTTGAAAACAATAACATAGGTTGGGCTACATTACAAACAATTATTGATAGGGGATATGAAAATCTTTTTTATCAAGAAAAAAATCACCTTATTGTAGATGAGGATGTTCAACATACAAACAGATATAGACAAATAGATAAAAATAAGATACCAGGTTTTACAACAACTATGAAGTCTAAACCGTTGATTATCGCTAAGATGGAAGAATATACACGAGAAAAGATGGTAAAGATAAAATCAACTCGTTTAATTGATGAACTTTTTGTATTTATATATAAGAACAGTAAAACTGAAGCATTAGAAGGATATAATGATGACCTTGTTATGTCTTATGCTATTTTATTATGGATTAGGGATACTGCGATTCGTATTCAATCAGAGAGAAACGAATTTCAAAGTAGTTTGGTTAGTTCTATTGGGAGTCTAAATGGAAACTCAGCAGTAATGACATCAAATAGTGCTCCTAAGAGTAATCCATATAAAATAAAAATTAATGAAAATGAAGAAGAAGATTTAACTTGGCTATTGGGGTAAAACATGGCAGACAATTTATTTACAAGACTTGGTAGATTATTTCAATCTAATGTTATCATCAAGAAAACTGATGATAATCGTTTGATAGTAAAAGATTTGGACTACTCACAAACAAGTTTGACATCAAATTTTGTTGACCGATACAATCGGATGATGCAAAATACTTATACAAATCCATATGCAACTGCTCAAAACAGAAGAGCTTCATATGAGATAAGAAAACATGACCTATTTAAAGATTATGAGTTAATGGATCAAGACCCGATTATTGCTTCTGCTCTTGACATATATTCGGATGAATCAACCGTTGATAATATTGAGGGTGAGATACTTAAAGTAAAAAGTGAAAACAATCAAGTTCAAAAGATTTTACACAACTTATTTTATGATGTTATGAATATTGAATTTAACTTATGGAGTTGGATTCGTAACATGACTAAGTATGGGGACTTTTATCTTCAGTTAGATATCGTAGATAAGTATGGGGTGGTAAATGTAAAACCTATCTCTGCTTATGATATTACAAGATTAGAAGACCACGATCCTGTTAACCCACAACTTATTCAGTTTGAAGTTGAAGATAATAAAAAAGAAATAAAAGAAAACTATGAGATAGCTCACTTCCGTGTATTATCTGATACAAACTTTTTACCATATGGTCGTTCTTTATTAGAAAACGGAAGGAAGATATTTAAACAACTAACTCTTATGGAAGATGCTATGTTAATTCATCGTATCATGAGAGCACCTGAGAAAAGGGTGTTTAAGATTGATGTTGGAAACATACCACCAAGAGAAGTTGAACAGTTTATGCAAAAAATCATCAACAAGATGAAGAAAACTCCTGTTATTGACCAAAAAACAGGTGAGTATAACTTAAAATATAATGTAGAGTCAGTTACCGAAGATTTTTTCTTACCAGTTCGTGGTGGGGATAGTGGAACACAGATTGATACACTACAAGGTCTTTCTAACAATGACCAAATAGAAGATATAGAATACCTACGAAACAAGTTGATGGCTAGTTTAAGGATACCAAAGGCTTTCTTAGGATATGAGGAAGGTTTAAGTGGTGGTAAAGCTACATTGGCTGCTGAAGATGTTCGTTTTGCTAGAACGATAGAAAGATTACAAAAGATTATCGTAAGTGAATTAACTAAGATTGGTATCGTTCATCTTTACTCACAAGGATTCAAAGATTCTGATTTGATTGATTTTAGTTTAGAACTACAAAATCCATCTATGATTCATGAACAAGAAAAACTTGAGCTGTTGAACCAACAGATAGAAGCAGCTGAAAAAGCTATGGATACTAAACTATTTTCACGAGAGTGGATTTACGATAACATATTTGATTTTTCAGATGAGAAAAAGAAAGTATTGTTTGATGGTATTGTTGAGGATACAAAACAAAAATATAGGTTTGAACAGATAGAAGCAGAAGGAGTTGATCCTGCTACACAAGATGTAGAGCCAAAAGACGAAGAAGATGACTTTTCGGTAAGTAGAAAGGGTGATTGGGGTGGTAGTAAGAAAGATTCCTTTAAAGATAGGGACACAATGAAAGATAAATATGGACATGAAAGTTTAAAAGATACAGACAGGTCCTATGGTAAAAGAGAATTTAAAGGTAAATCACCACTTGCTACATCAAAAGCTAGTACGGTGATGGCTAGAGAAGGTATACTTGACAGACTAAAAGAAAAGTTCCCTAAAAAAGAATCATCTTTGTTGAGTGAAGATAACATAATAAAAGAGTAATTACCTACTTTATCTAAATTCTGTTATATTTATATATGAATAATTGTATCAAAATACTTTGGAATATTATATGAGCAAATTTAAGCATAGTAAACTAAGAAACACAGGACTACTATTTGAGTTCTTATTAAGACAAGTAACAGTAGATGTGTTGAACAAAAAGAAGGAGTCACCGGCTCTTAAAATTATTAAAAATCAATTTAATGAGCATACCGAGTTAGGTAAAGAGTTGGCTTTGTATAGTTTAGTAATGACTAAAAAATTTAAATCAGACAAGAAAGCTGATTTTTTCTTATCAGAAGTTATTAAACAAAGAGGACTTTTAAATAATGCTACATTAAGAAGGGAGAAATACAATACGATTGCTGCTATAAAAGAATCATATGATGTAAATCAACTTTTTAGTTCAAAACTTCCAAATTATAAGGTATTTGCCTCTACATACAAGTTGTTTGAGGGTATAAATGAAATGGGTGCTGATGAAAAAACTGAGAGTTATTTTATCGTGATAGAAAATGTAACCACATTAAATCATAAAAAAGAAAAATCATATGTACCATCTGAGTTTAAAGATAAAGATTTAAGAATCCTTTCTTACAAAACACTTTTAGAAAAATTCAACAAAAAATACACTAATCTTTCAGATCATCAAAAGAAAGTTCTTAAAGAATACATTAGTAATATTTCCAATACAAACAATTTTTCTGTGTTCGTAGAAACTCAAATACCAAGACTTAAAACAAAGTTAAATTCCAAAGTAAAGAAAGTAAAGGATAAGGTATTAAAAATAAAGTTACAAGAAGCAATTAATTGTGCTGATAAGTTTTGTCTAAATGAATCAAAACAAACTGATGATAATTCAGTTGTTCAACTTTTGAGATACTATGAACTCGATAAAGAACTCAGCAAAATTTAATTCTTTAGTTAAAGAACTAGCAAGTAAGCTATTTCAAAAAAAGTTAAAGGAAATAACTACTACTGCTAGTGTTGATGCTTACCAAACACCATATGCTTTTGGTAAGATGAAAAAGAAAAGAAAAAAAGATATTGAAAAACAAACAGGATACAAGTTCATAGATGAAGATGTATCAAAGCAAGATTTAGATAAAATTAAAAAACAAATACGAAAAGAAGTCTCAGACATTCTTTTTGATATTTGGGTAAAACGAAGCTCTTGGGGAGGCAAATAAATGTCAAGGTACGAAGCAAATCCTAACAACAACTTAAAATCACAACCAAAGGCATTACCTTTAAGTGCTCATGCTAAGGCAACAACTCCAAATGCGGAGACTATAGTAGATAGACCTAATCATGTTATTATTAATGTAAATGGAACATATGCTTTTGCTTATCAATCAGGTAGTGTTGATACATATACAACAGGTTCAGTTTTAAATAATGCTGCTGGAGGTCCTGTCCGTCTTGATATTAATCCAGTTGCTTGGAGACAAACCGATGCTGCTGGAACAGTAGGTGATGTAACTTTTGTATACACAGGAAACTAGGATAAAACAATGAATAAAAAATTATTAGTAGATGTAAGACCATTTGATATTTCTCGTCAAAAGATTGATGAGAGTATTAAAGAAAACGATGGTCGTTTAATTGTAAAGGGTGTTTTACAAAGAGCAGAATCTAAGAATCAAAATGGTAGGGTATATCCAAGAGAAGTTCTTTTAAAAGAAGTATCTAAGTATCTATCAGAACAAGTAACGGAAAGAAGAGCATTAGGTGAGCTAGACCATCCTGATAGTTCTGTTGTTAATCTAAACAATGCTTCACATAATATTATTGAGATGCATTGGGATGGTGATGACTTGTTAGGAACTGTTGAGGTTCTATCAACACCTGCTGGAAACATCTTAAAAGAATTATTTAAATCAGGTATTAAACTTGGTATCTCTTCAAGAGGATTAGGTTCAGTAGAACCTATGAGAGAGGCTGATACTGTTGAAGTTCAACCTGACTTTGAACTTATTGCATTTGATTTCGTATCAAATCCATCCACACATGGTGCTTTCATGAGACCTGTTAATGAAGGTGTGGAACAACCAAAAGCCGAAACAAAGATTGAGTCTATTATCAACTCTATAATGAGAGGATAATAATGCCATCGGTTTCCAAAAAGCAACAAAAGTTTATGGGAATAGTTCGGTCAATCCAAAAGGGTGAACAACCCGCAAGTAAGTTTTCAAAGGATGCTCAAGACGCTGCTAAGAAGATGAAGAAGAGTAGTGTTAAAAAGTATGCTAAAACCAAACACGATGACTTACCTACAAAAAAAGAATCTACATCTGCTTATAAAAAGTCACTTGAAAAGATAGCAAAAGATAGACAATTAAAAATGTTGTCTAAAAAAGACAAAGAAACTTTATTAAAGATTGCTAAAATGATGAAAGAAAATAATATGCCTGACTTCAATCCAATAATAGATGAAGTATTAGACGAGGTATTTGGAGAATATCAAATGAATGAAAGTTCAAAAGTATTAAAATCTATTGAAAACTTAGCTAAACAAAATAAGTATGGTAATGTTACCGGTACAAAGATGAACGGTAAAACTGCTAACCTTATTATGAAGATTTACAATCACCCAAAGATGAAGAAGTATCAGAAAGCTATGGAAAAATATACTTCTGATGAACTTGTTGATATGACTTTAAAAATGCCAAAGGTATTGGGAATTAAAGAAAATGTAGATGAAGCTGCTATGGAACTAAATAAAATTAAAGATGCTATACTAATGTTTCAAAAGAAGATTAAGAAACAAGGTAGAGTTACTAATGCAAGAGATGAAGACCACCTAAAGAATCTAATCAAAGTTTATAAACAAATGGGTGGTAAGGGTGTAAAAGAATCCGTAAATGAAGTCAATATGGCTCATGTATACTCTAAGGATTTGAATAAGAAAAAGTTCAAGGATTTGGGATTGTATTTAGCTCATGTTCTTGATTTAGCACCAAATAAAGATTTTAGACTCACCTCAAACAAAAAACTATTAGCAATAAATATCGATAAGATTAACCCAAAATCCTTACAGAATATCAAGAAAAGATTCGGTATTGATTTAAAACAAAAGGCAAAAGAACCAATTAGACTTAAAAGTAAATCAGGTATGGGTAAGATAAGTCATCTTGGTATGGAATCCGTAAATGAAGCTAAAAAAATGAGGTTTGATAAAGATGGAAACAGAATCATTCCAAAAAGAACATGGTTAAGAATGCCTGATTATGCCAAAATGAAAAAGAATGGTAAAGATTATGTTTTATCAATTGATCCAAAAAATAAGAAAAGAAGTGTATACTTACCTGCTGTAATAGAATCCGTAAATGAAGGTCAAAAAAAACAAGCTAGTATGATACTAAGAAAATTTGATATGGCTTTTATAAAATTCTCAAGAGAGATTAGAGATGTAATTAAACTAGTAGATAGGTCAACCGGTAGTAAAGTAGATGGAAAGATTATAGAAAAGGCATATGAAAAAGGTCTTATTCCACTTAATAAAATAATGATAGAATGGGATAGAGGACAACAAGAAAATCCAGGTTTAAGTGAAGATGAAACACTAGAAGGTTTAGGTGATAAGTTTGGTAAGAAACTAGATAAGTATAATAAGAAGAATAAGAAGAGTAAAGATGCTTTAAAGAAGTATGCTAAACTAAAAAAGAAGTAAAGATGATTAAATTAAAAGATATACTAGAAGGAACCTGTGGATATGGCTTAGATGGTGAGCTTGGTGATGAACCAGCAGGACCACACCTATTAAAGAAAAAGAAAAAAGATAAATCTGTAAATGAAAAGATGACCAAACAACAAGCAGATATAACTTTAAAACAATTGGGTGGTAATAAATTTATTGCTATGACCGGTGCTAAACAATTTTCATTTGGTAAACAAGGTTTAGGATTTAGAATTGGTAAAAACTCTAAAAGTATAAATTATGTAAGAGTTGACTTAAAATCTAACGACTTATATGATATGGAATTTATTAGAATAAGAGGAACTAAGATAAAAGTGGTCAAGAAAGTAACAGGTGTTTACAATGACCAACTACAAAAAATATTTACAAAACATACAGGATTGTATACCCGTTTATAGGAGTTCATAATGGCTGAATTAGCTAAAAAAGAAGATGAAGTGGATTACCATGTCCAAGACCAAAAACATCAAATTAATACAGAGTTAATTGGTATAATAAAATTTAGACAAAACAAGAAGTGGTTAATTAGTATTGTTGTTGTTTCATTATTTGCTACAATATTAGGACTTATGATTTGGTTCATGAGTAGTGGTGTTGATGTAATGGGTGGATGGAAAGAAATCCTACTACTAATGTTAGGTGGATTTGTTGGTTCATTTGCTAAAGTAATAGATTTTTGGTTTAACAACGCTGAAGATGATGTTAAACTATTAGAACATGCTGACGATTAGGAGTTAATATGGGTTTTTTAGGAGCATTAGCAAAAGGCGCCGGTTCATTACTAGGTGGTGATGCTATAAAAGATGTAGGTAATATAATAGATGACCTACATACTTCAGGTGAAGAGAGAGAAGAAGCAAAACAAAAGATTACACAGATATTAGCACAAGCAGAACAAGCTGCTCAAGCTCAAGTATCTGCTCGTTGGGAAGCTGATTTAAAACATGGTAGTTGGTTAAGTAAAAATATTAGGCCGATTACATTAATATTTTTAACAGGTGTGTTCGTAATACTAAGTGTATTTGACGGAAACATGGGTGAGTTTACAATAGGTGAAGCTTATGTTCCTGTATACCAAACCCTATTGATGACAGTATATGCTGCTTACTTTGCTGGTCGTTCAATAGAGAAGGTTAAGAAGGTAACAAAATAATGGCATATCGGGTGGTAATGGAATTACTCCCACGACCTGATGATATACCAACTTGGGTTTGGAATGAAACATCAACTAGTGGAGCAAAAGGTACAGGTATTGGTTCTACTGGTGGAAAAGCTTGGGTTGCTAAGTTAAATTCAAGTGATAGTATTTATGAGTATGATGTTGAAAGTGATGCTACTACAAAAATGGATGAGCTATTTGATGCTGATTCTACAAACAGACGATATAAAGTCATAGAGGTTTAAAATGATTAAGTTAAAAGATTTTTTAAATGAGGGAATACCTAACTATTTCAGAGGATACTTTGATAATGTAAATAACAACCTTGATAGGTTAGAAAAAAATGTTAAACAACTTATAAAAGATTTAGGAAAAGATGGATTAAAGAAAGAATCTTTAGAAGTTGCTTCTCTTTATAAAAAACACATCATAGAGTTTAAGGTAAAGATGAAAAACTTTGAGAGGAAAAACCGTGATTAAGTTAAAAGATTTATTAAAAGAAGATAGTCATAAAGAAGGTAAGATGGCTAAACACGATGCTATGGAATGTGCTAGTGATGCTAAAGATGTTTCTGAAATGATTACAGATGATATGAATTTACCTGAGTGGTTAGAAGCAAAAATAACAAAGTCAGCTGATTATATGAATTCAGTAAAAGACTATTTAACTCATCATATGAAAGATGGTGGGGAAAGTAAATAACATAATATTTATAGGTATGAAAGACGAAATTAAATTTAACGGAAAAAAATACAAGAGGGTTGATGAAAGTGTCAACAAACGAGTAACCGTAAGAGAAGTTCGTTCTTGGTTAAAAAAGTTAGAAGAGTTCCGTTATAGGAAGATACCAGGTGTTGATGCTAGAAGAGTTGCTTCATTTATCAACAATGGTTTAAGTGAAACAGATTTACCGATGTCTCTACAAAAAAAGTGGAGTCAAGCCAAATACGGTAGAGAAAAACATTTGGCAGACAAATACATTAAAGAAAAAATTACAAACAAGTTAGCTCAGAATGAGGGAGTTGAAATGAAAAATATTAAGTTAATGGGTTTAATCGAAGACATAGGAATTATGGCTGATGAAAAACCAAGAGTAAATAAATATGAAGTAATAGAAGCAGTTAAGTCTTACCAAACAGTTGGTAAACAGATTTACAATAACAACAATATTTTAGAAACTGCTAAACAACTCGTTCAGATGGCTGAAGCTGCTCAGAATCACATCCTCGGTGAAAGTGATGATTGGTTTGATAATGTTAGTGTAAAGAGAAATATGAAAGAACTTAAAGGTTTGACAGGTCAGTTTAAAAAGACTGCTGTTGAGGCAAATGCCACTAATCAACGACTTTCTGCTCTTTACGAAGATATGGGAAATATCTTGAACAGATATTATGATATTGAAGAAGCATTAGATCCAGTTGGTAAAGAAGATGGTGATGTTGATAATGATGGGGATACTGATGATAGTGATAGATATCTAAAGAAAAGAAGAGATGCTATTGCTAAGGCAATTAAAAAGCAGAATGGAGATAAGTAGTAATTTTATTTATGTCTCATTGACATTATGGCAGATTGGTTTTATCATAGGAATATTATTAAGGTTATTTTACAGAGATGATAAAAAGAAAAAAACGAAAGAGGTTTTTACGAATAGGTCAACACCAAAAGCTGTTGAAGTCGAATTACATAAACAGAAAAAAGTTGGGCATATCGAAATTGAAACAAAAAAAAATATAGCACTACAAAAACCAACAAAGTCATCTATTAAATCAGATGAGGTAATTAAAGGTAAAGTAGTGACACAGAAAGAAAAACTTAAACAACTTAGAAGAGGTTAGATATGGCAAAAGGTTTAGATTGTGGTACATCATTCTATATTGCTGCTACAGAAGAGTTAGTGAAAAAACAAAGAAATGCATTCTTAACTGTTGATGGGGAGGTGAACCAAGTCAAGAGAATGTTAAAACGACAAGGAATTCCTTTCGTAGAGAAAGCGGGTAAAGTTCATATTGTTGGACAGCACGCTTTTAACTATGCTCAAATATTCTCAACAGCCGAACTTAAAAGACCGATGAAAAGTGGTCTATTAAATCCTACAGAGAAAGATGCCTTACCAGTTCTAAACGCTATAATCGGAGAGTTGTTGGGTGATGCTAAAGATGGAGAAACTTGTGTTTATTGTATTCCATCTAAACCCATCGATGTTCAGAGGGAAGTGTCATATCACGAAGATGTATTGAGAACGATAATAGAACAATACGGATACAACGTAAAAAAGATAGAGGAGGCAGTTGCGATTGGATATGAAGGATTGGTTGATACTCAACTAACTGGTGTAGCCATCTCGATGGGTGCTGGTATGTGTAACATAGCAGTTATGTATCAAGGGATGACTGCCCTATCTTTTAGTGTAAGTCGTGGCGGAGATTGGGTTGATGAAAATGTTGCTATGGATACAGGAGTATCAAAGGCTAAGGTAACTAACATTAAAGAAACATCAACTACACTTGATTTATCTTCTGCTACCTATCAAAATATTTATGAAGAAGAAACGGATGAGGCTAATGTTCTTATCGCTATCCGTTCTTATTACGGTGCTCTAATTAACTATCTTTTGACTAACCTAAAGGTTCAGTTTGAAGGTGTTGAAAATGTTCCTAACTTTCCTAATGCTGTTCCTATCGTTATCGGTGGTGGAACTTCATTGGTGAAGGGATTCTTGGATGTGTTTAACGAACAGTTTGACCAAGATGAATTTCCAATACCTATATCAGAAATCATTCATATAGAAGATGCTCATACAGCAGTTGCTAGAGGGTGTTTATCTGAAGCTCAACTTATTGAGGAAGATGATGAAGAATAATAAAAAAGGTTTTAATATGTTTGGAAAACGAAAAAAATCAAAAAGAAAAGTTTCTACATTATTGTATGTGGATGCTACAAATAAAAGTATTGATAGAGCTCTTTCGGAGTTTAAGAGAAAAGTAAAAAACTCTAATATGTTAAAAGAACTTAGAGAAAGAGAATTTTATCAAAAACCATCTGCTGTTAAAAGAGAAAAGAGAAAACAAAGAGCAATAAAAATAAAGTCTCTTAGGTTAAACGACTAGTTTTTATATTTTTCTATATACTTATATGTAACCTCAATACTCTGTGGTCTTACAGAGTCTAAAAAAATTAATCCTAATTAAAGTTCCAGAATAACTTTATTCCAATACAAATAGTATGGGAGACATAATATGTCTGATTTATTAAAAGAAGCTATCGCTGATGCTAAAGCTGTTCGTGAAACTGCTCTGCAAAACGCTAAGATGGCTCTTGAAGAGGCCTTTACTCCACATCTAAAATCAATGTTGTCTGCTAAGTTAGCTGAAGAAGAGATTGAAGAAGGTGAGCACGATGAAAAAGATTCACCAAGACGAGAAGATGATGATGAGGATATGGAAGAAGGTATGCATGATTCACCTAGACGAGAAGACGATGATGACGAAGATGTTGAAGAAGGAATGCATGATTCTCCACGCCGTGAAGACGATGACGAAGAAGAAGTTGATGAGTCTGAAATCGTTGAAATCGATGGTGTAAAGTATGCCCCTATTGTTTCTGAAGAAGAGCACGAAGACGAAGAAGAAGAAGAAGAAGTTGATGAGTCTGAAGAGCTTGATTTAGAATCAGTAATCAAAGAGCTTGAAGAAGAGTTAAATGAAACTGAGTCTGATGATGATTCCGTAAACGAAGAAGAAGTCGTTGAAGAAGAAGTCGTAACTGAAGATGATGACGAAGACGAAGATAAAGACGAAGTTGATGAACAATCTAAATCATCTGGAATAGGTGCTGGCGACAATAAAGTCGTACAACCATCCGCTGGTGATGAAGAAGATCCTGGTAAAGGACAAGTTCACGAAGAAGTTAATACGCTACAAAGCGAGCTTAAAGAGTATAAGGAAGCTGTTGTCTTTTTGAAAGATAAGCTTCATGAAGTTAACATCCTTAATGCAAAATTACTTTATACAAATAAACTTTTTAAAGAGTTTGTACTAAGTAACGACCAAAAACTTAAAATTGTAGAGACATTTGACAGAGCTCAAACATCTCGTGAGATTAAGTTGGTATATTCAACTCTTGCTGAATCTTATAAAGATAACGGTAATGGGAAGAAAGAAGTTGTTAAGGAATCATATGCTAGTGAGAAATCTGGTGGAACTGCACCTAAGACTAAAATCATTACTGAAGAAGTCGAAGTTGCAGACCGTTTTAGAAAGCTTGCTGGTATAATTAAATCTTAAACCGCTTAAATTCGGAGAAAATAAAATGAGCGATTATATAAACGAAGGTCTTCTGAATTCTGCTTCCCCTATTAAGAAGCAAAAAGAAGAGGCCGCTAAGCTCGTTACTAAGTGGGAACAATCTGGACTTTTAGAAGGAATGGAAAATGATTGGCAGAAATCTGGTATGGCTACATTGTTAGAAAACCAGGCACGTCAGTTAATATCTGAGAATTCTACTACATCTCCAAACGCCGGTGCTGGTGTTGGTGATGAAGAATGGTCAGGAGTTGCTTTACCATTAGTAAGACGAGTATTTGGAAACATCGTTGCACAGGAACTTGTTTCTGTTCAACCAATGAACTTACCATCTGGACTAGTTTTCTATCTTGATTTCAAGTATGGATCAACACAAAACAAGTTCAGCGCTAGTGATTCAATTCATGGCAAAACAGGTCCTAACTCACCATCCGGTTCAGTTGCTCCTTTTGGAGAAGGTGGGCTTTACGGAGCTGGTAGATATGGATATTCAGTTAGTTCATCAACTCTTACAGTAGATTCAACAGGTGCTGCTACAGCTGCTGGTTTTCAAGACATTGATTTTGATTCAGAAGTTTCTGCTTCAAAAACTGGTGCTTTCTTTAAAGTTAATATTGCTAAAAGTAATTTTACCAATCCTGACTTAAAAGCATTAAGGTCTTGGAATATATCTTCTACAGTTGCCGATGTAAATAAAATACATCCACAGTTCATTAAAGAAAGTGGTGCTAATATTCAATTAATTGTAGATGCTGATAGTGCTAATGAAGCTACTGGATCATTTAATGTTGATTATTTACAAGAAACAACTGCTGGTAACAGAGGTGATTTTGAAGATAGAACTGGTGATGCTACTAGTGATTCACTAAGTATACCTGAAGTTAACTTGGAAATGAGATCATTACCAATTGTTGCTAAGACTCGTAAGTTGAAAGCTGTTTGGTCACCTGAGCTTGCTCAAGACTTAAACGCTTATCATTCTGTAGATGCTGAAGCTGAATTAACATCAATGTTAAGTGATTACATCTCAATGGAAATTGATTTGGAAATCCTTGATATGTTGATTTCTGATGCTCAAACAGAAGAATACTGGTCAGCAAAATCTGGTGAAGACTATAATTCTGCTACTAATTCATTTGATAGTGACGCTACTTTCTATGGAACTCGTTTCGAGTGGTATCAGACTCTAGTTTCTAAGATTCAAAAAGTATCTAACGAAATTCATCGTTTGACACTTCGTGGTGGTGCTAACTTTGTAGTTGTTGCTCCAAAAGTTGCTACTATCCTTGAATCACTTCCTGGCTATGTAAGTCAGCCTGGTGACGGTGGAAATGACCAATTCAGCATGGGTATCTCTAAGATAGGTCAAGCTGCTGGTCGTTACACAGTCTACAAGAATCCTTACATGACTGAAAATTCAATCTTGGTTGGATTTAGAGGAAGTAACTTCCTAGAAACTGGTGCTGTATATTCACCATACGTTCCGTTAATTACAACTCCATTGGTATATGATCCTAGTGATTTTACACCAAGAAAAGGTGTGATGACTCGTTACGCTAAGAAGATGATTCGTCCAGAGTTCTATGGTTTAATTCATTGTAAGTCACTTGACTTAATTTAAATTATATCATAAACCTGATACATAACAAAGGGGAAGACTTCGGTTTTCCCCTTTTGTTTTTATAAACTATATATTTATAGTTAAGGAGAACTATAGATGCCAAAATTAGAATATGCTTATGTTGATCCGTCAACCTTTACAAGTGGTGAAACACCATATGGAACTTATGATGCTGATAGCACATTTCAAACCGATATTGTCTCAGTAACAAAGTGGTGTGCTAAAAGACTTGGGTTTCCTGTACTACAACTTGAAATACCAAGTAGTTCAATTTATGCTTGTTTTGAAGAATCGGTAAATGAATACTCACAGCACATAAACAACTACAATATAAAGAATTGGATGTGGGAACAATATGGTGAGAAGAGTAGAATATCAGGATCATTAAGTACAGGTTCTGCTAATCCTATAACTCCATCATTGGGAGCATCTATTGGATTATCCGACAAATATGGTCAAGCTGTTAATATGAGTGAAAATTATGACCTAAAAAAAGGACACATTGTTTTATCCGGCTCACAACAAGATTATGATTTACAGAGTGTGTGGGCTAGTGTAAGTGAAAGTAATAAAAGAATTGAAGTTCAAAGAGTATTTAATCATGCTCCAGCAGCCGTATCAAGATTTTACGATCCTTATGCTGGTTCATTTGAACAAAGACAACTATTAGATAGTTTTGGTTTCGGTAATGTTTCACCAGCAATATCATTTATCCTTAAACCTATATCTTATGATTTAGCTAGGGCAAACTCCATCGAAACATCGGACTTAGTTAGAAAAAGTGCTTACTCCTTTGAAATTCATAATAACAATTTAAGGATATTTCCTAGACCGTTAGATGGTGATACTGGAGAAAAGATATATTTTGAGTATTATGTTAAAGACGATATTAGAAACACAGACAATGCTAATGCTGGCTTACAAGGTGGGGTATCAGATCCTTCTAATGTGCCATATAAATTTATTACCTATAGCTCTATCAATCAACCTGGTCGTCAATGGATTAGAAAATATACTTATGCTCTTGCTAAAGAGTTACTTGGTATTATCAGAAGTAAGTATAGTTCTATGCCGATACCTGATGGTGAAGTTACATTAGATGGTGAAGCTTTAAAAACAGAGGGTAGAGAAGAGAAAACACAACTCTTAGAAGAGTTAAAAGAATTTTTAGAGTCGGTATCTTTAACTGAAAAGTTAAAAGCTGAAGCCGAGGAAGCAAATGCTCAACAAGAGGTATTGGGAAAAGCTCCACTACACATCTACATAGGATAACATATGTCTGCTACTAGACCATTTTTTATTTCCCAAAAGGAAATCAATTTAGTTGACCATATGAATGAAGAACTCATTGATGAGATAGTCGGTCAATCGGTTGATATTTACAAGATAGCACCAGAGCATACTAATTCTAACATATATGGTGAATCAACCACTAAGTATTTCAATGTTGGGTTTAGAGTAAATTGTCTGATACGATACAATGCTCCTGAAGTAGAACAATTTAATGAAGCAGGACCTGATTCCAACTCTACAATAGATTTAATGTTTCAGAGAAATAATTTGGCTAGTGGTAGTTTAAACTTTTTTCCTGAAGCTGGTGATGTATGTGATTGGAATGAATGGTATTGGGAAATTAACGGAGTTACAGAGCCACAACTTATAGGTGGTCATCCAAACTTTAGTCATGCTATAAAAGCAACAGCACATAGAAGTAGATTATCGTCAATTAACATAGAGGAAAGACCAAGATAATGAGTTTAGAATTATTAAAAGAAAGATTCGGACATTCTGGAGTTGTAAAAAAATCAGATAACAGAGAGCAAATCCAAGAGAGATTAAATGCTCAGTTTAATGTTAGAGGGAATTTTAAAGACATAAAAATCCAACATCAAGAGGATTTAGAAGAAAAGGATAGAATTATTAAAAATTTGGAGACACAGACTTCTGAATTGGCTACTGAGGTTTTATCATTAGAAAAAGAGAAAGCTGCTCTTTTAGACAACTTAAATAAATCTAAATGGATAGAAGAAAAAGTTAAGTCAGCATCACAAAAAATATACGAAGAAAAACTCAAACGAATGGAATTTGTAGATAGTACAAAGTTAATTCCTTTATTAATATCAGTTTCAAGAACAAAACAAGGTAACACAAAATTAAATTGGGGAGAGTGGTTAAAAATACCAGAAAATAAATATTTGCTTCAAATAAATGAAAGTTTAGCTAAAAGAGTATTTGAAGATACTATTACTTTGATAGATAGAAATGTATCTTATATAAATAGAAGAAGAAAAAGATATGGTGGAGATGTACCTATTACTGATAAAAATTATGCACTATCATTTTCAGGTGATAGAAGTGGAGCTACAGAAACATTTGTATCAACTACCTTTAATCCTGATACTTATTCACTTTGGAATGGATTTACTGTTTCATTTTGGGTTAGACCAGATGAAGAAATGAATCAAAAATCAGTTATATTAGGCACTAGAGCTAGTAGTCCTGTAGCAAGATTTCATTTTGGATTATCAGGTCAAGGTGCTAATAATATTGGGATAGGTATTGGTGGTAATGATGTTACTGGAATTAACAATCCAATGGAAATAGGTAAATGGTATAATTGGGTAGTATCATATACAGGTACTCAAGGTGCCAATGGAGAAAGAAAACTTAGATTGTGGATAAATACAGATGCAAGAATGACTAGTAACAACAGCACTTCTTGGCTTAATCAAGATGAAGCTACTGAAAGTTATAATCATGGAATATATTTTGGAGGTCGTAATACCGAAGGTTCAGGATATACTAACGGATTTGCTTGTGCTCTTGATGAAGTAGCTATTTACAATACATGTATTGATTCAGTTGGAACTTTTGCTAGTGAAGTATATAATGGTGGAACTAGCTATAACCATTTGACTAATGCACACGCTAGTAATCTTGTAGGATATTGGAAATTCAATGAAGGTAGTGGAACTACTGTTATTGACCATTCGACTAATAGTAACAATGGAACATTAACCACAAATGATACAGGACTTCCAACTTGGGAAGAGATTGGGAAAGGGGGATATTAATAATGGCTGTTCAATTATTAGATAAAACCCTTGTAATGAAACCTCGTAGGTCACATCATGTAAAACCTGTTAGGGTAAAAGAGGTGGTTGATGAGACTATTGAGAATGTGTATGGAGAACCGAAAGCTGATAGGTTTGATGAGATAATAGGTTTGTTAAAACAAGGTAATACATCTGCTCAAACAGATAATATTACATTAGGTGCTGTAGATGTTCCTATTGAAAAGCAAATAGCTATTGATAAGGTATCAACCAAAGGATTAAAATCAGAAACATATAAAAATGACTCTAAAAGTAAGTTAGATAAACTAAGGAAACTACGCCGTGGCAATTAAACCAATAACAAACGAAGATGCTCCAAATGTATCTAATGTTAATCGAGAATCACAAACTAGTATAAGGAGTGAGAAAGGAAACTCTAAGGTTGTCATCAAGAAACCTGGTGGTACTAATGCTGGTAAAGGATTCTCTATTGGTTTAAAAGAAATAGATACAGCAGTTATCAAACATATCCGAAATATTATGAAACCAAAGGTAAGGGAACAAAACGAGGTAATCTCTGTTCCTGTTCTTTATGGTAATGAAGAAAGGTGGAAGTCCGTTAAAGCAAGGGGTGCTTTACGAGATAAGGGTGGTGCTATAATCTTACCTGTTATGGTAATAAAAAGAACATCCGTTGGATTTGATGATTCTATGCCAATGTCATTTGACAATGATGTTCAAGGTAAGTTTATATCAGTAGTTCGTTCAAGTAGTGGATGGAGTAAAAATAATAGGTATGATAGGTTTGCTGTTTTAACAGGTCAAAAGCCAGTTCAAGAGTTTGTTAAGACCGGTATGCCAGACTTTGTAACTTGTAGTTATAGCATAGTTATGATGACATCTTACATAGAACAGATGAACGACTTAAACTCACTTTGGATAGAGCACTTAGAAACTTACTTTGGTGTTCCAACATCTTATCGTTTTCTTTCATCACTTGATGGTGATATATCAAACGAGATAGAAATGGAATCACAAGGTGAAAGAATGATAAAGAACGAATTTACTATGACCATTAAAGGGTATATGATACCTGAATTTACTGATAATGTATTAGGTAAAACTGCTGAATTGGGTAGAGCATACACACCAAAAAAAGTAAGTTTTTCCGAAAAACTTATATAATTATATATATATAAATTGTTATAACAAACTAAACAAGAGGTTTTAAATGTCCGAAATTAAATTTACAGAAGAAGAACTGGCGTCATTAGCTGAACTACAAAACAAATCTGCTACTATAACAAACAGATTCGGTCAGTTGGCTATTGCTAAAATCAACTTAGAAAAACAAAACGAAGCAGTTGAAGAAGAAGAGTTCAAACTTCATGAGGAATTGGAAGGTCTTAAAAAAGAAGAACAAACACAACTAGAGTCTATTACTAAGAAGTATGGTCCTGGTCAGTTAGATCCTCAAACAGGTGTGTTCACACCAACAGTAGAAGTAGAACCTACAAAATAAAAGAAAAATAAAAATAAGTTTCTCTATCTTTCAGAAAATAGGTAATATTTATATATGAATAATTGTATAGAATCTTACCTAATTTTGGAGAATTTAAATGGCTGAGAAAATTATTAGTCCAGGTGTATTTACTAACGAAATAGACCAATCTTTTTTACCCGCAACACCAGGTCCAGTTGGGGCAGCTATTGTAGGACCTACAGTAAAAGGACCTATTGGTATACCAACCGTAGTTAATTCTTATTCTGAATATATTAACACTTTTGGTGAACTGATAGAAAGTGGTAGTGATAACTATCAATTTTTAACTTCCCATACTGCTAAGGAATATTTACGACAAGGTGGTCCTCTTACCGTTGTAAGAGTTGGAGAAATAGGTGGTAATGCTTCTAAAGCTACTGCTGTTGTAACAAGTGGTTCAACTGAAATATTTACACTTGAAGCTCTAGGAGATGGTCCTCAGTTTAATAACTTTGTGGGAACAGGATCAAATTTTGGAACGAATAGTTTATTACCATCAAGAATAACATCTGCTACCAATGACCTACTTCTTTCTGGTAGTTATGGTGGAAGGTCTAACAACTTTCGTTGGGAAGTATCAAGTAAAAATTTAAGTAAAGGTACATTTACCCTTTTACTTAGGCAAGGTAATGATACTAGCACTAAGAAAGTAATTTTAGAAACACATGCTAACTTATCTTTAGATCCAGAAAGCACAGATTATATTTTAAAAAGAATTGGTAATCAAACAAATACTGTTTCCGCTGAAGATGGAGTTGCTTTTATACAACCTAGTGGTGAATTTCCAAATCAATCTGCTTATGTAAGAGTAAGTAATTTACCTGATTCTAGGAAAACACCAAATTATTTAGATGAAAACGGTGATGTGACCGTAGCATATGCTAATTCATCATCATTTTTCCCTCAGGTGGGAACTGGTAAGTATGGTGGTGCTTTTGGAACTGCTTTACAAATAAGTGGAGAAGAAGATCCTGGTAGTGGACAAACTGCTGGTTCAAATGGTGATGAAAATCAAAAACATCCATTTGCTTTTTATGACAGCATATCAGCGACAAATAGTCAAGGTGTTGATTTAACTGATCTTAATGCTGGTAGTTCTGCTTATCCTGTTCAAACATCTGGTGTAGGTGGTGGATATAGAACTGCTTTAAGTATATTGAGTAATAAAGACGAATATAGTTTTAATTTATTATTTTTACCTGGAATTGTTGACCAGGCATTGGGTGGTGTTGGTCACAACGCTATAATAGGAGCTGCTATTCAATTATGTGAAGATAGAACTGATTGTTTCTTGGTATATGATAATAGTATGCCAACTACTACTGTTGCTAATGTAAAAACAAATACAGAAGCTCGTAACTCAAGTTACGCTGCTACTTACTATCCTTGGGTACAGATACAAGATGCTACTGCTGGATTAAATAGATTTGTTCCACCATCAACCGTGATTGCTGGGGTATATCATTTTAACGATGTAGTTGGACAACCTTGGTTTGCTCCTGCTGGTTTAAACAGAGGTGGAATCGATAGTGCTGTCCAGGCATACAGAAAATTAACTCAAGCTAATCGTGATGACCTTTATGAATCAAATGTCAATCCGATTGCTACATTTCCTGGACAAGGTGTTACTGTCTTTGGACAGAAGACAACACAGAAGAAAGCTTCTGCTCTTGACCGAGTAAATGTAAGAAGACTATTAATTAACTTAAAAACATTTGTTGCAAATTCATCAAGAAACCTTGTATTTGAACAGAATACAGTTACTCTAAGAAATCAATTTATAAATACGGTTCAACCTTACATGGAAGAGGTACAGGCTAATCAAGGATTGAATGCTTTTAGAGTGGTGATGGATGATTCAAACAACACACCAGAAACCATTGATAGAAATCAGCTAATAGGTCAGATATTTATCCAACCTACAAGAACTGCTGAATTTATCGTATTAGACTTTGTAGTACAACCAACCGGAGCTGCTTTTCCTGAATAATTTTTAGGAAAATCCATATTTATCATTATAGGAGAAAAATAATGGCAGTAATAGAACCAGAACAGTTATGGTATACACCATATGAACCAAAACTAAAGAACCGTTTTATAATGGAGCTTGGTGATACAGGCATTCCAGCTTATACTATAAAAACGGCACAAAGACCTCAAATAACTTTTGATGAGGTTGTGTTGGAACATATGAATGTAACTAAGTATGTTAAAGGCAAAGGTCGTTGGCAAACACTACAGGTAACACTTTATGACCCGATAGTTCCATCTGCTGCTTCTGCGGTAGATGAGTGGATAAAACTTCACCATGAGTCTACTACTGGTCGTGATGGTTATCAAGACACATACAAAAAAAATGTTACTTTTCAAGTATTAGGACCAGTCGGTGACATCATTGAAAAATGGGTACTGCATGGAACTATGATACAAGACGCTAGTTTTGGTGACTTGGATTTTAGTGATTCTAATCCTGTCGAAATTACTTTGACACTTAGATACGATTACGCTGTACTTGAATTCTAAAAAATAGTTGTTTAAATACAACAAGGAGTTATAAATGTCAGAACATAAGTTCCCTACGGAAATTATTGATTTACCGTCTGGTGGTAAGGTCTATCCAAAAGACTCGCCACTTGCTGAAGGTAAATTAGAACTTAAATATATGACCACAAGAGAAGAAGACATCCTTATGTCTGAAAACCTTATTAAGAAAGGTGTGGTTATTGATAAACTACTAGATAGTTTGATTGTTACAAAGGGTGTAGACCAAGATACTTTAATATTAGGTGATAAAAACGCTGTATTAGTTGCTGCTCGTATTCTTGCTTATGGTCCAGAGTACACGGTAGAAGTAACAAATCCAAATAACATTGAACAAAAAATAGAACATACATTTGACCTTACAAAATGTCCTTTTAGAGAATTATCAGGTGGCATAGATTACACAGATAATTCTTTTGACTTTGAAACTCCAATTGGAAAAAACAACGTAAAGTTTAGACTTCTTACAGGTAAGGAAGAGAAACTAATAGAGAAAGATTTAGAACAATCAAGAAAGGTAGGATATAATTCAGATATATCTACAAGACTTCGTTACACGATTACAGAGGTAGATGGTGATAATAAGGCAGAAACCATATCATCATTTTCACAAAATATGTTAGCCCGTGACTCTGTAGCATTGAGAAACTACATACAAAGTATTTCTCCTGATATTGATTTGACATCAGAAATAGAAATAGGGGGTGAAGCAGTTAGCGTGTCAATTCCGCTTACTGTTGGGTTTTTTTGGCCTAACTCCTAAAGATAAATTAGAAATACATCAATCTATTTTCTATTTAATCTATGGGATGCCTGGTTTTACATTTAACGATGTATACACCATGCCTATTCATCTAAAAAACTTTTATCTTAGAGAGTTTATGAAGTTTAAAAAGATAGAGAAAGAGAAAATGGATAATGCTAAACCAAAACAACAACCAACAATACCTCGTAGATTTTCCCCTAAATAACTCTTTTCTTTATATTTATTAATATATTAGGAGAATTACATCATGTCATATATGAGTAACAAGGCAATATTGAAAGAGGGTGTTTTAGACTACATAGTAAAAAAGTTTTTTTTACCTAAAGCGCTTGAAAAAGATAAAGAGTTTCAAAAGCTATCAAAGAAAGCTGATAAGGCTCTATCTGATTTTGAAAAGGCAGTTAATGCTAGATTAAAGAAAAGTAATCCTAAAGCAAAACCAATTAAGATAAAAAGTATTTAAATAAATGTCCGTTCAAGATCCTAAAAAAATAGAAGAAGCACAGAAACTAGCAAATCAAGCTATAAAAGAGGGTAACTCTTTAACTCGTGCTTATGGACAATTACTAAAAAGTAATTTAAAAGAAGTTGGTTTCATATCAGCTGCTTCTAAAAACACCGCTGATATTATAACAAGACAAATCCAAGACCAAAAACAAAATTTATCCACATCTGAAAAACTTAAAAATGTTGCAAGACAAATAGAAGAAACTGAAGGTGAAATAGCTAGACACAAAAAAAATGGTCATAGTTCAATAAAAGAAGAACTGCAAGATAATCTAAAAGGGTTAAGGGGTGAGAAAGAAAGTTTAAGTGCCCAATCAAAAAAATCAGAGTTGATGGGTAAGTTGGTAGGAAAGGCTAAAGCCTTTGCAAAAGCAATTAGTGTCGCTGCTATTTTTACTGCTTTGGTATCAATAGCTCAAAAGTTTGCTGGACAGATAGACAATATAGGAAAACAATTTGGTAGTCTAAATGTTTTAGGTGATGATTTTACGAATGAATTACTAACCTCACAAGAAGCAGTAATAGGAATAGGTGCAAGTTTAGAAGATGTTATAGCAACCACAAATGAATTATCATCGGAGTTTGGTTTATCGATAGATGAAGCTGCTAATTTATCTGCTCAAGTAATTGATACTGCTAGGGCAGTAGGTTTATCAAACGAAGAAGCTGCTAAGTTAAGTGGTATACTACAAACAACTTCTGGTTTAAGTGGAGCTCAAGCAGAAAGATTAACGGAAGGTGCTTTTCAATTAGCCGGTATGAACAGAGTTAATCCGTCTGCTGTGTTAAAGGATATGGCTAGTTCTTCAGAAGCATTTGCTATGTTTTCTGAAGATGGTGGGGACAACCTTGCTAAAGCAGCCGTTCAAGCTAGAGCTTTAGGATTATCCTTAGATACTACTTCTAAGATAGCAGAGGGTTTATTGGATTTTGAAAACTCTATAAATAAAGAGGTAGAAGCATCAGTATTAATAGGAAAACAACTTAATTTTCAAAAGGCTAGGGAACTGGCACTATCTAACGATATAGAAGGAGCAGTAACCAGTCTTGTTGGTCAGTTGGGTAGTGAAGCCGAGTTTAACAAATTAAATGTAATACAAAGAAAAGCTCTTGCTGATTCTATTGGTGTTAGCGTAGCTGATATGGCAAAGATGGTTGCCAATCAAGATAAGTCAAATATCTTAGCTGGAGAAACGGCAAAATCATTTGCTGATATAATCGGCAAAGATGCTATGTCCGAACTAACTGCTACGATGAACGAATTAAAAATATTTGGTGTTGCTATTGCTAATACACTTGGTCCTCCTTTGATGTTAATTGCTAAGGCTCTTAATTTTGCTTTGGTGCCTTTAGGAAATGTAGTAAGTAGTATATCACAAGGTATCAGAGGGGTGGATGATTTCAAATCAGGTCCTGGTGGTATAACAACTATGATGGGACCTGCTGGTGTATTTAGTTTAAACCCAAGAGATTCCGTGTTGGCAACAACCAATCCAATATCTGTAAATGATTTTCAATCTGGACCAGCTGGTTCAATGAATGTTGGTGGTGGGAATATGAATATTAATGTTTCAACTGGAGGTATTAGTGGAAGGGATATTCCATTACTTGCAGAGGTAGAATTTGATGGAAGTGGACCGGAGTCTCTTTCAGCTAGAGGTTAATTATGGCATTAGAAAATTTAAAATCAGCATACAATAATTTAAGTATAAATAATGCTAAAAAAATAGTTAGTAGTGCTATAAGGGAATCTAATATTGAAGCTCAAATAAAACTCACAGAAGACCTTATACTTGAGAGAAGTATACCAGATTTAAATTCTACGGTAGAGGATATTTTTAATCCTGTTTTATCAAATATAGAATATTCTGCTAGAGCTAGTGTTGGATTACCGTTTAAAAATCTTGGAGACAATCCTATACCTGCTGTAGAAAAGGCAGTTGATGAAGTCCTTAATAGGATACCAAACATACCTGAATCTAATAATCCAATAGGTAATTTTATTGTTGCTGAAGCCAATAGACAATTAAATTCATTAAAAGTAAATGCTGCTAGAGAACTAAGTGAGGCAGTTCAAGTACCTGTTATCGGAAGACCAACACCTTTTATAGACTTATCAAGAGGACCTGGTGAAACTAATTACATTGACTATGTTTCTTCACAACCGGTTACACCAGTTGAAGTTGATGACCAAATAGCTCCAAATAAAAAAGGTGATTTTTATGTAAAGATAAAGGATTTAAGAAATAATAACTTACTTTACTTTAGAGGATTCGTAACCGGTATAACAGAAAATGTTAGTCCATCTTTTAGTCCCACAAATTACATTGGTAGGAGTGAACCTGTTTACATGTATGAAAGAGCTGATAGGGATATAAGTTTTAATTTAAAGATTCATCCTGCTAATTTTACAGAACAGAAATTGATGTACGATAAGCTAAAAAAATTAACAAGCTTAGCTTATCCTGAGTATGACTTAGACGACAATTTAGACAGTCAAACTAGAATGAAACCACCATTTACGGAACTTTATATGGCTCACATTGGAACTAGAAAAGAAGGTCAATTTGGATTTATTAAATCAATATCATATACCGTGCCTGGTGAAAGTGATTGGGATGCTTTAAGAGTATTGCCAAGGCTATTTGATATAAACATATCTTATCAGATATTAAGTAAAAAACCACCACAGATGAATAGTAAATTTTACGGAGTATAATTATGGCTAGATACGATAATGTAACAAAGATTCAAAATAAAAGATTTACTTCCATAGGAACATCATATCTTCCAAAACACGAAGATAAAAACTCGGATATTCTTCTTATCGCTACACAAGGTGATAGGTGTGATTTGATAGCACAAGAATACTACGGAACAACTGAACTATGGTGGTATGTTGCTTCGGTAAATAATTTATCATCCAATAACATTGAGGCTGGAACTCAGTTGAGGGTGCCGGTTTCAACAGAACAAGCAAAATTAAAATAACATGGATTTAAGTAAAAAGATTTTTGGTTCTAATATAGATCCTGAAATACAAGAATATTTTAAAAATTTACAGAAAGGTACATTTGATATACAACCAGGTGATCCTTTAAGTGATACATCTTTTGATTCTAACACACAAACATATCTTGGGGATAGAACTCCATATGCTAGAATGTGGACTGCTGTAAATGTTTCTGAAGTAGAAAGGGATATAAAAGATGAATATAAAACTAAACAATCTAAAAATTCGGTTTATATAGTTAATGATAATAGTTTTAATTCTTATGAGTCGAGTGAATTAGATTCCGTTTCCGAACTAGGTAATAATCCTTTACTGAAACCTGCTGCTGGTGTAACAGAAGTAACTTCAAGAGCAGAAGGTTCTTTGGGTGCTTTACGGAGAACGGTTGTCAAGTTTGTAGTTCATAATAAAGAGGATTTTGATAAAACCTTTTTACCATTTTTTTTAAAACCAGGTTCACATGTATTTGTTGATTTCGGTTGGTCTGATAAAGCATTTAGTTTATATGATCCAAATGATTTTATAAGTAATACAGATTTGGAAATGACTAATTTTGTTGATAAAATCTACAACGATGATGATAAAATCAAAAGTGGCTTTACAACTACTGTTAGTGGTCAGGTAATTAAGTATGATGTTAATATAAATCAAAATCAATCATTTGAATGTACATTAGAATTTGTATCAGCTAATTATCAGTTACTAGATAAAGAGATAAGTGAAGATAATAATCTAAAATTTATCTTTACAAATGTTCTTGAAAACATAGTAATGTTAAAATATTTAAGTGGGAACGCTACATCCGGATCAATTGAAGAGACAATAATTAGAGAACAACTAAGTCAATCATCTTTATGGAAACAAATACCAAGGGAAGAGAGGGCTGAAAATATAAAAAACTTTTTTGATTCAAATACAACCGCACCTAGTATAGACCAACCATTAATAGATAATTACTCAAAGAAAGTTGGTGTATTTTACCAAAACTTTACTAGAAATAAACAATCTAGTATAAATCAAAAAGAATCTTTATATATTTCATTTGCTGTTTTTGAAGATGACTTTTTAAATAATTATGTAGCTACAACTGTAAAAAAAGATTCCAAAGGAAACACAATTTCCGAAACGGTAGATAAGACATCAGACATGCCTAAATTTAATAGTAGAAATGTATATGTTAGGTGGAGTGAAGACTTATTTGCTATGATGAAAACAGCACCTCGCCCATCCGATAAAGCATTAAGTTTTCTTTATCCAGATACTTGGGATAGTAAAGAAACATCAAACAGATACAAACCTACTATTATTGCTGAAAGGGGGAAAGAAAGAGAGTGGGAAGGTACAAAAGATGACAGATTAAAAAGAAGAATACCATTACGAGAATTATTTATTAGAACTGCTATTATAATAGAATCATTTGAAGCATCATCAAATATAAATGATGCCCTTGAAAGGTTGTTTGATAATATATTTGAAGATTCGGGTAATTTAATTAATATTCGAGTTATGAAAAACAACGATTTTGAATCTTCATTGACATTTCATGATGTAAACATTGAACCAATAGAGAAAAGACCTAATGAAACTTTTAAGTTTGATATAACAAGTGGAAATACAATTGTTCAAAATGTAGATTTAAAGTTTGAAACTCCAAAGGCTGGTTTATCTAGTATGATAGCTATTGGTGGGTTGTCAACCCCTAAACTATTTGATGATTTTCAATTAATGAGATTTAATATTTTAAATACCATACAATCTGATACTGAAAATAAAATTCAAATTCGACATTTGCCTATTTTTGGTGAAACTATACAAGAAACAAAAGACATTGATGTAAATATAGGAAAAATTTTATCGTCTACCCCAAATACTTTAGGGGACACATTTTCAGGAAGAAATAAACAATCACAAAAAATTGATGACTGGTACGAGTCATATAAGAAAAAACAAAATGAAAAAATAAAAGAATTAGATAAAGATAGACTAGACGATCCTAAAGATAAAAGAGATGTAAAGGAATTAGAAGATGATAAAAGAGAATTAATTACTGCAAATAGTGAAAGGGATGTTCATTTAATTAAAGCAAAAATCAACTCATTTATAAAAACAGATGCTAACTCTATATCACCTGTATTGCCAATTAGTTTAACTTTAGAGATATATGGTAATAATTTTTTAAACATAGGTGATTATTTTACAATAAACTTTTTACCAGAACATTTTAAAGACAGAGTTTATTTTCAGATTGTAGGTGTTGACCATAATGTATCCACATCAAATTGGAAAACGACATATAATACAGTTATGCGACCATACTCAAATAAAAAATATCATCAGTTTGGAAATAGCAAGAACGATGATTTATCCTCTTATGCGAGAGTGGTACCTGAAGGTATTTTTTTAGATGAGCTTTTAAATGGTATTCAACAATCAGGAAATGCTACAAACTTACATGAAAAAAATATGGTTGGTAGGTTTGAACTTACGGCCGGAGGTTTTTATAAATCTCCAGTATTAGGTTTTACGAAAGATGTTTCTTACTATTCATATTTAGTTCAATATGATGTAAATCAAAATGCAGATAAATTATCATTTGATAGGATAACGGAT
>Ga0208159_1000115_pt1 | contig 31330 bp, 43 predicted proteins | sample 9_EtaG_FD_184082 | JGI IMG/M metagenome (GOLD analysis project Ga0208159, IMG submission 184082) | Marine viral communities from the Subarctic Pacific Ocean - 9_ETSP_OMZ_AT15188 metaG (SPAdes) (version 2) | ecosystem: Environmental > Aquatic > Marine > Oceanic | place: Pacific Ocean | collected... | reverse complement strand
GAATAAATGCCAAAACAATATCTAAAAAGACCAAGAATTTTAAATAACGACATGTACTTTGATGTCTTCGAAGAAAGAGGTGTAAAGTTCTTAAGCATCTCCACAACACAACCGTTTGATGGGTTGCAAAATTATAGCATTGAGGTTTTAGATACTATTTATTGGAGTCATGAACACAAGCTGTTTAACCTTGCTTATAAGTATTATAACGATTATTCTTATTGGTGGGTCATAGCATTAGTCAACAAGAAACCAACAGACTCTCATTACAAAATTGGAGATGAAGTATACATTCCTAGGAATCCTGTTGGATTGGCAGACCTTTTAGAAAGCGGGAGAAGTAATGTCTCGGGATATTGAAAGATTCGGCAATGTTGGAGATTTTAAAACATATATTGATAGTTTAGCTAAATCAATTACCACCCCCATCTTCAGTAATCTTGATAAATCAAATTATAAGATTACTGGAGATGGACCACTAAAATACGTATATGATAATACTAGTCGCCCTGCTAGCATAGGCCACCCTATGTTTTTGAAATACTTAGGCGACATAAACAGTATTACACCAGAAAGAACTCTTCATAATTCTAATACCTTTAATTTTAAAACAAATTTAGAAACTATAATAGATGATGGTATTAGCAGTCACGAAGATTTTAAGGATCTAAAGGCTCCAGCAAAGGTAAAACTAAAAAAAGCCTTTAAAGGTGCCGGTGTCGATTCTTTGTTTGCAAATAAAGTTATTAGACAAGAGATTTTTGGTATCAATTTTAACGCATCTGATACCAGTATTGTGTATTTTCTACTAGCAAAATATGAAGTAGAAACAAGAGCTAGCAATAAAAAACTAATAGCAGATGTTATATTTGAATCCTTGATACTTACAGTCTATGATAATGCAGAAGAAGGGGGCTTGGATTTAACTCCCGGTTTTTGGGACATGTTTAAAGACGAAGCCGAACTTCTTGCTGAGGCAGCAGCATCTGGGAATATAGACACGGTTGCTCGTATGGCGAGTGCTGTTGCTCAAAATCAAGTAGTGGGCGATGGGGAGTTGACAGCCGGAGAGTACCTCAATTATGTGCAATGTGCTTTATTCGCAGATATATTTGCGGAGGGATACTCAATGACAAATTACCCAACGGATGTAACAGGAAGAAAACCGGGCGAATCTCATTACAATAGACGCGTGTTTCCGATAACCATTAATGGTTCTAAGGGACATAAGCCAAACGATTTTATGAATCACCTTTTATATCCGAATAGCGTCAAGTCAAAGTTTAGCAATTACGATGTTCTCAAAGCCGCAAATAAAGACGCTAATATAACAAAAAATCGCAAAAGTCTAACTAAAACACTAAGCTTTATTGATGTTGTAACTGATCCTGATAGCGGTGAAACTTTTCTCAATGAAACGATTGTTGATAAAATCCAAGGTTTCACCGGCGGAGGAAATGTAACGGCCGGCAGTGTTAAGCAATATTTTAGTGCCACTGGGACTGCTGCTACCCAGTACATAAAATCTTATGTAGAGTACACTAGAAGAAAACTAATACTTGTTAGAAATGGACAAATTACCAATGCTGATTTTAAAACGGAATTTGGATCCGATGTAGCGACCATAACAACAAAACTTAATAATATCCTTCAAGCAAGAGATCGAGGTATAATCAACCAAGGAAGAATTTCTGAAGATAGCCCAGAGCTTGTAAATTTAAGCATAAAATTTAATGGTACCAACCCTTCTATGGCAAGAAAAGATGTCGAAGTTAGCCTTCAAATAAAACTCACAGGTCTAGATATGATGGACACAGTTATAGCCGGCGACGTCGATGCGAAAGACTCATACACAATCGAATCACTAATTGAATTTCCATATGTCAACCGTAAACCAAGGGCCATACCAGTCAGGAACCACTATGACCCCATGAGAAACCGGTTGAGGTTGAAAGTATCTGCAGTTGGTAGTGGAAACAATAGTGATTTAATTATTGACCTAACAACAATAGATCATTCAATATCGCGAGATTCTGCTACTGGTTTTGTTACTCTAGACGTAAACTACAGAGGCTTTTTTAATTCAGTTTTTTCAATGCCACTCATGGATTGTTTAGCAGATGACACCATGTTCAATGATAGAATAAACAGATCTAAGAATATTAAAACTAAGCTTAATAAATATTACGATAATCCGAATGCAACAACTTTGGAAGCCGCCCGAGACGAACTAAGAACTGATCGGACACAACTGGAAGCTGAGACGGGAAATATTAGTGGCTTGACCATATTGGACAGGTTGATGGCCAAAAAACGTTTTTATGAATATTCAATATCCGACTCCACAATAGCTTCTTTTGAGGCAACAGGCTTTTTCGATTATGGATATGTAGCTGATCTAAAGGCTGCTGGTACAAATTTAATAACCATTTCGCCATCTTTGGTAACCACAAACTCAGCGACCGGTGCACCTGCTACTTCAACTCCAAAAGATATTCATGACATGGCAATAAGTGGATCCGACGAGCCACCAGATCCGGCTAATCAATTAAGCGGATATTGCGTTTACTTAGGTGATGTTGTAGATGAATTTGCAGACGCTCTTTATACAAAGGCTTCAAGTGGGTATACTGTTTACCCCAACCATCTAAAAAAATCGATTTCTATCGAAAACATGTTTACCTTACTAAGCTCGATTGAAATGTTTAATCCCGTCGATGGCGACAAAAGAGCAATATTTAATTTAGCTCAAATTCCTATAGATATTGGATTTTTCTCTAGATGGTTTGATCAAACAGTTACTAAAAAGGGTGTTTCTTTCTTACCTTTCCAACAAGCAGTCGGGTCTTTGATCGAAAGATTGATTAATAATACTTTATTTGAAGTCTGTCTGGGAGATGCGATGTATAATGAGAAACCTCCCATACTTAGGACCGGATTTTTTCATGATTGCCGTAAATGGGAAAATGTAAATCCAACGGCGACAAAACCAGTTTTCAATAATCCTCTAGAGGAAGTTTTAATGAATAGTTCTTACATAAAAGAAATCAACAATGACTGGATTACCAAAAATTCAATTATTTTAAAAAGAGATGCTAGTTTTAAAGTAAGCCCTCCGAAAACTGTAGACGGTAATGCAATACCATCTAATGAAGGAACGGTTTATTTTGTTGCCTACATGCAAAGACCATCTTTTAATTTTCACAAAGTTGGAGATTCCGGACGTGGATTTGATGATACAACACCCGAAATACATTATGGTAGAAAGTTTACCAATGCAAATTTTTTAAGCAATGTAACATTTACAAAAACAACTCAGCCGTTCTTAAGAGAATCCAGATTTGCAAATAACTCGGGCATGACATTGCTTTCCAACTTTTACGACTTAGATTTTTCTTTTAGCTCAAACGGTGCCAACACTTTATTGTACCCCGGAACGGCGATTGATTTTTACCTGAGGGATTGGACCAGTGCTCAAAAGTGGAACCCGCACATTGGAGGCAAAATCCCCGGCAGCACCGCATACAGAACCCCATCTCCTGCTCAAAAACTAGGTTTTGGAGGTTACTATATCGTTTCATCAGTCGATTACAAACTAGGTCCTGTACCGGAAGATTTTGAAATAAAAGTTTCCACTAAATTTATAGGCACAGATGCATTAGATGGACTTGGCATTGAGTCAGATACTCCAGCGACAGTAGGAGGTGCTACGGTGGACACGGAGGAAACTGATGGCCTTGAAGAGGATATAGATGGCGATGGCTCTAGTAGTACACCGGCAAAGACAATGAAAGAAAAGTACGATGATGGAGAATTATATGTTTTAAAAAATGAAGTTCCCACTCTATTGAATGCGGAAACGTTAGAAAGCGATGCACGGCCGGATATTCCGGTTCTCACTAAAAACGCAGACGGGACATATACTCCGGCTGGTAGTGTGAAAAAGTCAGAGCTGGAGTAATTAATATATGGCTAGACAATTTAATTCTAGAAATTATAGTAGTACTTTGTATAGATACTTTATGCGTAACAAATATCAATCTTTAGCTCATCACAAGAATGGTGGGCTTGGAGACAAAGTGATAAACGATTTTCACTTCGTTGAACGTCTGCACTACGGGTGCATTGATCACGAAAACACATCTGTGGTACCAGACCAAAGATACCTTGTTGATATTAACGGCGGTAGAGTGTTTGATTTTGTTGCTGACTCGTTTGCTTTAATGCGTCTGAATATGGAACAAGCCTTACAAAGAAATCTGATTTCTCAGAGAGGATTTGAACTCGCCAATTTAAATATAAAAATGTCATACGAAGATCCTAAGTTGAAATATGGAGAATACCTAGGCGATATTCTCCAATTATACAACGAAACACACATACCAATTGTACTTGGTAATAATAGTATAGCATCTTATAATGACTATGTCAACCATTTTTTTAAATTTATTTTAAATCAACCAAAAGATGTTCCTATAACCATGACAAGATGGATGACATCAAACAAATCTTCTATCTTAGACACAGGTTTAGGTATTATGCTGGAGGATATGGGCTACGATGATGACCAAACAAAAATAAATAACATCATTGACCATCCTTGCTTTGGATACTTTAAAAACATTAGTCTTAACATGGGGTTTTCAATATCTCACCAGAATCCTAATATTATTGTAGGTGACTTAAGCTCTCCTGCAACAGAAACAATAAGATATTCATATGGTTTATTTAATTTAAAAGATATATTTTCTAAAAGATATATAAAAACAAATACTATAGATATAAATATTCTATATGATATTATTAATATATATTATAATAAATATGTTTTGAAAAACCCTCAAACGAGAATCGTAATGAGGAAATGTGGCAAGACAGTCTCAGAGTTTGTCCAAAGAGAAAACATTCAAACAGATATCAGACCCCACACTCCTCTGCAGGAGATATATTTCTACGCTCAAATTAGAAACCTAGAAGACGGCATGCCTTTTGACCCAGACAGAATGGGGCACATCCATAGTAAAGCAAAATATCTTTTAAAAAATGTTGACAAACCCTCAGCAATAAGTTATATTGATAATATATTCCGTGATCAACTTTGGAATAAAAATGGTGGCTTCCATGATTTGAAAAGAAGAATATTTCAAAATTCTGGGACATCAACAGAGGCACAGCGACAACAGACTGGAGGAGGTCCGTCTAGCAGTGGCTCGTCATACTAGGAGGACAAATGCTATTCCAATTAATGGACAACAAAACCGACTGTGCCGGTACATACCTTAGCGGTCAATTCGTCTGGGATAAAATACCAGATGGAATATCAAAAACGTGGTCATACTCTGATCACTTGTATAGCAGAGACATCGAATACGCCAATTTGCTGGTGTCTGGTAAGTCGATAGACGCTGTTTGCCCTGAGCACCTAAGGGAGCGATGGGATTTCGTTAAAAACCTCATGAAAGCCCATTTCAAAGCTTTCTCGGCATCCAAAATTAACCTTGATGACGTTTGTTTCTACGACGTTGTGCCGAGAAAACAACTTCAACATTATTTTGAAGCTCGTAACGACATTACACAGTGGGTATTTGATTCCGTAGAGCAACCTGATAACTATAATTTTTTAAAACGGATACAGGCAGCCACACGAGAACTAAAACAATATCCCGTTAACCTAAATTCATTTGCTGTCTACTGTTCATCGGCTGATGACCCGAAAGCAAAACATCTTTACGATCAATTCGGCGAAAGCACTCCATATGTTGACTATGACATTTTCGGAACTGTGACGGGTCGACTCACTACAAAGAAATACTCTTTCCCAATCTTGAATCTTAAGACGGAACTGAAGAGACATGTTAGACCAAACAACAGTGTGTTTCTTGAACTTGACTTCAACGCTGCTGAAGTCCGAACAATGCTTGCACTGCAAGGCCACAAACAACCTGAGGAGGATATACATGAGTGGAATATCAAAAACGTTTTTAAAAAAGAACTTAGCCGAGACAAAGCTAAAACAAAATTATTTGCTTGGCTCTATAACCCCGACTCCCAAACAATACAATCAGATTTCTACGATCGGGACAACCTTAGAGAAAAATATTATGATGGAGAAAAGGTTCAAACCCCTTTCGGTAGATCGATCCCTGCTCCCTTTCGCAAGGCACTCAACTACCTATTGCAATCAAGCTCCTCGGACAACACCATGGACAGGTTTTGCGAAATTTCTAACTTTCTTAGGGCAACACGATCCCATGTTGCTTTCGTTGTTCATGATAGCGTTGTCATCGACCTACACAAAGATGACAGGAGATTAATTCCTGAGTTGGTTGAGATGTTCGGCAATACTAAACTTGGAAAATTTAAAGTCAATTGCTCTCTCGGAAAAAACTTGGGTTCAATGAAAGAGTTTAAGTGGTGAGTAAATTCTCAGTAGGCGATCTTGTGCAAGTCGTTGATTCGGTTACTACTGGATTTGTTCAGGGAGAAATTGGCCTTGTAACAAGTGTTGAAAGAATGAGATCAAATCATTATATTTATTGGGTTTTATTCGGAAAAGAAAAGAAAGACGTCCCCATGTGGGACATTGAAATAAAAAAAATATCATGATTGAAGTTGGAGACCTCGTCGTTGTAATTTATCCTTACATGGATTGGGACTGGCAGAGATATAAGATAGGCGACATTGGAATCCTCATGGAAATTAGAGAATACTCCAGTTACACTGTGGCTAAAGTCAGACTATTTAGAACTGACATAATTGAAAGCATACCTTTAGATTATATTGCCTTACTGGGAGATAAAAATGGAAGTGGGAGATCTGGTGATACTGATTAGATCGCCATTTGAAGAAAAAAATATTTTTGGATATGTCAATGGGGATGTGGGATTGGTTAAAAAAGTAATTCGACACGAAAGTGTTTTCGAGACATGTCTTGTGATTTTATTTAAAGACTTTAAAGAGTACCACATACCAAGTACGTACATGAAAACAATGGAGAAAAAATGTTAATGGTTGGTCTCGGCAATGCCGGCAAAAATATTGTAAAGCTGTTTAAGCCTCACACAAAAAATTATAAAATTATTGTTCTCGACGAAGATGAGGGGATACCTAAACAAGATTCTGTTGAGAAATATGATGAGCAACCAATCAAACTTACACAGAAGGGACTCAAATCTCACTCTGAAGCCATTCTATTTGTCTGTGGAGGTGGTAAGATAGCTGGAGCATCCTTACGTGTTCTACAGGCTCTGGAGAGCTTTAAAACAACAGTTGTTTATATCGTACCTGATCTTGAATTTGCATCGACCAGAGAACAAAAGAGACATAGAGTCCACTTTGGGGTATTACAAGAGTACACCCGCTCAGGTAAGATAGATAAGATGGTTATTTTAGATAACAAAACCCTGTTCACACATGCAGGCACAGGTACTGCGTTAAAATATTATGATAAAGTAAATTATTTTATTTATTCCACATTTCAGAATTTGTTATACTGTCAACATGTTGATCCTGACTTTGGCAAGTTGCATGAAAAAAAAGATATCTCTAGGATATCGACAATAGGAATGGGAAAATTAGATGGAGAAGAAAATCTGCTCTTTGAACTTGACAACATTACTGAAACATGCTATAATATTAATATAGATGAGGAAGACCTTGACAACGATGAAGGTATCATACCGAAATGTCAACAACTAGTTCGAGACAATAAAGAAAAAAATAGAGATACTTCATTTGCTATATGGAAATCTAGTGAAGGAAACCATTACTACTCTATCCACTCTACTCATTTTATTCAAGACTAATACGGAGGAACAATGATGGACTTAGACACCCTTAGGACACTTAAGAGAAACAAAAAGGAGCTTTTGATGGCGGAGGAGAGGATCCTCGAAGCCGTATCCACTGATTACAAGAACGGGCACTTAACAGATCCAATTGTAACTGAAAAGATATTCGAAATATCAGAATTAATTGTAAAAGTGTCCGTCAAAATCGAAGAATGCCGAGAACAATTGAAAAAAAATAAAAAATAATTTGACAATCAACCTCTGATGTGTTATATTATTAATACTAGGAGGGCAAATGGACAAATATTCTCACTCTGAACTTTTAGAGTTTAATTCTTTCAATCGTTTAAAGAAAAATGAAAATAAAATGTTTTCATGGCACCACGAAGGTGGCTCAGACTCAACTGTCTCGGACATTCGTGTTACTTGCAACAAGACCAATGCTTCATTTTATTTAGAGGTCAAAAATGCTCACTCAAGCCAATCGGCACAGTTTACAGCAATCCCTAATTTTAAAAATAAAAAATTTATTCATACAGGAGTGGTAAAAACTAAAGCATCTGTTAAAATCATAGACCACATGAATAAAAACTTTGAAAAGTATTCAAAAGTTTCAACTGAAGGTATTCAAATTGACGGGATTGATACTTTACTCAGGCAGCACTTTATTGAACACTATGAAATGAAAAAAGTTAAATTTATTGTCTTTACGAACGGCGTCGAAGACAAACTAGTTGACCTACACACTGCTTCTTGGAGAGTAAGGTTTGCGAAATACAGAATTATTGGCAACGGCTCAAGCCGTGTCTCTATTAAACACAGAGAAGCAGCAAAAAAAGTTCTAAAAGAAAATGGCTACAAAGGAGAAACAAAATTGATACACGATGGCAACAAAAGCAGGTTGTATATAAATTCGCCTGTGCCGATTTGTGGTATGCGTTTGTTCTCTGGGGATTTACAATTTTATATTTCAGAAAAAAATATAGTTGGTGATTCATGGTATGAAATCAGACAACTATCTTCAAGTCAGTCTCCCACAGTTATTCTAACTTTATAAAAAAGTTTATAAAATTACTTGACAAACCCTTTTCAATATGTTATAATAATAGTATAAAGAAAAGGAAGGACACCATGGAATTAGTTCTCGGAACTGTAATTTTTATATTTGGCTTTACCTGGTTTTGGTATTGGCTTCACGAAAAATTTTAAAAAATACTTGACAAGGTATCAAAACTATGTTATATTATATTATCATTGGAGGATATATGAATAAAGACTGGATCAAAATAGAAGCAAAGAAAAGAGGAATTACTGAGCAGCAATTTCTAGCAATGCTTCTAGCTTCTGGTGTAATCAGATAAAAAACTTTATAAAAATACTTGACAAGGTATCAAAACTATGTTATATTATATATGTTCAACACAACTATAGGAGGTTTTATGAACAACACTAACTCAATCAATATCACAGTATACACCGGCACTTTCACAAAGTCAAATGGTCAAACTCGTACAATGAACTTCATTCGCCCGTCTGAAGCACCTTCTGGGACTTTTCCAAGTTCTTTGAAAGAGCGAAGCTTGCGTCCTGGATTTGAAACCGTATGGGACATCGACGCTGGTGGCTATCGAACATTTAACAGTAACACTCAAGTGGGATCTTTGTCTAGTGCAACCCGCATGGTAACTGTTGACAAATTCTAATAGTTGTTTCTGTAAAGGTTTGCGGCTACCTTAAAAGGCCGCCTATTATTCACACACGCACACACTGTAAGGAGATTTTTATGAGTAAAAGTGGATATGAATTACGAGCAGGTCTGCTCGGACAAGCAGAAGGCATCTTGACTGCAAGATACCATTCAAAGTTTCACGAGGTTGAGTTATCAATTCAACTTGGTAAAATTGAACCAAAAGATGCTAAGTTTCCATCTTATCCAACAATGGAAGAGATTATTTCACAAGCAGACATTCTGCTAGCTTTTGTTAATAACAAAGGTTAATCTCATAGGTTCGCGGTCTCCTTTCAAAAGGCCGCTTTGCACTTGTAGCTCAGCTGGATAGAGCATCCGCCTTCTAAGCGGACGGTCACAGGTTCGAATCCTGTCAAGTGTACTTTTTTGTAGAAAACGAAAAATGCCAAAAATTTTTTTTGACCATTTTTTGAGATTTTATCATGGAGGACAAATGAAGGACAGATATACAAAAGATAAGGTGACTCTTAGAGAGCACCTAGACAAAATAGACCAAAATGGTACTGTTAGTGCTCATGCTAAAAGGTCATTAATCCGAAGATTAAAGCAAAAATTCAAAGATATGGGATACACACGTCTTTCTAAGAACCAGTTTCTTATTGAAGATTACATTGACATGATCTTTGAAACGCAAGATCATCGATGCACTCACTGGATTGAAACGAAGGAAGGCCAACTCAACGGAGTTTGGAACAGACCAGGATCTGGTTATTCTTTGTGGAAAAGAGAGGATGTAGTCTATGAATTAGACCATGTTTTTCCAGTGAATGCTGGTGGCACAGATGGATTCGAAAACTTTCAATTCTTGTCTGCAAACGCCAATGCATTTGTAAAATGCTCACTGACTTATGATGATCTTCTTAAAAGAGTTGACTTGTCTTTAAAATTAAAGAACAGAATTAAAAGAGTCTTAAGAAGACGAAAAAAACTTTTCAAATCTGAACGCTGGACGGATTGGATACAAAAAGTTGAGGCGATGGAAGCCCAAATAAAAAAAGTAGAAAAAGTTGAAGAAACTGCTTGACATACCCTGATGGATATGTTATAATAAGAATGGGAGTACGGTTGAAACCCTGCTTACCTTAGTGAATTAACACAATAAAATAAATAACCTTGGAGAAAATTATGGCTATTAATATTGAAGCAATGCGTGCTAAACTTAACGCATCTAAAAACGGTGGAAAACAATCATCAAACAAAAGCACCATGTGGCGACCAAAAGCTGGTGACCAGATGATCCGTATCCTCCCAACTGCGGACGGAGACCCGTTCCGTGAATTTCATTTCCACTATAATGTTGGAAAAAACCCTGGAATTTATTGTTCCAAACGTAATGATGGTGGCGAATGTCCTATCTGCGACTTTGCGTCAAAACTTTGGCGAGATGGAGTCGAGAACGATGATCAAAACCTCAAAAACGAAGCAAAGAAATTGTTCGCTCGAAAGCGTTACTACTCACCTGTTCTAGTTCGTGGAATGGAAGGTGAGGGTGTAAAAATCTGGGCTTATGGTAAGACTGCTTATGAGACCCTTTTGGGTTATGTATTGGATCCTGACTATGGAGACATTACTGACGCTCAAACTGGTACAGACATTAAATTGACTTACACAATCCCAGGCACCCCTGGCTCCTTCCCAAAAACTGGACTTCAGCCTCGTCGTCGTCCGTCTGTCCTCTGTGACGATGCGATTGCTGACTGTCAAGATTTGCTAGACTCAGTACCTGATATTGACAACCTCTTTGAGGTAAAGTCCGTTGAAGATGTACAGGCTCTGCTGGATGGTTATCTGTCCTCCGACTCTTCGGCAGAGTCCTCTTCAAGAGAGACTCAGAAGTATCAAAAGAAAACAGGTGATGATGTAGATAAGGCTTTCGCAGCGTTCATGTCTGAAGAATAGTTATAGGTCCTCCTGTGTTAAGGGTTTGGTCGTTTGTCCCTTGGTTAAAAAAAACGACCCTTTTTTATATATAAGGAGAAATTATGACTACATTAATTTTAACTCTTCTCTTCGCTTGCGGAGATAAAGAAGAGGAAACAGACTCAGCAGTAACCGAAGAAGTTGAAGAAGCTGTTGAAGAATCCCCCGAAGAAGAAGCTGAAGATACAGCGACTTCCGAGGAGGAATAAATGACAAAGGCAGGAAAGATCGACATCAATGCGATGAAGAAATTTGTCAACAAAAAAGTTGGGCTAGATATAGCACATGACTTGAATAAAGACAATCCTACCGAAGTCAAAGAATGGATTCCAACTGGTTCACGCTGGTTGGATTCTATCGTTTGCCGAGGTAAGATGGCTGGTATTCCCGTTGGGAAGATCACCGAGCTTGCTGGTCTTTCATCGGCTGGTAAGTCTTACATGGCTTGTCAAATTGCTGCACAAGCACAAAAAAAAGGACATTGCGTTGTCTACTTTGACGCCGAGTCCGCAATCGACCCCTTGTTCCTTGAGAACTCCGGCATCGATATTAATAATAGTTTCTTGTACATCCAAGCAGTTTCAGTAGAGAAAACCTTGGAAACAATCGAGGATTTAATGAGTCAATATCCAGAGACACAGTTTTTGTTTATCTGGGACTCAATTGCAGCAACATCTTCTGAAAAAGACTTAGAAGGTGACTTTAATCCTCAATCATCAATGGCGGTAAAGCCTCGGATCTTTGCGAAAGCATTCCCGAAACTCACTATCCCATTGGCGAATCAACAATGCACCCTACTGTTGATCAATCAACTTAAGACGAACATTACTTCAAACGTCGCAGAAGCCATGACAACACCTTTTGTTGCTCCGGGTGGAAAGGCAATCGAGTACTTCTGTTCGCTTCGTATTTGGCTTACAAAGCGTAAAGCAAAAGCCTCTTACGTCACAGATCCAACTGGTCTTAGGGTCGGTTCTGAAGTGAAGGTTAAGGTTGAAAAGTCCCGTTTCGGGTCTGAAGGTCGCACATGTGGCTTTAAGATTCTCTGGGGCAAAGACGTTGGCATCCAAGATGAAGAATCGTGGCTTGAAGCATTAAGAGCATCTGGCTCTGATCGTTTTAAACCCGGTGCTTGGAACAAAATTTACGACCGCAATGGTAAAGAGTATAAGTTCCAAAGATCCAGCTGGACTAAGAGGCTCCAAGACAAGGAGTTTCGATCAGTTGTGTTTGATATCATGGATGAAGAAATCATTAGAAAATTTGAGTCTGAAGGCAAGAACTTTGGTCTCGAAGGAGAATCCGAAGAAGCTTAAACGCTGAAGGTAACTCATCAGCCTCGTTGGTTCGCCATCGGGGCTTTTTTTGTTTTTGGACAACTATTTATGAAGATTGCGGAGACCACCTATGAAACTTACAGAAGCAAAGCTGAAACAAATGATCAAAGAAAGTCTTTCCAAAAGGCAAGCAATGGCTGCTGACATTAATACCTCTGGTCTTCCAATGGGTACATACTCAGCACAGCATTATGCTAATGATCCAATAGCCGACTATCTTGAACGTGGGAGAATAATAAAAAAATTATTTCATCAACATGCCGACCACGCGTTCATGGACACTCTTGTTACAGTGCACTACAGAGACTTGGCAGACCTCCCAAGGTTTAAGGCAGAAGTAACCTCTCGTGATGAACTCTCTTGTGTCGCCTATAAATCAGGAGAAACCTTTAAGTTTGGTCACCCATTAGGACAAGCCGGAGTTGGCATTGCAGTTAAAGGTAGAATAACACTCTTGACAAACGATGCCGGTATGATGGTCTCAGGCCGTGGAGAAATGTACACAAATCAGCGTCCTGAAAGAACAAAGTCATCTGGAGCCAACAAGGGAGTCGCAGTGGTTCCAAGCATCTACGATATTGTTAGTGCTAATTCAGCGTATGTTTTAGACAACGAAGACTGGAACCCTTCAACCAGCGATGTTAGAGTAAATGAAGCCCTAGTAGACAACTGGAGAATCTATGCCTATGTTGTCGAAAGCGAGGAAGCTGAAGCGTACGTTCGAAATCTGATAAGGGGCAGCCTTATTGATACTGGTAGAGTTGTTTCCTCTGCGGAGTTCGGCCTAAGAATAAAAAAGTTTGAAAGATAATACTTGACAAACCCTCCGACATATGTTATAATACTATAAACTTGGAGGATAAATGAAAAACGTTATTATTATTGACGCGTTGAACATGTTTCTACGCTCTTATGTGATTAGCCCTCACTTAAATAAAAAAGGGTGGCCTGTAGGAGGCACCATTGGCTTCCTAAAGTCTTTACAGAAGGTTGCTAGGGACTTTGACGCTGATGAGATTATTGTCGCTTGGGATGGCCATGAGGGCTCCGCAAGACGACGTTCAATGAACAAGGACTACAAAGGTGGTCGCAAACCGGTGAGATTCAATCGTAGAATGGTTGAGATCCCTGAAGACAAACAGGAGGCTAACAAAGGCTTTCAACAAGTAAGGCTGATGGAGTACCTCAACGAGATGCCTGTTATACAACTTGTAGCAGATTTTACAGAAGCAGATGATATCATAGCACTTGTAATTAACCACGAGAGATATGCTGGGTGGAAGAAGACAATCATATCTTCAGACAAAGACTTCTTTCAGTTATGTCGAGAAGACGTGCAGATCTATAGACCAATACAAAAAAAGATTGTTACAAGGCAAACGGTCATCGATGAGTTTAAGATCCACCCCAACAACTTTGCTCTCGCAAGAGCAATCGCTGGTGATTCCTCAGACAATTTACCTGGAATCAAAGGAGCAGGTCTCAAGACAATTGCCAAGAGATTCCCGTACTTGATCAGAGAGGAAGAATTCACAACGGCTGACATCATCAGAGATTGTGCCATGAAAGGTAAAAAATTAAAAATTCATGAAAACATTCAATCTAATGAAAAATTAATAAAAGATAACTATGCGATTATGCAACTGCAATATCCCAACATACGACCGATGAATAGAGAAATTGTCAAGAATGCAATTAACGACTTCGAACCGTATTTTGACAAAATAAAATTTTCTCAAATGTTAGCCGAAGATGACGGTCTTTCGCTAAATTTTAATGATTTACAGACTGTTTTTAGAAAAATAAAAAGATAGTTTTACTTGACAACTTGACTTGAATAGGTTATATTTATTCATACACTAAAAATACTGGAGGACAAATGAACGATTTAACATCGAACGAAACCTTTGTAAGGTTTGGAAAAAATTTCCAAGAAAAACTATGCCAACTTATGCTTGAAGACAGGCCCTTCTTTGATCAAATCATGGAAGTTCTAGATATCAGCTTTTTTCAAAGCAAATATCTTCAAGTATTTGCACAGACGCTCATCAACTACAGAAACAAATACAACACTCATCCAAATTCAGAAGTGATGATGTCGTTGTTGAGAACTGAACTCAATCATCATGATAAAGCCACCGCACAAGCGGTACGGGAGTTTTATGCTCGTATCCACACATCGGATGGCGTAGAAGAAGCTGCGTTCATCAAAGACAAGGCTATCGACTTCTGTCGTAAGCAAGTATTAAAGGGGGCTATGATCAAGTCTGCATCCCTCCTCAAGTCATCTTCATTTGAAGAAATTGAGAAAGTGATCAAGGAGGCCTTAGTTCTTGGAACAGACAACAACTTTGGACACGACTTTCGCAAAGATTTGCTTAAACGTTTTGAACTGGTTTCACGAGATCCAACTTCAACTGGTTGGCCACGAATGGATGAGATTGTTAAGGGAGGCCTTGGAAAGTCAGAGTTGGGTGTTGTTGTCGCTCCAACTGGTGCTGGTAAGTCTATGGTGCTCGTGCATCTCGCAACTCAAGCAATCCTTCAAGGCAAGACTGTTGTCTACTATACGCTCGAACTTAAAGATACGGTGGTCGGTCAAAGATTTGATTGCTGTATCACCGATGTTCCTTTGCAAGAGCACAGAGAAAGACAAAAAGAAATCATAACAAAAATCAAAGATCTTGAAGGTACTCTAATTATTAAAGAGTATCCAACAAAGTCTGCATCTGTTCAGACTCTCAAGAACCATATCGAAAAACTTCGCAAGCGTGGTATAGAACCTGATATGGTTCTTGTTGACTATGCTGATTTGCTGAGACCAGTGAGGTCATCAAGCGAGAAGAGACATGAACTTGAAGAGACCTATGAGGGACTGCGTGGTTTAGCTCAAACATACGAATTTCCAGTTTGGACTGCATCTCAAACTAATCGCGGAGGACTTAATGCAGAGGTTATTACAATGGAGGCAATATCTGAAGCATTTAACAAATGCTTTGTCGCTGACTTCATTTTCTCTCTTTCACGAACAGTTCAAGACAAGCAAGCAAACAAAGGAAGGCTATTCGTTGCTAAGAATAGGAACGGACCTGACGGTCTTGTATTTGACGCTTTTGTTGATTGGTCCACAGTCTCAATCAAAATTTTAGACAGAGATGAGACGGCTGAAAAAATGCAGACAACAGCAGAGCAAATGCAAATGCTAAAAGATAAATATGCAAAAATGGGGCAATAATGGAAGCATCATCAACTTACACTCTCGAAGAAAGAGAGTACTTTAGAAAATTAACACAGGAGAGTAGCAGAATGAATTTGGAAAAAGAGATCTTGTCGGATATAACGGTCCACATGAAGTATGCAAGATATCTCGAAGATAAACAACGTCGAGAAAATTGGGACGAGTTAGTGACTCGCAATATGGAGATGCACATTAAAAAGTTTCCACACATTGAAACACAAATTAGAGAAAATTATAAGATGGTATTTGACAAAAAAGTCTTACCCTCAATGAGAAGCATGCAGTTTGGAGGTAAGCCTATTGAGGTATCTCCCAACCGTGTGTTTAATTGTGCATTTGCCCCTGCTGATGATCCTCGAGTATTCGGAGAGATCATGTTTTTACTTTTAGGTGGAACTGGTGTTGGATATTCTGTGCAAAAACATCACGTCGATAGTTTACCCGAAATCCATAGACCCTCAGCGAAAAGAACAAGAAGATTTTTAGTTGGGGACTCAATTGAAGGCTGGGCTGATTCTGTAAAAGCGTTAGTGATGTCATACTTTAAAGGTACATCACGACTACGTTTTGACTTCTCAGACATCCGTCCAAAAGGTGCGAGACTAGTTACCTCGGGCGGAAAGGCACCCGGCCCACAACCACTTCGCGAGTGCCTAGTAAAAGTAGAGGGAATCTTAGATGCTAAAGAAAATGGTGACAAACTCACTCCTATTGAGGTGCATGACATCATCTGCCATATTGCGGATGCGGTTCTCGCTGGAGGTATCCGTCGTGCTGCTCTCATTTCTTTGTTCAGTGCTGATGATGAAGACATGCTTTCGGCCAAGTCAGGGGCATGGTGGGAACTCAACCCGCAAAGAGGAAGAGCAAACAACTCTGTAGTCATAATGAGACACAGAATTGACGAGCCAACTTTTAAAAACATTTGGAAGAGAGTCGAAGAGTCACGCTCCGGAGAGCCTGGGTTTTATTTTTCTAACGATAAAGAGTGGGGATGTAACCCTTGTTGCGAAATAGGTCTCCGACCTTTTCAGTTTTGCAATTTGACAGAGATTAACGTATCTAATGTTCGAACGCAAAAAGAGTTAGAGGAAAGAGCAAAAGCTGCTTCTTTCATTGGGACCCTTCAGGCATCTTACACTGACTTTCACTATCTTCGTCCTATTTGGCAGAGAACAACTGAGAAAGATTCTTTGATTGGAGTTTCAATGACGGGTATTGCCTCTGGTGGAGTTCTCAAGCTTGATCTTAAATCAGCCGCTGATCAAGTAAAGATTGTTAATAAAAAAGTAGCAGAGCAAATTGGCATTAAGCCCGCAGCAAGAACCACTTCTGTAAAGCCTGCAGGCACAACATCGCTGACACTTGGAACTTCAAGCGGTATCCACGCGTGGCATAACGACTATTATATACGCAGATTACGCGTAGGAAAGAATGAGGCTATCTATTCATATCTCGTCAATAACCTGCCTGAGTTGGTCGAGGACTGCCGTTTCCGACCACATGACACTGCTATCCTTTCTGTTCCTCAAAAAGCTCCTGAAGGGGCAATAACACGCCACGAAACAGCACTTGATTTGCTGGAGAGAGTAAAGAAAGTTTCTAATGAATGGATTAAGCCCGGTCACATTGATGGCAACAATACACACAATGTTTCTGCGACCATTACAATCAAAGATGATGAGTGGGAAACAGTTGGAGATTGGATGTGGATTAACAGAAATGTTTACAATGGATTATCAGTTTTGCCACACGATGGTGGCACCTATGTACAGGCACCTTTTGAAGATTGTGATAAAGAAACTTACGAAAGAATGCTTGAATTGGTAAAAAACGTTGACTTAGACCTAATTACAGAAGTTACAGATGAAACTGATTTAAGTGGAGAAATCGCATGCAGCGGTGGATCCTGTGAAATTTTTTAGGAGAAAGTATGAGAGAAGAACTTGAACAAATTGTTAAAGAACTACAACAAACTTTGATGGACCTTGACAAAGTTGATGCCGGAGCCTATGGCTATAAATCTGCCGCACCTCGTGTAAGAAAGGTTTTAATGGAATCAACCAAAAAAATTAAGGACCTAAGAACCGAAGTTCAAAACAAGAAAAAAGAACACGAATCAAAAGATAATTAACTTTACCCCTTGACATCGTGCCCTAAACGTGTTATACTATGTGTATAACACGTTTTTTTATTATGGAGGTATTATGGAATTTAAACCATTTAACAAGCATTTGTGGATTAAACCACAAGAAGAAAAAGAAAACAAAGAAGACCCTTTGTTTGTCATGCCCGATGAGTACAAACCACCAAAGTCCCCTTATGTGATAGGCGAAATCATGGACATGGCTGAGGATTGTACAATCGATCTTTTACCGGGAGAAACAGTAATAGTGGAAAGATCTACAATTCAAGAAATAAAAGGCAATTTCGAAACTATTTACGTGGTTAAAGAAAACTATGTTTATGGGAGATTGTTTGATGAGACTAACGAGTAAAAAATTAAAAGGATTAATTCTTGAAGTCCTGTCCGAAGAAAGAGAAGTCAATCATCTCGAAGAAGCCAAAATGGATGAATTAACGGAATTATGCTTTCTAGGTAGAGATGGACCGCCCACCAAAGCTAAACAATCAACCCACACACTCGCTACATGTAAATTGCGAGGTGATAAATATTATTTAAAGTTTACTGAAAATTTTCACTGGATGAGCAAAACAGATAGATCAATGCAGCTAGCAGTTGAATTCCTTGCTTACAAAATTTATCAGCTTTATCCGTCTAACGCACCGGAAAATATTGAAATTGTTTCAGATCCATCTCAAAAAAGAATTGGACTTGCAACAAGAGAAGTTAAAGGCGTCCCCGGACGAAGTGTAGATTTCAAGCAGTGGGTTGATTCGATTTCTGGTGGTGCTATGGTTGATATATTTTTAGCGAACTGGGACGTCAAGAATACAAACAATTTTGTTGTTGACACTGAAACTAATATCGCGTCTAGAGTAGATCCAGGTGGTGCCCTTACTTTTCGTGCACAGGGTGGTAGAAAGGGAGATAACTTTTCACCAAGAGCAGGTGAACTAAATACAATGACAGATCCATCAGATCGTAGAACTTCTGGGTTTTTGTTGTCCGAAGTTGACACCAAGAAAGCTGCTTCTGCATTCCTATCTGTTGAGTGGAACCAGATTTATAACACCATAGGTGAAGCGTACTCAGAGGTTGAAAAAGAACTGATCAATGCTGACTTGTCTGATCAAGTTGGAGCTTGGAAACAGGAAGTATCAGAAATTGTAGAAAAATTAAGAACAAGACATGCTGATGTAAAAGAACATTGCGAGTATGTCATGACGCAACCTTGAGGAAAAATAAATGAAATTAAGAGTAATACTAACAGAAGCGAAAGCAGTAAAGTACAACAGGGTCTTAGAAATACTTAAGGGTAAAGACCCAAGCGTAAGAACTATTGGAATTATGTCAGGCCAAAATCCAATGGCAAAAAAATCAACAGATCTAGACAACAAATACCTAAAGAAAGATTTGGAAGGCGATCTGAGTTCCGCAGGACTTAAATATGTTCGCATCGGAGGTAAGTTTGCTGGTATTTTTGAGCAATCAGTACTTGTTATCAACCCAAGTCAATCTGACTTAGAAAAGCTAAATAGAAAATATGGACAGTGGGGATTCCTTTGGGGAGAAAAGTTTACAATTGAACCAGGAAATGATACGATGCTATACGAAATGTTCGAAATGGAGTATGATGACCCAGAAAAGGGAGTAGAAAGATCAGCTCGAGGATTCCACAGAGCCCCAGGGTCAGACGCAGTATCTTTAGTTTACGACCACTCCCAAATGGCTCAAGCAGGAGATGACTACTCATTCATCCCTAAAGCTACCAAAGGCAATGAAGAATCTAAGGTAGGAAAGAAATTTAATATTCCTGTATACGAAGAATATGACCCACGGGGGATCGATGAGAGAAATTGAACTGTATGCTGATGGTATCGGCAAAGTTTCTTATGTGCAGCATGTTGGCGATGATAAAATGATTGCTAATGCTGCCCGCGTTTCTTTTGGGCAAGACAACACAAAGCCTTTGACCAAGAGAGACGAAAAACTAATTAAATATTTAATCGAACACAAACACACGTCACCATTTGAACACAACTCAATTACATTCCTGTTTGAGGTTCCAATGTTCGTAAGGTCTCAACACATGAGACACAGAACGTGGGCATACAATGAAATATCTAGGCGATATACGGAAGTTGACATGAAGTTCTACGAGCCAAAACAATTTAGAACTCAACACAAAAGCAATCGTCAGGCATCCAATGCGGATGAATTGGCTGATCCATTAATCAAGTGGAGACATCCCGAAGCATCGTTTGATTCAGATATTCCAGCATCTAAGATTATCAAAAAACATCATTCGCAAAGTCTTAGATTGTTTGACGACCTCATAGAGGCAGGAGTCTGCCGTGAACAAGCCAGAGGTGTACTGCCACAAAATCTTTATGCTAAGTATTATGGTACCGTAAATCTGAGCAACCTACTTAAGTTCGTGGACTTGAGAATTCATGAGGGTGCTCAATGGGAAATACAAAAAGTCGCAGAGGCGTGTCTAGACATCGCAACAGAAATTTGGCCGTTCTCCGCTGGTGCGTACCGTGAATCAAGAGGGGCCTAATTTTAACAAAGGTGACCTTGTAGTCTTGCAGGATCCTGATAGAATAACAACGCTTGGCGGTTTGGGTGTTATTATCAGCGATCCTGTTTTAGTTTTTATAAACGATTGGGAAAATGTTTGTGAATTCCCATCTGAATTCTGGTGTTATGATGTTTATGCTGATGGGCAACTATTTAAACAAGTACCACAACAGATGATTCGGAGCTTAAAACAATGAAATTGAGATTGAAAATATTGACAGAGAGTAGGTACCGTGGCCTATACGAAATAACAGGAATCCAACCTGGGTCCATCGACTTGTTCATTAAACATTTTGTAGATATAGGTATGGAAGTGCAAAATGCTCGCCGTGATTTTTTTACTGGCACATTCGGTGACCAAATTGATTCACTCACCGATGCAGATATACCCAGAACATCCTCTAGAGGATATGGAAGTGCACTTGACAAGGTCAAGGTTGCTTTACGCTCTGGGACATCACACTGGTACAACCAAGTTTTCGGATCGGACATGGCTGACTTCGTTATCGAAGCAAAGGTTCTCATGTACTTAACCGAACTCGCAGAAGGTTTAGAGAGAATTGGGTACGAGACTATTACCGGTGAAGAGTTCAATGCATTACCCACCGCTGATAAGAACTTGGTATTTGAAAAACACTTCCTTGAAGACCACCTCGACAGTTTTATCAATGACCACGTAAAAATGAATTCGATGAATACCACAGGCTTTCTAGACAATCCGGGAGTAGGTGCTGGACTATACGGTCAAATGAAAGACTGGTATATGTCAACAGCAGGAGCCGATGTTCTAGGTGAAAAAATTAAAGAGCTTCTATCGATGGTACCTCAGAGGGCAGTTTGATTGTATGTCGCTCACTGGAATCTCTTTTGTATTGCTGGAGAACACAACAAAAATGTTTAGTCCATCAACCAATCTACATAAGCCGATTCGACGATAAATACAAGACCCTTGATTACTCAGAGTTTAATGCTTCCAACGCTTACGAATTCTGGGCGAATCTCAACTTTTGCATGTCCCTAACCGGCTTATTGTTATGCCCCAACAACATTGAGAGTATAAGAGAAGACGATGGTATCACTATTGTTACAAAAGGCTCAAAGCTATTTAAACCCAAGGCTTCCTCGCTCAAGTGGTTTGACATCGAAGAAAAAGATGTACACAATGTATATGATTATTTTGACGTCAGGTCAGCAAGATTACACACGGTAGAATTAATAGAAGATGACAATAAATTTGTCAAGAAAATTAATTTTTTTCCGTCTTCAAGACATGGCGTAACACAAACAAAAGACCTTGTATCGTTGTCGATATTGACCTCTGAACAGCTTTTGAGTCCTGATTGGGGTAACGGCATAGCAAGGCTTAAAGTATTGCGTATGATGCATTCTGAAGGCATTACTGGTCCTCTAAGCATGCGTACGGAGAAGAAAACATACTATAAGAAGCCAAAGATTGATTTCTACAAAAGAGTGGTCTCCAAGAGAACAGTGCCTCTACATTCATTAGAGGATGTGACAAAAATGCAACAAATCAAAGGTGAAGCATGGAAAACAGTGCAGATTTTAAAACAAAAGTAAACAACCTCGTTGGTATCATTCCAGTATCGGGCCACGATGATTTTGACTTTGAACAACCATGGCCCAATTGCATGATGCCCATAGGTCCTTCGTATTCGCTTCTAGAGGCCGCCGTTGTCGAGTGTGCATGGGCAGGATGCAAATCAATTTGGATTGTCGTTAACGACGATATAGCCCCCTTTGTGAAGAAGGTGGTAGGCAATTGGTGTGAAGACCCAGTCTGGGCTTATAGAACCATGGATCCAATACCGGGAGAGTCTAAAAGAAGAATACCGATTTACTATACTGGAGTGAACCCAAAGGATCGTTTCAAAAGAGACTGTCTTTCTTGGTCTGTTATACACGGAGCCTTGACGGCTTTCAAGGTATTCAGTCAAGTGTCAGATTACATGGTTCCGTCAAAATACTATGTATCGTTTCCGCATGGGTTCTTTCCGGCTTGGTCTCTCCGAGAACATAGGAAAAAAATATCTTCCTCTCAAAACTGTTACATTACGGCTCAAGGACAGTCTGTTAAAGATGGTGCCTTTACCTCGTTCACTTTTGGGAAAAATGACTGGCTAGAGTTCAGGAGAGTAATAAGATCGGGGACGGGACGTAGGGTGCCTGGGTCCAGTATTGATGACGATCTAATGTTACCACCGGAAGAAAGGTGGTCGGCAAGGTTCTTTCCAGTCGAAAAAGTATTCGCTCCTTTGTCTTTAGAGGGTGCTCATGAGATTCCGGTTGATAATTACTTTAATATAAGAAACTGGGAAGAGTACGTAGACTTCATGACAGCCTCTAGGTCTGTCAATATCCGGAGACCATCCAAGTCTATATTAACAGGGGGCAGGTACAATCCTTTGAAAAATGATACAGAAACTTAAATTTAAAAAACTATTAAATGAATACAAGTCTTGTAAATTTGAATTAGAAATGGTCCGAGAGATACTAAAAGATGGGCACTTGGAGTTTGAAGTATTTTATAGAAGATGGTGTGCGGAGAATGAAGTTGATCTAGATAAGCTTAATAAAGAAAAAAGCAATCAAGTACAAATGATTTTTGACAATCAAGAAAAGGGACTAATAAAGCTTGAGAAACCAGAAGAAAAAAACACCAACAAACACAAGAAAGTCTATAGAGAAATAGCTAGAAAAATACACCCTGACAAACTAGAGACATCAGATCCAAGATTTTGGGAATATACCAATGCCTTCAAAACTGTTACCAATGCCATGGACAATGAGAACTGGGGTGATCTCTTTGAAGTTGTTGAGAAATACGACATTTGGCTTACTGAATATGATGAGGCTTGTGATGATATCCAACAGAACATAAAAGACACGAAACACCTAATAGAAACAGAGAAAAAATCTTATTCATGGGCACTACATGAATGTGGAGAAGATGACCAATGCAAGGAAAAGGTTGTTAGAAGTTTTCTTCTTCATCTTTTTGGGTGGAAAAGCTAAAATTTTAACTATTTATTGCCAGAATGAGGGTCCAATATGAAACTTACAAATGATCAATTAAAACAAATTATTAAAGAAGAGATAGAAGCCGTATTGTCTGAGAAAGAAGGCAAGAAGGATGCATGTTATCACAAAGTCCGTGCTAGGTACGATGTTTGGCCATCTGCTTATGCTTCAGGAGCTTTGGTAAAATGTAGAAAGGTCGGTGCTAAAAACTGGGGCAACAAGTCCAAAAAGAAAGAGGAGTCACTTCGTGAAGAATTTGAAACTCATGACATGTATGATCCCAAAACTGGTAAAAAATCTGTAGCAAACAAAGAACAAGATCATACATCAATGGCTAAAAAAGGCTATGTTCATGTTGATCCCAAGAAGATCGAGAAAATTCTCCGAGACGAAGGTGGAGCCGCTGGTATGGATCCATTTTTGAAAGAGTTCGGAGATGATATGAAAGATGAAATCCTCAAAGCTCTAGAAGGCATGTCGAGCGTTGCAAAGCATGAAAATGGTGATTATATTCTAGACGATGATAAAAATGTAAACTTGCAGGAAGTTAAGAATTGCGGCTGTGGTCAAAATCCTTGCAAGACTTATGGAAGACAATAAAAATGCAACTTTCTAGAGAACAACTACAACAGATCATCAAAGAAGAGATTGAAGCTGTCTTGAATGAGAAGTGTCAAAAAGGCTATAAGACCCACGATACACGAAAAACAAAAAAAATGTTTGGCAAGACGTATCGCAATTGCGTCAAAGCAGAAGAAGCACTTGAGTTAGACGAGGAACAAGATCTTGAAGAGAAAAAGAAAAAAGCTGGAACTGAATCAAGTAAGGAATCATCTCTTCGCGATTGGTTTGGTCGCAAAGGAGCCAAAGGAAAGAAAAAAGGTTGGGTCGATTGTAATGCTCCCGACGGATCAGGTGGATACAAATCTTGTGGTCGATCTGATGGAGAGAAGAGAAGCAAGTACCCGTCATGCAGACCAACCCCAGGTGCATGCAAAGAAAAGGGTAAAGGTAAGTCATGGGGCAAAAAAGCTAAAAAAGGGAAAAAATAATGAGACTAACAGAAGCAAAATTAAAACAACTAATCAATGAGGAGTATGAAAATGTTTTAATCGAATCGTCACTGAAGTCCGCTTTGCCGCCAATTGACGTCAAAGACCTTGTTCCCAAAGCAAAAGAGATGAAGGCTACAAAAGGCAAAGAAGATGTGCTACAAGAGGCTGGAGGCCTCTTGCTGTTCGCAGCAGCTCTAGCTTTTCCCAAAATACTACAATGGTTGGGAAAAGCTGCCAAAACATTTCTCTCGCAAAAAAAAGTTTATAACTTTATAGCTAATAAAATAGGTGTTGTGGGCAAAATTCAACTAGATGCAATGGTACAACTTCTCACTGGTGACCTAGGAGATTTTTTGCACTCCGCCTACTTGAATGTGATTAGATATTCTGTTGTAAAGCCAATAAAACTGTTAGCTAAGATTGGCGGCGAAGAAATGTCTAAAGAGAAGGAAGACGAGATAACAGAGGTATTGTTCATTATGCTGTTAGTGTGTGTTGCTATCGCCGGTGTGTCAATGGGGCTTGGAACGGTCACTGCTGGAAAAGCAGCAGGGCATGGATTAGAATTGACAATCGAAGCGATCACTACGGCAATTAAAGCTTTTGAAACTACTGAATATGCTGGAGCTGTTCCATCAGCACTTAAATTTCTAGAAACAGCACATAAACACCACTAAGGAAAAAAAAATGAACTTAACGGAAACTAAACTTAAAAAAATTATTAACGAACAACTTGAATCGTATGAAGTCAATTTGATGGAAGGTCTTCTATATGAAGGTGATGATTCTGTGTTAGCTTTGTTCGAAGACGCGATGCTTGAAGAAGGCGGTAATGTATGTGGGGCTTGTTTGTTTGAACAACTTCAAGAAGCATCATGTGGCTGCCCTGACCTTATGGGCGAAGCCGAGTACCAAGGACGCAAGGTCACTCTCAACAAGCCAACTCGCGGAGACGTAAAGAAGTTTAAAGTTTATGTCAAGGATCCAAAAACTGGAAACGTAAAGAAAGTCAACTTTGGAGATCCCAACATGAAGATTAAGAAGTCAAACCCCAAGCGTCGCAAGTCATTCAGGGCAAGACACAATTGCGATAACCCGGGTCCAAAGACAAAAGCGAGATACTGGTCTTGCAAAAAGTGGTAGGAGGATAACCATGGCTACACTAACAAGAGATGATGTATGGAAGGTTGTCCAGATGGGTCTTGGGATGCTTGTGATCCCTCTTGCCGGATGGGTATGGAACATGAACGTGGAAGTTGCTGAACTGAGAAATGACCTCGGAGATGCAGAGGAGGTAATCTCCTCCCTTGAAAAAAAGCTCCAAGGCTCGGACGACAACGCAAGACAGATAATCGGAATCGAAAAAGATATCGAATACATGAAAGACAGCTTAGGTCGAATCGAGCAGATGGTGACAAAATGAAGTCCGCTTTATTGATGACACTTATGTTGACTGAACCAACTGATGACCTTAAAAGAGACATGAAGGCATTAGAAATATTTCTACAAGACAAAGAAGATAAGAAAACCCACTGCCCAAAATTAAAATGGACTCAACCAGATATTGACATATACAAAAAGACACTCCAGTCTCAATTACCACAAGGATGTAAAAAATGAAACTAACAGAAACAAAATTAAAGCAAATTATCAAAGAAATGATGACCTCTGGCCAACTAATCCACAATGGAAAGCCCGCTCTATCAGAAAATGGCAGTAAAATCGAAGATATGTTGATGTCTCGAGATGCCATGTTTATATATCAAGCCGAATCTTTGTTGGATGCGATATCCTCTACGCTTGACTCCCTTGAAGCTGATTGGCTAGATGCCCTAGCCAAGGCAGCCGTTGCAAGTGCAACGCTAAAGAGACTCGCGAGGATAGAAAGTGAACGATATGCCAAAAAACGTAATCATGAACGTCCGGAGCCGAGCCAAGCCCATGATCGTGAGACAGTTATCGATGAATTTTTCGATGCCTATGACCGCATACAGTCAATTGTAGGCCAAGAAGAAGCCAAAATAATTCATCGTAATTTTCAAGGTATAGTGGCGTAAAAAATCACAAAAGCAAATGTTTGATAAATGATTATATGTACCTAAAGACTTGACAAATAAAGCAGAAGATGTTATAATAATATTATGAAACTTAATTCCAAAACATTAAAATCACTTATAGTTGAAGTCATTGAAGAAATGAAGCGACGTGACTTTCTAAAAGGTGCCGCTGGCCTTGCCGGTGCAGCAGCTTTAGGATATAGTTTATATGATGACGAAGAAGGAGAAAATCCTCTTAGCATGAAAGACAAGTATAGAGACGCTCCAATGATGACCCGACAAGATGCTATAGATGCTGGTATGAATCCTGATGAGTTTTTTCCTCCTGAGGAAGAAGAAAAAGAACAATTTCCCCTTGAGCCAATTGACGAGGATGGATGGAAAGAGTCAAAAGCCCCATACACAGACCAACAAGGGAAGTATGCATTGGACCAACTAAGAGTTACACCAGAAAACTTAAGATTTTATACTGTGACTCCTGCTCAAAGCAACACTGCTGATAGTTATGTCTATGTTGACATGGGATCGTTCTATGATTTAGCAGAACAAAATCCCGAATTAATTGAACACCTAGACGTTGCGGAAGCTTATTATAACAGCTGGAACCTAAAAGAACATTATGAATATGTTTTTGGAAAATTAGTATTTTGGGGCACCTTCAAAGATCCCAACAATCCACTGAGCAGAAAACTTGCACCAAGTTTCCCGGGAAAAAACATACACAAACAAGATATAAATAATGTAATCTTGCCACTTGCGTGGACGGTGTCTTTGGAATATTGGATGAATCGATTTTTAAGCCTTGAATCTAGACTACAGCAGTATCCCGACAATACATCTGACATTCTGGACGAGGCTGGATTGTCTGTTGACGAATATTACGAAATGAAAGCTAGGTATGAAAATACAGTTTCTAGAGTTTCAAACCCTTCTATAGTCGACAACCCAAATTATAAATCAGAGGAGGAAAAATGATTTTATTTTTAATGTATTTGTGCTGTGTCACAGAACCAGATTATTTTCAAATGGCGAATGACAACATCGATGCATATTATGAAAAGTGCATCTTGATAGCAAATGATCCTGAGAGTTGTCATAAAAATTAAACAAAAAACTTGACAAGACCTCCTGAACATGTTATATTATATAAAACGGAGGACTTATGACTAACTACAATCTTGGATACGCATGTATCAACACTGAACTATCATCACGCAAAGTAAAGGTATCAACAAACCGCACAATGCGTAAGAAAACATTTCAAGAGAAAGGTCTCGACTATGTGTCGGAGATCATTCTTGCGAACTGTACTGACCTGCTGACCATTCTCGAGTGGAACGCAAAACACGACATTCACTTTTATCGCATGTCGTCGGAAATTTTTCCATGGGCTTCAGAATATGATCTCGAAGATCTCAAAGACTTTGATGCCATCGAAGAAGCCCTTTTTGAAGCCGGACTCTATGCGAACGAACACGACATTCGTCTAACGTGCCATCCCGGCCCTTTCAACAAACTTTGCTCACCAAACGAGAGCGTTGTTCAAAACACCATCAAAGACCTTGAAGTCAACGGTAAGATGATGGACTTGCTTTGTCAACCTCGCTCTCCTTGGGCAAAGATCAACATTCATGTAGGAGCAGCATACAATGATAAACCTATGGCCCTTGCTAATTTTTGCAAGAACTTCGATAGACTATCAGACGCAGTCAAAACGCGACTGACGGTCGAGAACGACGACAAGGAGTCTTTGTACTCCACACAAGAACTATACGATGGTGTGTTCAAAGTCATTGGTATTCCAATTGTCCATGACTATCACCATCATCACCTGTGCACTGGCGGACTAACACAACAGGAAGCAGTCGAACTCGCACTCAAAACATGGGGTGATGTTGTCCCTGTCGTGCACTACAGCCAGTCACGAGCGATTGAGCACAACAACCCTAAGATCAAACCACAAGCCCACAGCGACTCGTATTGGACACCTATTGAGACGTTTGGTCACCGCATGGACATCATGCTCGAATGTAAACATAAAGAAGTTGGACTATTTAAGATGAGGGAGCTAATGTCTTCCCGTTGCATCGCAGCCAAGTAAGGAGGTAAACATGTCAGAATTCTGCGAAGTTTGTGAATGCGATCCATGTGATTGCTATGATGGATACAGTCCGGAGGAGTCTACCATGAAACACGTATACATTTATGACGAGCAAAAAGAATTTTATTATGTACCTCGAGCACCTTCGCTATGCGAAGCAAGAACCAGAGCTTCAATTTTCATGAAGCATTTTGGCGATGAACCACTCATTGTTAACCCTCAAGCGTGGGAGATTTTATCTGAGACACATGTTGTCCGATTTTTGGAAGAATAATGTTTAATGTCGGAGACCTTGTTGAGTTTAAACCTAGTGGCATTTGTTTAGATTATCTTCACCCCCTCAAAAGGGTCGGGATAATTATTTCAATTGATAGAGGTGAAGTGAAATCACTTTGGGGTACGACTGAAGACCGCATTGTTGTCAGGTGGTTACCCGGCAACAATAATCAAGTCTGCACCTCAGTCAGAATTAAACCCCTAGGAAAACAATGAGTGAAAAAAAAATAGATTTAGGAGATTTTGTAAGATGTATCTGGTTAGATCAAGAAAGTTTTGCAATCGCCCTAGAATTTGAAGCAAGAGCTTTTTATAAAATTTACAAAGTATATGATTTTTATGCTAATGAATATTATTGGGTTGATGAAGCGGATTTAGAAAAAGTTTAAGTTTTTACTTGACAAGTCCTCTTCATCATGTTACATTATATACAACACGGAGGACTTATGAACTTAAGAAAAGAACAATTTGTAAACTTGCACGGACACTCGTGCTTTTCATTATTTGATGGCTTTGGGTTTCCCCAAGAGCACATGGATTTTGCCTATGAGAATGGATCTCGAGCACTTGCTCTCACGGATCACGGCTCAATGAATGGCCTATCCTATCAACTGCTTCGAGCAAAGGAGATGAAGGCTGAAGGTAAAGACTTCAAGCCCATCTTTGGCGTCGAGGCTTATTATATAGATTCCCTTGAAGAATGGCAGAGTCTACGCAATGAGATCGCAGCAGATAAAAAGCGTGCGAAAGAAGTTGCAAATGGAGACTCTGCCATGGTTGTCGAGGATGAACAACGTAATGACAAACGGGCACTGTCTCGCAAACGTCATATCGTTCTTCTTGCTCAAAATCAGAAAGGATTAGAGAACATCTATGAGATGGTATCGAAGTCTTACTCTGGAGACTACTTCTATCGCAAACCACGCATCGACTGGGAGCTTCTAAAGAAGCATCAGGAAGGCGTCATTGTGGCCACAGCGTGCCTTGGAGGTATCGCCGCTGGTTCTATGTGGAAACACCAAGAGGACGGCGAGGATGCGATTGTCGAAGACATGATCGCTAATCTCACAAAGTTTCGAGATACCTTTGGAGACAGATTTTATGCTGAACTACAGTGGAACAACATACCAGAGCAACATCTACTGAATCAATGTCTAATTAAAGTAGCGAAGGAACTTGGGATAAGACTTATCTCAACGTGTGATTCTCACTATCCAACACCCGATGCGTGGAAGGATAGAGAGGTCTACAAGCGACTTGGTTGGCTAGGAAAGATGCCGGCATGGATGGATGATAACATCCCAGAATCAGTAGAAGAGATTGGCTATGAACTTTATCCGAAAAATGCACAAGAAATGTATGAATCATATCGTCGATATTCAGATGATCTCGATCTTACTTACGACGATGATCTGGTTGTTGAGTCAATCACAAACACAGCCCTCATCGCTTTTGAGCAAATTGAAGATTTTCTTCCTGACACTAGCGTTCAGCTTCCTTCTTTTATTGTCCCGAACGGCATTGATCCTGACGACCACCTCAAAGAGATTGCTGAAGCGGCTCTTCGCTTATATCTGCGAGGTACCGATAAGACTACAAAACGACACTACAGAAAAAGATTAGAGGAGGAACTCGATGTTATCGCGTCTCAAAAGTTTAGTGAATATTTCTTGGCGACCCAAGCAATTACTGATTTCTCATGGAATTATACTTTTGTTGGTCCTGCTCGCGGTAGTGCAGCAGGTTCGCTCTTGGCTTTCCTTCTAAAGATTACACAGATTGATCCAATGAAGTGGGGACTTCCTTTTGAACGTTTCCTTACTCGTGGCTCTGACGGCTTCCCGGACATCGACATTGATTTTGGAGACAACTCTCTCATCAAAGACAAGATGGTTGAGGAGTGGGGCGAAGACTCTGTTGCATTCATTTCGAACTACAACACTCTGCAACTCAAATCATTGATCAAAGATATATCAAAACGCGAAGGCGTTGATTTCACTGAAGTAAACGTTGTCACTCAAGCAATGATGGCAGAGGCAACACCCAGAGCAAAGAAGAA
>Ga0208159_1000114_pt1 | contig 31348 bp, 43 predicted proteins | sample 9_EtaG_FD_184082 | JGI IMG/M metagenome (GOLD analysis project Ga0208159, IMG submission 184082) | Marine viral communities from the Subarctic Pacific Ocean - 9_ETSP_OMZ_AT15188 metaG (SPAdes) (version 2) | ecosystem: Environmental > Aquatic > Marine > Oceanic | place: Pacific Ocean | collected... | reverse complement strand
GTGCAGATTATTTTTCTCAACCATAAGGCCAGCAAGGGTTACAAGCCGATCTTTTTCTCTCATGCCTTTATCCGTAATCTCTAATTTGTTGCCGTGCCGCTCCACGAATCCGTCATGCAGTAATCCATCCAGAATGAAGTCATAAGGGTCGCGGCCTGATAAAACCGCTATCAGACCGCCTAGCCGCACATTCTGGACATTTGACAAACCTGTGCGGCTTTTCTTCCCTGACATTATTTTTTCTTGCCATAAAACTTGGTTATTCCGCGCATCCCTACGCTTGAAGCCACCAAAGCTCCTAACGACACCTGATACCACTGGGGCATCTGTTGAAGAGCCTGAAATCCACTGAACACGATCTCTCTGCCCCACTCACCGCAAAATGCCAACACCATCGGGATTGCAAACAGCAATGAAAAAAACTCATCGCGCCAACTTGATTCCATCTGTTTTGCGGCGGTCAAATCGTAGTCGATTTCGCCTGTAGCTTGTTTCTCTGCAATGGTTGCTTCGGCCTTCGCTCTGGCAACCTTTGCCCCTGCTACCGCTTTTTTCTCTTCGACTTTGCCCTCAAGCCATGTGCCAGCCAGATTAGCTATCGGCCCTAAAAATTGTATCATTCGTCCTCCAAAATTTCTAAAATCTCGCCAGCTTCAAGCCTGACCTTCAATTGTTTACATGACCACTTCTTATCAAAGTCAGTAGTATGACCAACATTACGTTTTATCTTGCGGCGTATATTCAGACACTCGGATAAATTCTTATAAGGCGTGTATTCAATTCGCTCTTCACCTATCATCAACAATAAAACAAAAGTCATCTCAATCATCTTGATTCACCAACTTTTCTATGTTGTCTTCAATCTTCGTCAACCGCCTGTCGTAAAATTCAAGCACCAGCTTTTGCTGTTGATCGTGTGGAGCATTACCAGATTCTATGTTTTCTGCCAATTTCTCCAACTCACTCGATAGATGCTCTATCATCATAAATTGCTCAGAATCTGCTGGGAGACTTCCCATTTCACCCCTCGGCCACTTGATTCTAAATTCTGTATTCATGCCCAGATCAGTTTCCATTAAGATAATTTTATTTTCTATGGTGTTGAGCCGCTCTATAACTCCAAAATAAGCCCATGTCCCAACTGTTGCCGCTATGAGCAATGCAATCAGATTGCGAATTGGCATTGAAAGTTCTGTATTTTCATTTAGCTTCGGCATTACTCAACGCCCATGACTTGCGATAGCCCAAACACCTCCAAAATCATAAATGTGAAAAACAACAACAAAATCCCGCCAGCTATCAATTTTCCGCTGAAATTCGTTGAGCCGATTTTTATTGCGACAAACTCATTACCTAATATCCGCAATATAAGCTCAAAGCTGTTTTCTCCGACACTTAGATTCAGTATCTTTTTTTTATCTTCCTCACTCACAACTCGTCATCCCCGCGCAATCGATTGGGAAGCAATGTGCCATCATACGATAATATTCATTTTGATAGGTTGCTTTCCACATTTCTTCATCAATCAAATATTCACACTGACTTTCAGTCATCTGTTGCTGTAAAACAATCTGATTACCTATGTATTGCCATTCAGTACCAGTGTTACCCCACATTGTTATGACAAGGACATAAGCCACTTCAACTGTGTGGTGTATATCAATCATCCGTTATGATGACCCATTTCACATCGCCCTGCTTGGCGGTGAAATTTCCCTCGCTTTGCCAATCAATTTTGTAGGCAATTCGTTTTTGCACTTCTTCATCTATACTAATATCTGGCTTGGTAAAATGCTGATGCGCTAAACCCAACGCCAATAAAATAAAAACATTCTCCATTAGATAATCCCCCTGATGGTTCTTAGGTCATCTAAATTTTTCTCTTTTTTGCCGCCATCATACTCCCACGCATATCCACGGCTAACCATTTCATCATTGATGTTGGTTACACCACACCAGATCTCGCCAAGCATCCGACCATATTTGCCGTCTTTTTCTGTTCTAACCCACAGGTTATCGCAATCAGCCATGCGCCTTTGCAGAAAATCCTTGGCATCAAGGCCAAGCTCTTTCTCCGCTAAATCTTTGGTTCTTGATTCAGGCGTGTCAATTCCGACCAATCTGACCCGCTCTTTCTTGGTAAGGTCAAACCCAAGGTCAACAATTATGTCGATGGTATCTCCATCAACGACCTTTACGACCTCTTTTATTTTGTACTCATACATCAGAAATCCGCACTATCCTCACCTGTTCGTATCATTTGAGCAACACGCTCACTGCGTGCGCCGACCTGTTTTGCATACTTGCTGTCAAGTAACTCATCAGCGGCGGCGTGGTAATCCCTGCGCTGTAAGCCATCCAGCATTTTTACGAATCCATGCAAGCGCGGCAAACCCATATTAAACGCAAGGTCTGCCAAGGCTCTCTGCCGTACCTCATCCAGATCACGCCACCATGACAAGCCGTTATCAAGCTCATTCTCTACAATTTGAATATCGTTTGCTAATAGGTAATCTATTTCATCCTCGGATAACCCACGATCTACCAGATTTCGGCCTACGCCGATTGTTTCAATACCAAGGTGATCTTTATACACCTTGCCCTTAACGCCTTCATGGAAGCGCATCTGTTTGATAAATCTGTTCTTGTTCATTTGTCTGCCTTCATTTCTAATCTGTCAAAAATTTTGCCCAACATATCTTTGATGTCGCGGATGTCCTCACGGTAATCATCACGCCTGACATATGTTTCTGGTAAAAGGCTTGCCCAGCTTTCAACCCTATCACTCAAAGCGGTGATTCTATCCCATATGGTTTTGATAAAGAAACCCACCAAAAGAGTACCCACAAACCACAAAACATTTGCCAAGGTAATATCTTCCATCACAACGCCTCAGTACACGAAAATGTGATGCCGTACCGCGAAACCTCATTTGTATCCCAGCCTAAGTCTGCTGAATCCATTCTGAATACACCCTGCGCCTCTGTGTAATCTACCGCCGCCCCATCGCTTGCCGCCGTTTTGATGGCTGGCTCAATGTTTACACTGGCAATCCCTGATGAATTAGATGTTGCGTTATCAACAATCATGTAAAGTTTAGATGCCCCCGCTGTACCTATCTGAATGTAATCACCAGCCTTGAAAATGTTTGTCAAATTGGCGTTATTGGTATTGATAGATATTGTAAAATCCCCAACACTTATCGCCCCATCTAGCGTTGCGGATGTGGTTGCACCACCCTGTATTGTTTTTGCATCAGGATCACCCAGAAGAAACGTGCCTTTGCGACCATGTAGTTTCATCATAAACGCTTCCCAATTCGCCGCCTGTTCACGCATCATGGGCGGCAAAGTAAGCGTGGCAGTCCAAAGCGCATAGCCATAATCAAAGACTTGCTGTTGCCCTGTAAACGGTGATTCTGACATAGCTGTGGCACGTTTCAGCGTCCAACGTGCTTTTGAAAAAGCTGGCGCAGTTGGCAAGGTCAATGGATAACTTGGAGCCGCCATTAGCTAAACGCCTTCGACACTGCGTTACCGCGCTTTTTACCATCAATCATTGCACCGATTGTTTCTTGTTTAATTCTTGGCATCATGCTCATTACCTCTGCCCTCACAGTTTGGGCAACACCTGTTGTAACATTGATTGTCTGATTGACCACTGGTTGCTGTCCGCCGCCCATCATGTTCATTGAATCATGATTGTTGCGTATAACCCCTGCTGAATGAGGTATAAACAACTCAGGCCCACGCTCTCCAACTAAAACGGGGCCACCTGTTGCTCTGGCTGGTATTCTTCCACCCTTTGCAAATGCCATAAAGTTATCAGTTCCCCCGCCAACTGAACCCCCGCCGCCAAAGCCAAAACTAAAGCCACCTGTAGCCGCACCAAGTATTTGCTTGATAATAAATGTTTTGATTGCTTCTTTGATAAGCTGTTTTACAAAATCTCTAAATATATCTTGGAATCCATCAAGCGATAACTTGCCTTCCATTAGACCATCTGCCAATGAATCAGCAACAGAATCAGCCGCTTGTTCTGCCGCTCTTTTGAAATTCTGGAATGTAGGGTCCATTTCTTTTAATTTTTGCTCAAGTGCCGCATTTGCCTGATTGAAAACATCAGTCTGCAAACCACCATCTGCCAAAGCCTGATTAAGCGTTTGTTGAACTTCTAATAGTTTTTCTTCTTCTGTTTTAACACTATTAATCAATCCTTCGGCTAATTGTTCTGCTTCATTTTTCTTTTTTAACTGTGCAGTTAGACCAGCATTTGCTTCTATCTGTTTCAATATTTCTTCAGACCTACCGCCCTCTAAATTACCCATATTAAAAGCCGCTTCTATCTGCGCTATCTCTGCCGCTGTTTTCCCCTCAATTTGTGCCTTGAGTATTGCCTCTTTTTGTATGAGTGCATCCAGTTGTTCCTTGCCTTTTTCATTCTGTGCCAACCTTTCAGCGGCTAGTTTTTGCGCTTCTCTTTCCGCTTCATTTTTCGCATCTATCGCGGTTTTTAGGTTTTGTTCTTCTAAAGCTAATGCCAGAACAGTATCTGCCCTTGCCTGACCCTCTGCGCCAAGACTTTGCAATATTCTCTCTTGCTCAATCAACGCTGGACTTTGATTCTCAAGCTCCATCGTCAACAGCTTGTTGGCATTAGTCATGCCATCTATAGCATCTTGAACTTTCTCTCTGGCTTTTATTTCTGCTGGTGTGGCGGCTGTATCTCCGCTTGCGGCTGTAGATGTCGTGCCTCTACCCGCCCTTCGCATCATTTCTGCGGCCTCTTGAAGTGCAGATGATTCACCTCTCAACGCGGCTATTTCTGCTTTTAGTCCCGCGACCTGATTTTGAAAACCTTTCGCACTCCCAGCCGCTAATGCAAAATCGCCATCTGGGCCTATAAGATTTTCAAAAAATTCACCAAAACTAAGACCCGCTTGTGTTTTCTGTAGTCTTTCTGTAGCCTTAGCAAGCGCATCCTCTTTTTCTTTAAGCTCTACCGCAATCTCTGCTTGCCTACTAAGACTTTTGACTGTGGCATCACCTTGTTCCTCTAAAAGTCCTATTGCAGTCAAAAATTGATTGGTTGCATTGGTGGCATCTACCAAACCGCCAACAATGCCTGATAGTGCTGGCAACAAAGGGGTGAGAACATTAACAGCTAATTCCTCAAGGGCGGCTGTAAGGGCTTTTGATTGGTTAGCAAAACTGCCTGATGTTCTTGCGGCATCACCTTGGGCATCAGTTGTGCCAGCCATGATAAGGTTTAATCTGGCTTGCACTTTCTCTTGATTGGTTGCTTCTTGGGATGTCTTATTGATACCCATTCGGAATAATTCTTGCTGAAGCGTTGCCTCAGTAATTATAATTCCAAAGCGTCTTACAGTCTCATGGTTGCCCACGATCGCAGACTGAAACGCCGCCATCGTTTCGGTATCAGAGGCGTTGTTAAATGACGCAACATCGACCGCTAGTTTAGTCAGTTGAGTTGACAGTTGTGCGGCTTCACCTCTAGCAAACCCCAGAGGTACAAACGTATCCTGAACGCTTGCCGCCATCCCCTCTAATTCATGAGTGCTTCGACCAACGGAATCTCCGAAAGCCTCAAGCTCGCTCCTTACTGTTTTGGTAAATTCACCAAAGACAACAGAAGATTTGGCTTGCATTTCTTCAACGCCAGAGGCGAATTTGACCAATGCCAACCCAGCCCTAGCTGTCTGCATGACTATCGCGGCGGCAAAAACAGCTTTCGCGGCTGTAGCTATTTTGCCAAAACCACGGCTGGCGGATTTTTGGGTGGAATCCACCCTGCGATCAAACTGTGCCAGCTTTTGATTTACATCTTTGAGGTCAGCTTCAATCCTGACGAGTAGTGTATCAACAGTTGCCATCAGTCAGGGTATAACTCCATCAGTTCATGCAGTTCATTCTTTCTTAGCGGGGGCGGCTTCCCACCAGAATGAAACTCAGCAAAGCCTTCGACTGCGGCGTAAAATTCTGGAAAGCTCATATCCCAGAAAACTTGCGGGGGGATACCCATTTTACCAAGGGCTGTCTGCATCCATTGCTCCCACGGAAGCTCATCTACACTAGCCGATTTTCCTCCGCCTTTTCCTCGTTTCCCTCATCTTCTCCCGCACTCAAAACTGTCGAGAGAATTTCGCCAATAGCTTTCATTCCATCAACAAGGCCAGCACCCCACAAAGCATTGCCAACCTCTTTTGCATTTACATCATTTCCCCCAGCGCGAATAGCTGGTGTCAGAATGTTCACCATTTGCGTGGTCGTTAAATCACCTTGAGAAAGAGCTTGAGTCACTTTTACGATTCCCAAGCCACACTCATCCTCAATTCTTTTAACGACATCTAACGTAACCCTAGCTTTGTATTTCTTCTCCCCCAGAGCTATCGTCATCTCCCCGCGCTTTGGATTTGCCATCGGCCTTCTCCTTGGTCTCTACCAATAATTCTTCGCCCCTCTGGGCTATATCATGGACACTAGCGGCTGTGTATGTTTTACCGCCGCACTTAAATTTCCCGCCTACTTCTAATTCAGAAGCAGGGGGAATGTTGAAGATGGTAGCATCATCACCAATCATCATATGACCAGCAAATTTTTTGCCACCAACCTCAATCTCTACTTGTTCCCAAGCCATTACGCTATACCGTTGCGAATGTAATTGCGCCAGAGCTTTCAAATGTGAAGCTGTAAGTCACTTCGCCATTATACTCACCGCCATATTCAAGGGTGGTCAACATGAATGACCCTGTGAACGTGCCGAAATCTGGAACAAGGAATTGATAGTTTGTCAAAGCTGATACATCAAATTTTCCCTTCAGGGTTGTCTCTGATGCGCTATCTGTGAAAACGCCACTGCCTGTAACAGTTATTGAGTTTACACCACCTTGAGCAAGAATTGTTCTCGCTCTTGCTGAGTCTTTGTTTGTTACATCAACCATCTCATCATTCATGGTGAGTGAGGTTGAACGCATACCGCCAATAGTAGTGAAAGCCTCTGGGCTTGAGCCATCTCCGATTTTCATTAGTAGGGCTGAACCCTTTTGTGCCGCCATGTCTAAATCTCCTTGTACTAGCTGTCTGACACAACGGCACGAAATCGCATGACACCATGCCGCGTTATTCCATCACCTTCAGTTATGGTTGTATGAAACTCCTGTCTCATATTGACCATTGAAGCACCCGAAACAGATAATGAGCTATCATGCAATAAGTCATGCACCTGTTTCATAATATCTTTAATATCACGGTTTCCCCGATATTGCGACCAAATATGTACTGTGAGCGTGTGTTCAAAAATATCTTTATCTTTGCTTGAGTTATCAGATATTGTTTCTTCACCAATACGGATATATGGATATGCTGTATCTGTTGGTACGTCATCAAATACACCAGTGATTGCTGAACCACCAGCATCAGTGATGCTCCCGCCATTCAAAGCGGAAAACACGGCTTTCTGTAATTCAAAACTATGGATTGACATTACTTTGCCTTAAATAATTTGGCTTCTAAAGCCCTGATCTTCGACCTGTTGGCCTCTAATGCTGGTTGCAAAAACGGCCTTGCCGCCATTTTGGATGTCCCAAATTCCAACGCCTCTGAATACTTAGCACCTGACTCCACGCTTGCACCAAGGTTATTAGCATCCAGTTTTAGCCTTATGCTACCAGCTAATATCCCCTGATCTGTTTTTGGCGGTTCCCCTGCCGCTGATCTCTGGGCTGTCTTTCCCCCTCGCTCGTAGGTAACGCCGCTTCTCCCACCCTGATTTATAGAGTCAACAGCAGTATTCCTCACTAAATTCCCAGCCGCCCCGACAATCTGTCTTGCGCTTGCCTCATATTGCGTCTTAACGCTCTGTGTACGGCTCTTGCGTATTACCTTGGTCTTGATACTAGCCATCAGGTTGCAACGCCTTCCTCTGCCAAAATTTCCAGATACTTGTCACGCTCACCTACGTTTATAATACGCTTGATGTTGAATAAGCGGTTGTATGTGGTTCCGTCTACTGTAAAAGAATAAAGAATCCTATGGGCTATTGTCAGATTTCGTCTGTGCCTGATCGTTATTTTATGGGTTGTTCTGTCCTCATTCTGATCACCATAGAACCTCTCGCCCCCGCCCACGGCCTCTATGCGACCGAACGTGGTGGCAAACGTTGAGAACGAACCTGACGAGCCACCACCACCATCTGCACTCGATGCCTTGCTTTGCAAAGCCAGAGAATGTTGCATTTTACCGATAGCCAACAGCCATTCCCCCATTGAAAGGTGAAACACCATACCGCATGATAACGTATGGTTGTAACAATGATGTAATCAAAGCTGGTGCATTTAACGCCCTGCCTTCATCATCGCCTCTGTGTTCATAAAGGTGCGTAACATATTCCAACATAGCAACGCGGATTGGCTCTGGTATTGATGACCTAGCATCCCCATATCCCGCCGTGTAAAGCACCTCAATGCCGTTTGCATTTCTTAAATCAGTAGGCCATGACCCGCCATCTCTCAAAACAACCCGCGCTGGCTCTCTTACCGTATCAACAAAATAATTTGAGGCGGCAAGTGTCGTAGCCGTATTATCATCAGCATATGATTTGATACTGGTTACAGATTGCACTGGTGAACGCGGTAACTCAATGTAGTTGACCCTTGGCGTATCAGAATAGCCAGTGTGGAAACCTTCCTTGAGCGGCACATCAACCTCGCCAATGGCATCCAGAGATAAAGTAAAAACCGTGGTGAGAAATGTTCTATTTGTGTAATCTTCTGCCCAGAACCTAGCCGCTTTGATAAGATTATTTATGAGCGTAGTATCTACACCTGAATCAACCCTCAAATAGGATATGGTTTCAGCCGCATCTAGCGGCTCATTCTGTGGGGCTGTTGTAATGGTCAATCCGCTCATGTTTTACCCCTTACACCGCTATTTCTTGCGCCATGATTATGCTTTGCAAACGCTCTGCACCTGATGAGTCACTACTACCAAGAACTCTATTAAGATAAACAGTCATTGCACTAGAATTATTATAAGCCATTGTATAGGTTGTTGCTGATGTAGTGTTTGGGCTATCTTCAAATAAAATATTGGCCATATCTATAGTGCTATCGTTGTTGGCATCTAATGATGTGACGGTCTGTGCTATTCCACCACGCCTGTTTGATTGGTCTGGTTGTCCAAGTCTTGTGCTTCCATTTCGATACAATGTCCAAATTGTATCATGTGAATCTACGCTAGGTTCAAAATGAACAATTGCATGAATTAATATTTTAGAAGTTGCAGAAGTAGGAGTTATTGTGACTTCCATTTTTGCAGTGCTATCACTTGCATTGGCGGCAGAAAGCAAAAGATACTGATTTGCTGTTGAAGCTCCAAAGGTAACTGGCGGTTGTGGCGCGGCAGTCTCTTGATGCACAACAACTTGCAAAACCTTCCCAGTGCCACTGCCGCCCCCAAAATCAGCTAATGTTCTCGCCTGTGTCATCCCTTACCCCTACGGCTTTGTCGGCCATTTAACATCATCTAACGATGAATATGTTTTAGTTATATCACGCAAGTCTTGTCGATACTTTTTCTGTGCATCAGTCATTTCAGGCGTATCAGATGCGTCCCACCAATCTGTCTCAGATAATAATCTTGTACGTTCTAATCTTAATCTATTAAGGTCAGCGGCTTTTTCTAGCTCCGCCTGTTTTGTTGCAACAGCAGATGCATCCCAAGAAACTACTTTGTTGTCTTTATCCATAGCGACTGCTTCTGCGCCATAGCCTGAAATTAAAGTAACATTATTATATAATGCTCTGATTGCTTCATGTTGCATTTTTATGCTCCTATCTCTTGGATAGTCATAAAGTTAGCGTTTAGTCCACCATAGTTATTACTAAAAACATTACCAATGTAGACGGTTCCACCTGTCCCATTTGAACATCCAGCACGGACACTATAAGTACGAGCAGAAGTTGATGATGCGGCTCTTACAACATTAAATGAAACTACGTTGCCGTTGTTACTGTAGGGCGATGCCCCAGACCAAGCACCTAAACAAGTGCTATCTTCAAACAGTGTCCACATCAAATATTGACCGTTAGAGCCTGCTGAGAGTTGGAACGCCGCCTGTATCAACAAAGTGCTTGATGCCGCTGTTGGTGTAAACGCTATGCTAAATACTTCCGTGCCTTCAGAAATTGTGGGGGTAGTGTTGTCCTGTGGTATTGTTGCAGAATTGCTTGTGTTTGCGCTTTGATCAGATGCAAACTTTAATAATTTGCCACCAGCGGGTAAGTTTGTAAGTGCAGAACCATCCCCGCTAAATGATGTGGCGGCGATTGCTCCTCCAAACGTACCCCCAGCGGCTTTGCTAACTGTATCACTAACAACAAACTTTTCATATTTGACTATTTCAATCACATTGCCAGCGGCGAGTGCAGATAGACCACTAATTGTGTTTGCTGTGCTTGTGTTGTAATCTGAACCCGCCACAAGTGATACGCCATTCAAACTGACATCTAGCTGTGCGCCAGCGGGAAACTCAATAGCCACACCACTATCATCATTGCCGCTGATAGATGTCTCACTACCAGAAGCGGTCTTATAATATCTTGTGCGTGTGACTTCTGCTTGGTTTTTGGCAATGTTGAACACATCATAAACCAGAACCTCAATGACATCACCGCTGGCTAATGCTGATAATGAGCTTATTGTGTTGGTGGTGCTTGTTCCATAATCAACTCCATCAACCAACAAAACGCCATTTAGAAATACATCAACAAAATTACCATCAGTAAATTTGAGCGTGATGCCATTATCATCTAAGCCAGATATAGATGTAGCCCCACCACTTGATTGGGTATAATAATATCTTTGTCTGACCCCGAACTCAGGTGATTTTCCTATGTATGGCATTAAATCTCCGCAATCATCATGTGTGTGCAGTTTGTACTGGTTGCCCCTCCAAAGGATGACGAGCCAGCCGTGAAGTTTTGTGAGTTACCTGTTGAAAGTAATTGAGGATTAACGTGTAAACTTGTAACACCGTCTGCTCGTATCTCAATATCAATAGCACTGCCATCGGTGTTATTTACTTCGGCACTCATGTAATACACACCATTATCTCCGTTACCATCATTTGACATACCTGTCATTGCGCGTACGTTTACACAGGTGTCATTAATAAATAGTGCCGCCATATATGAATTTCCTACGTTAGCAACTTCTCCTAACACAAGATAAACCTCTACGATAATAGTTGAGGTTGTTTTGGTTGGCGTAAAATCGTGTTGGAAAGCCTGTGCGCCTTCAGTAATTAAAGGCAGTGTGTTGTCTCTTGGAATAGTTCCATCGTTTGCCAAAGCCTTTGGCGGTATTTCAATGCGTGTAATCTTGGTTGAGCCACTTGCACCCATATCCGCTAATACTCTTGCTCTACTCATGTTGACCTCAACTTTCTGCAAATCCGTAAAGCAATAAAGTGCCTGTAGCAGAACTACCTGAATCTGCTGAAGATGTTGAATTACCAGATGTGACAACAAGCCTAAGTCCAGAATAGCTTGTTGTGTTAGCCCTAACTGCCGCGCCATTTGTTGACACAACATTTGTATTTGCGTTGACCATATAGGCTATAAGCGCATTTACAGTCGTAAATTCGGATGCGAAAGGTGCATAAATTGACATTTCATAATAAGATGGTTTCGTATCTTCAACAGTATTGTAAAGAAAATTAAAATAATCTTTGTTTTGCCTTCCCTGACTCCTTCCAGTGCTACTATCAGAATCAAAGCCGTGACTTATAAAATCAATATCAGCCGTAGTATCAACAGACCCATCACTGGCTTTCAAAAATTGAAATGAGTGTGATGTGTCAGAGTCACCAGTATCCTCACCCACTAAATCCCATATTAATTTATAATGGTTAAAGTCTGCGTTAAATAAATTGGTGAAATCTTGAATTGAACTAGATGTTGATACTGTTGTTTTAGAAATAAATCTAAATCCGCTGTTACTGCCTGCGCCTGTGACAGTGCCAGTGAACGCATAATTATCTGTCAAATCTAGGCTCTCAGACCTCAATTTCGAAAGTGCCATGCCTCACTCCACCACATCAGGCCAATCATTAATTGGTGCGTTGCCAGTTGGCTCACCATCTTTCATTGGCGTATCCCATAATGCCATAAACTCAGACATATCACTAGCATCATTTATTTTCTTCTCTATCGCCTCGCAAGCTGTACGGACTGCCGCCCTGTAAGTTGTATATTTTGAATCTACCGACTTTGAGCTATCTTCTGCCGCTCTCACCACCATCCAGTCTGTAGGCGCAAGTAATCCGTTTGCGGTTTGCTTCACCTCTTTTATTTGCATTGTTTTTAAGCCATCCGTAACGCCTTGCTTACCTGTAGATGGATCAACAACAGCTTTGCCATCATCATCAACCCAAAGTGTATCAACAAGGCTTTTTTCAATGAGCTTGCCGTCACTATCTCTGCCGTAATAAAATCTGTTATCATAAGGGGCGGGGTCATCTACCCATATTAGTCCCCTAGATTTTTTTGTTGCATCATCCCAAACTGATGCCCAGTTTTTTGGATGCTGATAACCTTCATCATCCGCCCACGCCATACCCTCTTTTAGAGTTTTTGTTTTATACTTCCACATCACTATCTCCTATCGGGCATTGGAAAATTTTTGCGGCACTTCAGCAAATGCTAGATAAACATAGGTATGACTGCTTCCATTCCATTCAGCATTTGTGGTATTCATTTTGAAACCGTTGCTAAGTAGTTGAATAGCATTGACTCCATTGTCTCCTACTTCTTTGGCTTCTGAGTTCGCGGTTAGATACGCGCCAGTTCCTATTGAATAATTCATTCGCGGCGACCGTGCAGAATCATATATCCACCATCTTCCAGTTTGAGTTATGACCTTGCCTATTACCAGTCTGGGACGAAAACCTAAATATACATATACGCCATTTGTACCGCTTGAGTTGCCCCTGAACTTGCCAAACTTACTGAAACCTTCAATTTCTGAAAACAGATATGCAATATAATTGTTGCCTGTAACGTTTGAACCTACTGTGTAATTTGTGCCAAATGTTGTGGTTGTAAACAAAGACGCCATATCGCCATTGCCAGCTTTGTCTAATTCTCCCTGTGTATCAAAGCGCAACGTATAGTTGTCTGAAGTCAAACTATCATGCCATATCAACCAGTTTCCAGAATCCACACCAGCATTATTCAATGATTTCGTGATTACAAGACTTGGCCTTTTACCAAGACCATGACCAAAGGATGCTGTTCCAGAACTACTTAAAGTCCCAGAATATGAAACCATGCTAAATCCAGCCGTATCATTGACTGTCTCAACTGAAAGCAAAGTGCCATCAAAATTTGTTGATCCAAAGAGTGAGTTTGTATTTATCTGACCGCCCATAGCAGAATGATAATGGCAAAAATAATACAAGGTGGGTGCAGATGCGGCCACTGTAATCGCTACTGTTCTGGATGTGGCTGAGTTAAAATTATTGACATAATCTGTTTCTGAAACCGCGACCCCATCTAGCGTATAAACAACGCCAGTAGAATACGTTGTGCCACCACCATGAGAGCCATTTGATGTTGTGCTGAATTTCATAGGGTGTCCATTGACAGTGCTATGTGAAACGTCAAATGTATATGTTCCGCCTTCTTGTAAATTCAAAGTGACTTGGGATTGATCAAATGTTGCGCTATCCGTTGAATTTCTAAATTGATATCTATTGCCCTGATCTGTTGCCACCACCCTCACTTTATAGGTTTTTGTAGGCGAGTCCCCGCCAGCCTTCCAACACCAACCGACCATAGTGGTAAGGTTTTGATTCGTTCCGCTCTGCCCTCCCGTCCCCATCGCTACAGTAAAGCCATCATTGTCAAAACTTGTTATTGTCTGCTTGTCACTTTCAGCAGATGTTTCATTGCTGAATAGCCTTACCCCAGCACCCCTCACAGCATCATGCCATTCGTGATATTGCAAACCTGCATTTGGGTTTGAAGCGGGGCCACCCCTGCCTTTCGTCCATACCCAATCAGGACGAAATTGTAATCCGTTTATTTCTTGTGAATCACCAGCGGAGGTTCCGTTGCCTGTCCATAGAAGAATATCAAAATGATCATCGGCTTGAGTGTTTTGACTAGGGCCGATTGTGATGTCTAGGTTTGAGTTCGCCATCGCCAAGAAACCAGATGGCGGCGAGTAATAAAAATTACCCACACCATTACCATCTGCGTTGCCTTGTGCGGTTTGATTGCCAGCGAATGTACCATCCTGACCAAAGTTGAATACAGAATTAACGCCTTGACTCTGATACCCCATCCAAGATGGAGAAACGCCAGTGTCAACTGTCCAAGAGGCATCTTCACCAGTTCCAGCGGCTGGATCACCACTGCCATCCCAAGTTCCGTTTTTCCCTACCCATAGCTTTTTGGCGTCAACGTCAAGCGCAAACATAATAATGTCATTGTTTGTCCAAGTTGCAACATTGTTATTGGTAATTGTACCCATATAAGTGCTAGTGCCAGACATAGTCGCTGAACCGCCATTTCTAAGCCAAGCAACGCTATAATAACTACCAGTTGTTGCACTGGTCATAGTCATTCGCTGGTCGGTGATTCCAAGATAGGGATAAGTTAGCGTTGACCCTTCTGCGTGAACTTCCCAATACCATTTACCAGTCGTTGGATACCAAGTAGATGTTACCCCACACAAATCTGCACTGTACGCAGTTGCAATGCTTAAATTGCCTTCTTTAAGTGTTGGGTATGTGCCAGCAGTCAGTGGGTTAAGGGTGCAAAAATTATTAGTCGGGCTATCTGGCACGACATCGCTTGAGACTATACTACTGCCTATAATCTCAAAATTGTTTCCGTTACCAGACTGATCATCACCAATGTTATTCTGGGCTGTAGTTCCTGCGGATGTGGTGGCCGTTCCCGTCCCTTTGAAAGTTAGGTGGAATCCTTCAGCCCCATAAGCACCTGTGTATTTTTTTGGTATCCACACACCCTCAGATGTTTCGCCAAAAGATGTTGGATCTAAGACTACCCCATCAATAAAATTAACTTCAGCAATGTATCCATCAAACTCTTGAAAATGGTCGCCAGCACTATTCAATCCACACCCAACAGAATGTTTTGCGCTTGGTTCATTCCAATAAGCATTCGTGCTAGTTGGGTATGTGGCGGTGGCAAAACTTGTTTCTTGAACACCGTTGACATACAATTTGAAGCGTTCTGTGCTTGTGCTGTTATCAATGTCTAAGGCGACAACTATATGATAATAAGCAGAGGCATCACGAAAAAATCTATTTGTTACGAAATTTATTACGATTGGATTACCAGCAAAAAATGCAAGTTTGTCATTGCTTTCAAAACCAAAATATCCGTAATTTGTGCCTTTGCTCACACCCATAAATCTTGTGTTTGAGCCTAATTTTCCACGCTTGACCCAAAGAGAGATGGTGCAAGTCCCTTCGTCATCTGCGCTTGCAGAATGGGTGTGGACAAGCATTGGGTCATCAGCTTGGTTGACTCGCAAAGACTGGTCAAGGGTGTGACTAAAAAAAGATATTGATGGTAGAAACCAAGAATTACCGAATACGCCAGACATTCTGCCCCCTAACTAAACGCAAGCTGTGGCGTTCCCAAGAGGATTTTATTATCTGTTTGAATAGCATACGGCACTAAATCAACCGCGTTAGCGGCTGACGAAAGCGTTAGGGCGGCATTTGCGGGTGTGATGTAGTCACTAGCGGGGCTAACGCTTCTGCTACCTGAGCCATCTTGTATGAATATTATAAACCCTACCTGACCGCCGTTGTCCGCATCAGTCGTTGGGTTATCAAGGCTTATGCTTGTGGCTCCAAGTGTGAGAATAAAGTTTTGAAACGTATCAAAATCAAGAGTTGTGGCACTGCTTATTGAGGCGGTCTGTGTGTTGCCCTGCATAGCTTTGCTGAATGTTGCGCCACCCGCAAAAGTGACTCCGCCGCCAAATGATGTCGGGCTAGTGATATTGGCTGGCAATGTAACGCTCTGTTGAGCCTTGCTTTGAAACACCACATAAAAATCATCTGTGGATGCGACCGAACCTGTCATGGTCATAGTTGTGCCTGATACCGTGTATGCAACATTCGGCTCTTGGCGCACATTGTTGACAAACACCTCAACCTCATTGGCGTTTGCAACTGCGTGATCAAGGGTAAAGCCTGTGCCACTACCCCCTGTCAAATCTTGGTAAGATACTGCGCTGAATGACCTAGCTAATATGTTACCCAGATATGGCATTAAGTGATCTCCATGTAACTGAAATAAGCGTTGAGAGAATTTGCCGTATCACACTTGATTGCTAATGAGTCACCGCTTTTCATCACAATCTTATTGCCGCCAAAGTATTCCAGAGATGAACCCGCTGGCACTGGGATGTCTTTCATTGTCTCCGTGTTATTGAACGCAAGCGTGACAAGCACCTGTGATGTGCCAACATTAGAGAACAAAAGGCCAATGCCAACAGTCTTTGTTGTAGCGGTTGTCGGGCAGAAATAAAGCGAGTGCAAAGTGTTTGCCGCCATATTCGTGCCATCAAGAATAGCCCTGTCAAAGTTGTTAGCCATGAGCCACCCCCTACGCTACATCGTCAATCAGCGCACATACTATTGCAGTCACACTCGCATCACCCGCTGAATCAATATCAGATGAAACAGCGTGTAGGTTCCCAACCGTTGTGTTTGGGCATCTCAAAGTAAATGTCTGGCTTGGTCCGACAAAAATACCATCCACCAAGTCATTGGCGGCTGTGCCACCATCTAAACACAGCATGATGCCATCTGTCGTACTTTGGTTTTGTATGAATAAAAACTTAACCTTATCAGATGTTGTGATTGCCGCTGGCGCACTACCAGCCGCGACTGCCGTGTAATCTGTGAAACTGCCAGCTATCAAATCACCGCTGGTCGTTGATATTGTGGTGAGTTTGTAATACCACTTATCATTTGCGTCTGCTGGCGCAACGCTCATTGACCCAGTGAAATTCTTTGCAATTTCATCAGGCAACACCGTCACTGTGGTTGAAACGATTGCATCATCTGCCATTTTGCTCTCCTTATCCTAGCGCGATTGCTATGGCTGTTGGGTCTTCTGCACCTGCAACCGCTGTCACAGTCTTACTAGTCTGGTTGAACGTAAACAAATCAATATGCTGACTGTTCGCAGAATCTCTCATTTTCAACTTGTCATCACTTGTATCATAGAACAACTGATTCGCAAAGTTGGTTGATGGGGCGGATGAACCAGAATTTGTAGTAGCAACCGCTGATAGAACATTATTGATATCTGTTCTGGTTGCTGGGAATGTCTGGTTTGCAATGTTGTAATCGTGTTGTGCCATGTTTGCTCCTATGCGGTGATTCTACCGTGACCCTGTGCTACGAAATCAAATGTTCTATCAACCACATTGCCATTTGATTCCTTAAAAGTAATTGTGAACCCAGATGTCGTTTTGTTTGTGATTGTATAAAACTCGCCACTATTCATATTTTGACCCATGATACTTATACCATCAATAGAACCGAAAGCGTTAGTGAATGTTATCACCTTACCTGTTGAGGCAGTACCGCTTGATACGTTACCCTGTGATTCAGTGCGTTTTTTGAGTGATATATTAACGGTCAAAGCAGACACCACAGGCGTATCATCAATATCCGTGGTGTTCATTTTCAGCCTAAACTTGAACCCCCTTGCAGAATAATCCCCCGCAACCACCCGCGAAAATGCGCTAAATGTAGCTGAACCGCTTGCTGGGTCATCATCTGTGGTGGCTATTTGAAGCTCACAATCCGTTGTAGCCTGTGATGCTGGCTTCACAACATCATACTGGCGGCGGGTCTGGGTAATGCTAAATGATACTCTTGATGTTTGTTTGTTAGTCAAATCAACTACACTGTCAAATTCATAAAAGCCTTCTGTGGCGACAACGCCATCCACACCGCCATCAAACAAACCATCCGCATCATCAAACAGCCCTGAACCGCTATCAAATAGTATTGTTGTCTCAAGAACTAACACATCTTCGTCTGATGGCTTGATGACGTTGGTTTTTGTTCCAGAAAAAGATGGGTTTTGTGTATTTGTTGCAACCACCTTGAACTCTGATGCTACAGGTGCTTCATCAATTATGCCTATAGTCTGCGCCGCTGTTGCTGAGTTATTGCCAAACTTATCCACGGCAACACAAAAATAAGTACCCTCTAAAGCTGGCACTATGACGCTGTTAGCTGGCCTTGATACCTTTTGCGCTAGGGTGATGCCACTTGAGAAGTCACCGCCGCTGGTGACGCCTTGGTGGCGTATTACATAGTGGCTCAAATCTTCATCAGTAACAGGCGTCCAAGTTAGCAGAGCGTTATCACCAAGATAATCCAGTGTGAAGTCAGACACACTGCTTGGGGCGGTTGTGCCTTTACCCGCTACCGTATGCGTTGCGGTGGCATAATCAGAGTGAACACCGAATGAGCTTATTGACCTAGCCCTTACATCATATGTTACACCCGCCTCAACATTAACAAGCTCAAACACATTACCCTTTTGCTGGCCTAGTGATGTATAATCTGCATCTTGCTGTTGCTTTGCTTCAACCTCAAAAACATCTGCGTATGGGCTATCAGATGTCACCGTTGCTCTAAGTGTAGTAATCGCCCCCTGTTGAAATGTTTGCACTACATCTGTCACCGTGAGGGTTGGCGCGGGAACATTGAATATATCAGGCAGTGTAGAATCATCGTCTGCAAATGTTTGTTCTTCGGCGTTCCAATCATAAACCGCCGCGTTTGTTTCTCGCAATGTAACCTCAACACCTATGCTCTGCCCACCAACAACGGCGATATTCCATTCCGCTACCTCAAAATCTTTGTTAGAAAACCCATATCTTGCTAACGTAACTTGAACCGTGTCACCGATTGCAAAATTAAAACCTTTCATGGATAAGGTTGATGAGATTGTTACTTGTTGTCTATTTCTGAAAAGTACAATCTTTGCCAGACGCTGTGCGCGTGCGCTATCTGTTGTGTATGGCAAATCATAATCAAATGTGTGCGTTTCATTGTTATCTTCAGTTTTGAATGTGGCTGATGTTACTGGCGGGTAATCCGTTGGGATATAATCTGTGCTTACAGGTGAGTATGTGCCTTTGACTGTATTGTATTGATCAGCCAGACTTGTTTTTGCTTGCAATTCAATAGGCGCGACAAAATCACTTTGCACAAGGGACACTGATGGACTTCTGTACTCCGCGACCAGCAACCTAAACTTGCCGTTGGTATAATTAAGGATTCCCCCACATGAAGATAACATATCTTCAATAATCTTTTTAGGTGTGCGGTTTGTTTCAAACGTGCCATCCATTGTGTAGCGTTTCTGAGTATCTCCTGTCGCTAAAGTAACATTTTCATCACAAGCATTTGCCGCCGCTATAAATGATGTGTCATCTATTTCATCTGCTGAACAACCAAGTCCAAACCTTGTGTTGGTGAGGTAATCCCTGATACAAAGCGCGGGATTATTTGAAAAAGCAGTGCTTGAATCCCTTGGATCAAATACTTTTTTGCCTCTTACTGTTGCAGAGATATTTGGCAGACCCCTTGGGAAAGCATCTCTATCAAAATTTAGCTGGCAATACATATACGCAACACCGCGTTGTCTATGATCTGTTGTCCACTCTTTGACCCTCTGCGTGAGAAGCGTATCTGCATCTTGGTCATCTGCGCCTGTGTGGGTATTAATCTCAACCAATTTTGCGCCAGTAAGGACATTGCCTTTGCGGAATCTCTTTGGGGCGGTGACTTCATTATCTGCCATGGTCACTGTGGAATCATCAATCCTGAATGAATCAAATCCATCAATCTCATGGCAAGCCATTGAGATAATCATGTGCAAATCTTTATCATCATTTGTTGTTGATATGTACGTTAGAACACCAGATACTCGCATTGTGCCATATACAACCCTGCGCGGTTGCGCTGGCTGTTTAATCATCTGTGTTCTGTTGCCAGCTTGACTTACAAAATCACCATAGCCTGAAAGGTCTGGCATATCTGGGGTTGGTGATAATGCTGTAAGCGCGGCTGATGCCGCCGCATAAATAGCAACTGATGTTAGAAAACTATATGCGCCAACAGGACCAAGCACCGCGAACATGACCACGGCTTGAATCAAGGTTGCTGGATCAGTTATTGCTTTGAAGAAACTTTTGAAAAACCCCATTAACCAGCACCCCAATCAACGGCTTTTTCTTGTAAACTCTCCACAAACTTGAATCCTAAATCACCAGAAAACTCTGTTTGCTGGTCAACATCGGTATAACGGCGCACTCTGTTTCTGTTCAAATCTATAAGGCGGCTCTCACATGATACTTTGACTTGTGCGTGTTCCCCATCATCAGAGATAGACATTTTGTCCATTCTGCCTTTGAACAAAGTATATGGATCAGCCACCACTGTGTATGAATCAGTCAATGAACCAATGTAGATGATAGCAGAACGCCCTTGATAATTTTCTGTAAGAGCGGTGGATACGAGTGAAGAATCAAGCCCATTGAATGACACAACCATACCATTCGCTTGAACCGCCCCATTCTCAGTGATTGGCGATATGCCTAGCACCTCACCAGTGCCGACAAATGTTGTACTGGCAAATGTAATATTACCAAGCCCTGTCCAGACACGCACATTTGCGCCTGAAAAAGCTAGGTCAACCGCAACAAATGGGCGGATTGATTGTGATGTGAATACGGTGTTTAACGCACTGGTTATTCCACGGCTCATGATGCCCCCAATACGTTACGTTGATTTGCCCTTTTTGCTAGGTGCTTTGCCGCCTTCCCATGCCTCATTGACATCGGGAGTGCTTGGGTCATCGCCAATAAGCGTGCCATCAGCGTTTCTAGCCCTTGTGGGGGTGCTTGCCTTCGTTTCTGTAGGTTTTACTACCTTGGTTTCTTCAGCCGCCCCTTGCTCAATAAATGCGGCGTTCCTCGCCTTTTCCCAATCTTCTGAATTGGATAATTCTTCACCTTCACTGTAGGTGCGGGTAACTGACCCCAGCTTATTGGCTACACCAATCGCTTGTCTGATCATTACTATAGCCATCTGACTCTCCATAAGTAAGGGAGCAAGGTTAGTTGATACCTAGACCTTGCCCCCATCTTTTTAGGCGTTGTGAGCGTCAAACGCATTATCACCAGTATGACGAGCGTTACCCTTGATAACCGTTGTTCCCAATGGTGTACCAGTTGAGTGTGTGCCTGTCTTGGCGACAGTTGTGCGAATGTACCGCTTACCACCGATATAACCAACACGATATGTCGCGCCTGTGGAATCTGGGTTGCCGCCTGTACCAGCGGTTCCAGTGCCATCAATTTTCAAGAAAACACCGTCTGCGGCAATAGTGCCATCAACGATGCCAGCTTGAGCAACATCTGTGAATGTTGAGTTATCATCGGACTCCTCTAGGCCAATCTCAAAAAAGACTGAACCAGAAAGAGTGTCACCCTCTGCACCAATGGTGACAACAACCGTTGCGCTTTCATAACCCTGAAGGTCAACGCCTGTGCCATTTGATGCGGCGGTGGTAACAGCCACTTTGTGTGAAAGGGCTGTTGAGATGCTGTTTGAAAGGTCTTTCATATCAACTCTCCCTTATGCTGAGACTTTTTGCTTGCGTAGAGCTTCAGCCAAGATAACCTGACCGCCCACTCTTGCACGAGCATAATAACGAACACTGCCTGTGGATGCCTGTGTGAATGGATCACGCAAGATTGACAGGTTGACTCTATCGACAACCATGTAGCCTCTTGAGAAATCACCAAACATTACAGGAAACGCACCAGCAGAAACATCTGGCATATCAGGCATCTCAATATATGGATAACCCAAAACAGTATTTGGCACACCAGCGGTGAGCATCATACCAGCTTGGAACACATATTGGCCCGCTGTATCCTTGAGCTTGCGGATTGCCGCCAAGGTTGTGCGGTTGAAGATCATTGATGCACCTGTGCCATATGGTGTTTTCACCGCATGAACAAGGTCAATCAAGCCATCACCTGTGAGTGCCGCGCCAGCACCAGAGTTAGTTTCACCAACACTAGAGTTGGTCAACAAACCTTCTGGCTGACCTACGGAGCTTCCGCTGATAAAGGCTGTGCCTTCATTCTTTGCAAGCTGTGTTGCGAACTCTTCTTGCATCTCTGCTTCCAGATTAAACACAGAATCCTCAAGCATCTGATTTGAAATATCAACCAGAGCGTAATGCTCATGGGTTGGGATTTCTTCCAACTGAGTTGTGTAACCAGTTGTTTCAGACTTTGTGCCTGTCTCAGCTACCCATGACGCACTAAATGTTGCAGTACGGCTTGGCATCTGAATTGATTTCTGGCTGGTGGAACGCACCCTTGCGATTGTACGCAGTGGTGAGATTTCTGTGATGGTCTTAATCAACTCATTCACATACTCTGGCGGGGCCAAGAACCCTGCGCCTGTGTCATTATTCACAGTCAGAGCTTTCACCTCATCAGGCTCTAAGTCCTTTTCGCCTTTACGCAACCACTTGTCAAAAGCCTTGACAGAGAAATCAACTTGCTCTGTTGATACGCCAGCTTCAGGACGCTTCAACATTGCTTCCATGTTGTCCAGCTTCTCACCGTACTGCTTTTGCTCTTCTTGAGCCAAAGTCAGCTTTTGGTTTATGTCCTCAAAGCGGTCAAGATCAGCTTCAATATTTTTCAGCTTTTCCTCAACCAGCGGGTCGGACGAACCCTTCTTCTCGATTTCCGCAAGTCTTTCGTCATTGGTAGCCTTGAACTCCTCGAAGGCTTTAGCCATTGAATCGACTGCGGTTTTGACATCATCACTCATGTCATGCCCCTTTTACGATTTTAGGATGTTGGTTAAATTGGTAATGGAATCCACTACCCCCTGTTGCTCATCGCCAACCTCGCGCTGGTCTAAAGCCTTACAAACGGCTGATGCCGCCACTTTTGATTCTGAACGAGATAGCCCACCTTCATCCCGAAGGAAAGTCTCCCAGTCCCGAATCGACCTTTCCTCTGCCTTGACTGCACTGATGCGTGCCTTCGGGTTCATTGGAAAGGTAACTGCACTGATTTCCATTAGGTCAACTTCTCTGAGCATACGCTTCTTGCCACGCTCATCATAGCTGTACCCCTTGGCATCAACCCTGTAACCCACTGACAAGCCATCTATCGCGCCCATTTTCATAAGCTCATAGACCTCTTTGCCTTTTTGGGTATTCATTGCAAGCTGGCCTTTGACATACAAGCCATTGCCATCTTCTTTTATCTGTGTGTAAACGCCGATTGGCTCTTTGGTGTCATGCTGGAAAAGCATTTTGATTTTCCGCGCACCCTTGGCTCTTAGTGATTTACGGAACGCCCCATTGACAACAACATCATTACCCAAGTCTTTATTACCGAATACAGATGCGTAGCCTTCAAACATACCCTTGTCTTTGTCATCGTCATCATCTTCATAGGCTTTTAACTCTAAGTCAGCCTCACAATCAATGTATCCAGTCTCAAGAAATTTGACCTCATCACATTCATCAAATGCTGGGGCATCATCCATCACAGTCTCCTTTTTACCATCACGGTAACTGCTCAGACAGACTGCAACCCGCTGGTCACGCTGTGAGTATTCACTAAGCATAGTGCTATCTTCGATGCACCTAGCCATAAAATCAGGTTCGCTTTCGCCACTTGTAGGTTTGGGAATCGGCATAAGCTACTCCTATTCCCGCCCAGCATACACTGTAAAAACCAAATAAACAACGCCGATTATGCGAATCACCTAGACACAAAACAAGCCCAAAATATCCCCCCGATGCAAATATCATTAAAAATATTTTCACAGATAGACAGGCCCAGGAATTAAGTCCTTGTTTTTATTAGATTTTATATTGTGTATTTATAAGGTATATCTGTTGACAAATGTAAACAATGAGATTAGATTCTCATTATGACCAAATCATTAACTAGGAGTTCAATTATGAAAACGATTGCTGAATATATGACCCGCGCCGCTGTTGCTATGGCTGATGGCAGTTTCCCATCTAAGGCCGCTCAAAAAGATGCCCTTGATGATGTTAGCCGCGCTTTTGACAAACTTGTCGATACAAAAAATCGTGATGGCTTGGACGCCGCTGGTTACAGCTTTTGGGATTTGCCAAGCTATCCGCATCAGCTTAAAGCAAAGCATGAGCCAATTTTCAAAGCCGCTGACATTGATTGGGATGTCGCTCAAAAGCTAGTTGAGATGCGTAACGACATCAAGGCTATGCCAATTGTAAAGCCAGCCCCAAAGCCTGTTGCAAAGCCCACTGGCAACCAAGCCACTCATCAAGGCACTTGCCAGATTTGTGGTTGCGTTCACAAGGTCAGCAACAAAAGCGGCAAGATTGCCACTCATGGTTACACAGTTGAATACGGATATTTCAACGGTGAGTGTGGCGGTGGTCATCAGCTTCCGTTTGAGGTTTCATGTGACCATCTGAAAAAGCACATTGATGACATGGTTGTCGCCATCCACTCAATCGACCCAGAGGGTTTCCGCGAATACAAGGATCGCTATGGTCGTGACCGCAAGGTTTCTAACAAGCAGATCATCGAATCACTACAACAGTCAGTTGTGTACCAGCGTGAGCGTCTAGCTGGCTGGACACCAAAGGAACTTATCGAGGTGGGGGCTTAACAGCCCCGCCCAGAAGGGAGAAACAAATGATGAATCTTATGTACATTGAGGTAAAAGTTTGCGGTGAAACTTTTGGTTATAGAGCCGTGCGCGACCATAAAACTGGCAAGCCTAAACTCAACGGCCTTGGCGCAAACTCAACCATTTGGAAATGGCAAGATTACAAAACAGCGAATGGTCGGCTTATGAGGCGGCGCATACGAATCCCACGGAAAGGAACCACTCAGATGCTTGTCGTGGAAGCGATCCTGAACAAATACTCAGAGGCTGGGGCTTAACAGCCCCGCCCACCAACGACCAAACCAAAGGAGAAATGGAAATGGGAAAAGTTTTTACAATCACTGATATGGCTCGTAACCAAGATTGGACAGTGCGGGTTGTCTTTGAGGGTGACAGATTTGGGCGTGATATGTGTCTGGTTCACGATGACGCCGAACCGTTGATTGAGTTTTATGACGCTGACCATGATTTTGACATCGACACTGATGGCAAGGTTCTGGGTCAGTTTGCCTCACGCTATAACGCTGATACTTTGCTGGAATATGCAAACACGACAAACGGCATCAACTTGGATGGCGGGGTTCCCAAATGGCAAATTGAGAAAGTCTGTTATCTGGAAATTTTGTCAAAGGTAGGATCGATCATTGATGATAAAAAAGAAGAAGATGCGATTGAGGCTGATCAGAAGCACTCTGATAACCTCTACGACATTGTGGACGCTGTGCGGCTCAAGCTACACGCTCAAGGCACAGACGATGCCAAGGCGGTGCTAAACATGATCTCAGACATGGCTCAAGCCAACGGCATACACTTCGACAGAATCGACACTTAAATCAACTGGGGGCGGGGTTTATCGACCCTGCCCTGTTTTTGCCACGTTGACGTTTGTCAACAGATGTGTTAGAATCGCTGTAACGACCAAACTGTTTAGAGGAGTCTGATATGACTTGTGATTTAGAAATACCCACCTTCTTGCGTAGAGGCCATGCCGATTGTGTGATTGCTGACGTTTCAAGCGTCACTGAGCGGCCTTTGCCTGTTGAGGTGTCTGCTAGTAAGCCAAAACTTACAGCGGCCTCTAAGAGCCGCCTAGCGGCCTCTGTCATTTCAATGGTCAGGCAAGGCCATGACACTTTTGGCAAACTGCGAAAGGCTCTGCCCCAGCACGATGACCGTGAGTTAAAGTCTGCCATCCGCTATGCCAAGAAATGGATACCCCAGCTTGAGCGGCGTGGGACTAGAGCCAAGCCTCAGATGATGCAGTATCAGGCGCGGCTTGTCACCAAGGGCAGAGTATATCAGGTGGTCAAATACATTTCAGGAGTGCGGAATGATGCTGGCGTTTAAGATTCTGATGGGGACACTGGGCTTTGCCATGATGTGTTCCCTGCCGATCCTGTTTTTTCTGTAAAAAAATATTGCCCATAACGTCAATTCCACAGTGATTGATGTTATGGTGTTATTGACCAAAACAAAAAGGAGTCAGAAATGGATGACCTCAAACCAATCGACAGACGGCACGCCGCTTACAATAAAGCATATCAAGATGCCATCCGTGAGGGGGCAAAGTCTGTTAGCGACCTTGATATAGCCATCCGCGAAAAGATGCATGACATGGGATTCTATATTCCAGAGCGGCAATCACCAGAACACGACTAGAGCATAAGGGTCAGGCGTTTATCTTAGCGTCTGGCCTTTCTTGTCTCTGGTGTATGACACTTCTCAAATCTAATTCTAACTCTGTTTGCTCTTCATAGCTAAAGGCTTCCGCAAGCCAATCAAACATTTTCATTTGCTCTTTATCCAAGTCGCCGCCAGTTGCCATGACCAAGGCTTTTGCTTTATCAAAGGCTAGTGTCATCTATGTCCTTCCCTTCTAATATGTTGTCCATCAAAGTGATGAATTTCGGGTCAACCTTTTCCCTGTCGCCCCGCCAGTAATTAGCGTTATTCTCTGCAAACCATTCATGCCCATTGTGGTTTCCATATTCTGACCATGTGAGCTTTGCTTTTTCTGGATCGTTTATTTTTCCTTTTCTGCCGCCGCCATATAACAGCTTTTCTGTGGTTGAGCGATCAAGCCATGCGTCAAGGGGTCTGGATGTCTGCCCAAACTCAGGCTCTACCATCCTTGCGGGCAGTGGTGTGTCCCTGCCCTCTTGCACTCTGGCTACTGCGTCAAGGTGGCTTTTTCTTGTTTCCAGTTTATAGGTCTGATGAATCTGATGCCCCATCTCATGGTAGAATGTGTGGCGCACTCTCTCTAATGGATCAGAAATATATTGCTTGCCACTAAATGGCCTGTCCTTGATTGGCTTCGATGGATTCCAATCTGATACCTTCAATTCACTTTGCGGGGCCAATAGAGCATCACGCTCGTTTTTGTTTTTCTCTATTTTTGTTCTGAGCCTTTTGCGTTTCTTGCCTAGATCATTGTACTCTTTGGCAAGCTCGTTATGTCTCAATAAATATGCGTCCAACCCGATAGTAGGTTTAAGGCTACGGTTTTCATCAATTTCAGACATGATCTCTTGCATACGATTACCTAATGATCGGTACTCATCTAAGTCGGGCTGGCCTTGTTTAGCTAGTTCTGCAACAAACCTCTGACGCTCTGCATCTGACATACTCCTTGATTTGTGCAGTCTCATGCCAACCAAGTCGTTTATATATCGGTGGTTGATGTATAGTATTCCGTCCCCCATCGCCATATTGTAACTGTTGCTTGATTTAACAACGATGCTCCTGATCCTTGGCAAGTTTAGTCGATCCGTCATATCATCAAGCTCTGGCTTAATCGCTAAAATAACTGATGCAGACTCGTCTGTTAAATCCCTGCTGAATACGGCCCTGCCGAAATAGTCAACCTTACCTGACGAATAGTGGGTTTTGTTTTTGTTGACATACCTATCATCATTGGCGGCTTCACTTAGCTGATCATCTAATTGTTTCTTAGCTTCTGACTTTTTCAGAATCTTAATGCCAGCCAAGTCAAGAGGCGTGATCGGCGCATCCCTGTTACGCTCTGGAAGCGGCTCTCTGATTGGCTTCTGTGGCGCAACTGTATCCTCATCCTGTATCACCTCATCCTCTGGATCGATATACAGCGTGACACAGCGGCAGTTGATGACATTCTTAGCCCCGCCCTTGGGATCACCAGTGTACCCCATCGCCACACCGCCCACGATAAAGTCCTCATCAAGCGGAACCTCTGTGCCATTAGCCGCAACGTGTGTGGCTCTAGCTCTGGCATCTGATACCGCAACCCAGCGTTTCATCTGATTGGGTATGTTCAAGCTGGCATTAACCTGATGGTTGGCGTAGCTGGCGGCAGAGTGCGTTTCTGTTCTGGCTATGGTGTTTGCCCTGTACCTACTGAAAGCCCCGTCCAGCGAATCCCTGATGTTCTTGCCAATAGCCGCAACGCCCAGCCCTTCCTGTGCGCCTTGATTCACCACACGATTGATCTGCCGCATGGTGCTGTTGCTGATCTGGGTAATCCTGATGCCGCCCACATCCCTGATGTACTGGCGCACTATGGCCTCAAACTGTCCGTCTTGCTTACGATCCCTGATGACCCTCAAGCCAAACGCATCGATGACTGCCCTATAATGACTGCCCAGAACATCTGCCAGCCTGTTGGTCAAACCCCTGCCAGCGGTATCCACATTGCCTGATCGCTGATATATCCTTGCCGCATCACGACCCACGCGGCTGAATGTCGATTGTAATTGTGACCTCAACCGCCGCTCAAACCCAAGCCTTAGTCGGTTCTGTTCAATAAACTCTTTTCTTGGGCTACGCTTCTGGCGTGATGATTTGCTGGATATTCGGGGGTACTGAGTACCGCCCACCCCTTCTAACGCCGCTGTACGAGCATCCTGTGGCGATTTTTTCTGGGGGTTTTCCATTATTTAGTCTTTTGAGCGTAATGGATGACCTGATGGCAATAAGTCTCTATCAAACTTTCCACTGCGGAATCTTCCTGTCCTGACGGCAAACAAGAAAGCGTTGACCCTTGCAATCGCCCACTGGTCTGGCCCCATAACATTGCGCCGCACTGATTCTGGGTTGGTGCGATATGCCCCGACACCTCTGCGGAATACAGCCTCAAGCATCCGTTGCGTCACTCGCTTGCCCTTCTTATCGCCGTGTTTGTCGTTGTGTTCCTTGACTTTATTAGCGATTGCCTTTTTTGTCTTGCCGCTGATTGGGGCTTTTTCTTCTGCATATGTAGCCTTGTCCTCACAATCATCACAGCAAGGTATCATGATGGACAGGATTTCATTCTTCTCATCCCGTTCCTTGTCCAGCTTTGCCACTGTGCGCCTTGCCCATGTCTGGCCTGAATCGCCGCCCCATAATAACCAAGCAATTTTCCCTGCGCTGGGATAACCCTCTTCGCCCTGACGGAAACCTTCTGCACGCTTATCAACCTCATGCCTACTGAAGAAGCTGTGCATACGCCTCACCGTGCGGGGCGAGAGCCTTTCTTTGGATACGAGTTGGACTGCTCTTGCGACACCAACCTCTGTTCCGCCTCTGTTAAACTCTTTTCGCATGGCAAGGCCACGTTCAGCCGCGTCCGCCATCTGTTGAGTAGGCGTTGTGTCAACGTCAGATTCCGCCTTCGCATAGTCATCTAAATCATCCCCCTTGTTCTGACCTGTCACCCTGAGATAAATTGCATGGCTGGAACATGGCAGATATTTATTTCCATCTGGCCCCTTAACTGTATGGGTTCCCTCGCAATCAAGCTCTTTTGCTCTAGCCGCCGCTTCTGGCTGAGTGTCAAACACATCTCTGCCCTCGCCATAACGCGGGTCTTGCTTTGGTGTCGTTAAGTCTTCACCAGTCAATCGCCGATAATCAGCGTGTGACGCGCAAGGCATATAGACCCTGCCATTATCGGTGTCGTGAAAATGAGTGCCAAAACAACCGATTGCTTCTGCCCTTTCTGCCGCTTCTTCTTCTGTAGTAAACACATCACGGGCAACACGTTCTTTTGATTGCTTTGGTGTAGTTAAATCTCTCCCTGTTAGCCGCCTGTAATCGGCATGACTGGCACACGGCATATATACACGACCATTGTCTGTGTCATGGAAATGGATGCCTGTACATCCTATCTCTTCAGCACGTTCTTCAGCTTCTTCTTCAGTCGTGAAAACATCTCTTGCAACCCGCTCTTTGCTTTCATCAAATATTCCATAAGCATCTTTTGCATCCTCTTCTGCCGCTTCCCCCTGCGCGGGTGGCGTTTCTGGTGTTCCCAGTGGGAAAAGATTAGCCGCGATATAGACATCATCACCCCCATCAATAGGCTCTAACCCTAGCCGTTCCCTCGCTTCATTGCGTGATATGATGCCTTCCCTGACTGCCTGAGTGACGTTTTCGTACACTCTGCGCCGCCTTTCGGTCATTGCTGGGACTGCATCAAAGTCATACATGATCCTTATGTCCTCGCCATACATAGGCGACAACCACTCATTCAGATCAGATTCCACCCTTCTGGCAAGCGGCATTATCGTTTCTTCGTAAAGCGCAAGCCTAGCTTCTTGGACATTTGCATACGTTTGCGCGTCAGGAATACCAATAAGTTGACTTGGCACGCCAAAACACAGAGCGATATCCTTCGCCGCCATATTTCTCTGTTGCAGAAAATCCATGTCTTTAGGGCTAAGACCCATCTCGCGCCAATCGAAATCACCCTCAAGCAATAGCGGTTTCCCTGCGTTAGCCGCACCAGTATATTTGACATCAAGATCATCCTTGAGTTGTTGCCGTTGTCCATCACTCAACTGTATAGGCAAGCCCCGATCATTAGCTGGCTTGAATACAATAGCACCGCTTGGCCTTGCTCCGTTCTTTAGTAAGCTGATATTATGGGTGTTGATAGCATTATGGTTGTCAATATCTGTAGCCGCCGCCATCAGCGGTGATAATCCATAGTAATCATCAAGCGGATTATACAGCTTCATGTGCTTAACTTCTGATTCGCCTGTAATTGGGTCTGCATCATAGGTCTTCACAACCTTGCCACCGATAACGTACTGATATGCTTCTGGTGTGGCGGTCTTGCTTGGCTTCACCCTGACACGATCTGGCCTTAACAGGTAAAGCTCACGCACCTCACCGCTTACGTCTGACCTGATAGCGTAGTTGTTGCCTGACAGTAGCAGATAAGAATACACCGCTTGAAAATACTCGACCCCTGCTTGCGTTGGGTTAGGACGGCGCAACAAAGACAACAATGGGTGTTGGTCTAGCTCATCCTCACCTTGAAACAGCTTGAATGGGACACAGGCCGCGCCGTTTGCTATTTCATTTATGCACCTGTAAACAATAGCGTTTTTGCGGTAGCCCTCATCTGCATATGCCTCATAATTATCCCTGCGGTAATGAGAGCCAGCATTGACGTTTAGATAGACCTGTGGGGCTTCCTTTGTCTCTGGTGCTTTAGGTTGTAGGAATGTAAAAAAGTCCTTGATGCCAGCCATTAGCTTATTCTCCATATTGCAGTCCCGCTAGACTGGCTCAGTTC